>Ga0307510_10006825_pt1 | contig 13616 bp, 17 predicted proteins | sample 12_EM_MG_FD_207224 | JGI IMG/M metagenome (GOLD analysis project Ga0307510, IMG submission 207224) | Populus trichocarpa ectomycorrhiza microbial communities from riparian zone in the Pacific Northwest, United States - 12_EM | ecosystem: Host-associated > Plants > Roots > Unclassified | place... | reverse complement strand
CTGATCGATCCTTTCTCGTCAGCTTCATTCCGATCACTCCCGAGTTTTGCACGCTCTCTACCCTGGAATCGGCTTTAAGTGGCTCCTTCCAAACCTGGCAGTCAAGTTGGCCGAATTCAAGGAAGTTGCTCAGAAGATCCACGTTCCTCCGTTCACCTACCCCGTCCCTGATGAGCCCAACGATATCATTTCTCAGGCGTACTTGTGGCCTCGTGTTGGACAGTTCTTCAAGCCGAAGGATGTCATCATCGCTGAGACCGGAACTTCGAGTTTTGGTATTATCGATGTACCCTTGCCCAAGGAGGCCGTGCTTATTACTCAGGTCTTGTGGGGTAGTATCGGGTACACCGTTGGGGCCACTCTTGGTGCTGCTTGTGCTGCTAGGGATGTCCAATTGGGAAGGACCATCCTTTTCGTCGGTGATGGAAGCTTGTGAGCGCATAAGCTGATGCGAGGCTGATATCACGTATTGAGATTATGTTTCAGGCAACTCACTGTCCAAGAGCTGTCTACGATGGTCACCAACAAGTTAACTCCTATCGTCTTCGTCTTGAACAACAGTGGATACACCATCGAGAAGTACATCAGGGGTATGCACAGGCAATATAACAACGTCGCTTCATGGTGAGCAGTCCCTCTTACAGACCACAACCCCCTCGCGTGACGCGTCTTCTCTCTATAGGAATTACACCCAGCTCTTGAAGACATTCACCAAGGACAACGATGTCACCGTTTCGTACGCGGTCAAGACCAAGGCCGAGTTGGATGCTCTTCTTAAGGATGAAACGTTCAACAAGGCCGAGAAGATGCAACTGGTCGAACTCATCATGCCCGCCGAGGATGCCCCCGTCTCTTTGTCTCGGCAGACAGAGTTGGGTGGAAGGACAAACAGTTACGGTGATGCCGAGACAGACTTGTGAGGGCTAGAGAAAACGAAGTTGTAAGATGTAAAATCAGGGTAAAGCGTGCGAACGAGATGTCTTCCCTTTGTGTTGTAAAATTATCTTGCAGGATCATTTTTTTGTAGTTTGTAATGTATATATGCTACATCGCGTCGACCATCATTCCTCCACTGTTCCCTTGGAATTTCCTGGATAAATCGCCACATATATCCATCGTATAGGTAACAAGTGTAGGTCGTCGACATTCCCAATCTGCAGCTGAACATCGCTCCCGCTAGACTACTGTTGATTCAATGGACGTCGTCCCTACTCTAACGGCTCGATGGAAGTCATGATACCGTAGTGGTCCGTGACATACTCCCCGTTCCGCATCTTCAAACCAATTCCCAACGTCCTGATCTCATTCACCCGGAACCTCTTACGATTCTGCCAGTACAGGATCTTGTCCCTCCTACAAGGCTGCTTCCCGCTCCTCCCAGGGTGGTACCCCCACGTGAACGACGTCGAGTCGTTCTCTGCCCTCGTCTCTGCATCTGAAAGTCCCACGAGCTGGGGCATCCCGACGTCACCGAAATGAGCGACGTTCATGTCGCCCGCGAGTACCGCGCCATCGATTCTGTTGTCCATGATTTCCGAAGAGACGGTTTCGAGCTGGTGTCTTCGGCTGAACACTCCCAGCTGTCCGGATTCGAGCTGGCTGCAGGCGAGTCGGAGTCTGGCGGTCGTGCGTTTTTCGTGTCGATGGGTGGTGCGGGTCTGCCAGGGGTGACGTGGGACGCTGAGGAATGTGTCGAACGTGACAGCCGTCCGCTGTTCTGTGGTGTCTGCGAAGTGGATGATCCTGGGTCTCATCACTGGTAAACTCCTCGTCGCCAATATCACGTTCCCGTACTCCGCTTTCCTCCGCCGCTCCGGCTCTTTTCCGTGCGGTCCTGGTGCTGGCTCCGGCGTCCACTCGTCCGGAGACGAAGGAACAATCTGGTAATACTCCTTGACCCACTGATCTCTCAAGATCGCATCGAAAGCCTCCCTCGTAACCTCCTGCAGCATGATAACGTTCGCCGGCGGTGGAGTAGGATAGAACGACCCTTCCCCGGTCGGTTCACCATGTACGTCCGAACCAGCACTCATATCCCTGCACGCGTCGATCACCCTCCTGAGGTAGTCCAGCAGGAACGTCATCCTCTCAAACCCCGGTGCCGGGGCGTTCCCCGATCGGGATGTCGGGAGAGTGATGGACCGGGCGGGGGGAGGGGGCGAGGCACTGACATTGTAGGAGACGATAAGGATGTTCCGGGGCAGAGATCGTATCGTCTGGGAGTCGTATCCGTGTGGGCTGTGAGGACGTTCGCACTCCCAGTGCCCCGTGGTGTCAGAGAACCGGGAAGTGGTAACGGCGTGCGGAGGCGATTGATCCATCTTTGTGAGTGATTTTGGCGCGTTTTTCTCTTCGACGGTGGAGCGCTCTGTCAGGGAGGAGGTGGTGATGGAGGGGTTGGAACGTAGGAAGGGGGCGGGGCATTTTGTAGATCTGTGTGCGGCGGAACCTGAGGTCTGATGTCGTAAATTGGCAGAACGCTGCTCTAACCGCTTAGGAAGTGAATAACTACGAGACTGTCTAGGTTTAACCCGCCTCGTTCCACAGTTCAAAGGACGCCCGGAATGTCCATCGGGTGATAATAAACCTGCACGCAATGGGCAGACTGGGTCCGTGATTATGGTCGATATCATCTGCGGGTCCAATGCTATGAAGCATCTTATTTATCGGTCGTTTGTACGACCCGAAGATTAATATTGAATTATCGTCGAGCCGCTCAACTTTGGCACGAAGGACCGTGAATGATATCGATACATTTCGTCGTCGAGTCACACATAGGTAGTTAGGTGGTGTTGTATACGGATGCGAGATGCGGGATGAGTGACAGTATAAATGAGAATGATTACAGCTCATCGTCAGCTCGAGAAAGCTTCCCCGGAGCCTCCTCCTTCTTAATGAAGGAAGAGAGAACATTAACCTTCATCTTGATCTCGTCGAGTTTCTGGGATCCCAAAGTACCCTTTGCGAGGATAGATTCCAATCTGTTGCAGTAGAGCGTCAAGCACGGCTGTGAGACGGGTGTGGAAGGTAGACAGAAAAGGGCATACCGCTTCAGCTCTTTGGTGATATACTCGCTCGACTTTTCCATGACCTTCTCCATCACCCGGATGTATCCTTTGGCGTCTTTACCGAGGTTGGCGGCCTCACCGAGAATGGTAGTACGAGCACCGGCGGTGGCATCGACGAACTTCTGAGCGAGTTCATCCAAAGATGGAATACGGCCAGCCAAGTCATTAAGACCACCTCCAATGGCCCGTTGGGTGCCGCACTTTTCGTTCAAGAAATCAACGAACGCTTGCTCGCTCCGACCACCGTTGTAGGCAATGGGGTTCTCCTTGTTTTCCTTGCCCTTTCCGAAGAACTTGATAGTGGGGTAGGAACTGACGCCGTACATCTGAGCGACGGGCTTGTTGTGACCCGCGTCAGCATCCATATTGGCGACGACACAGTTCTTCTCTTCCTTGAAGTACCTCGCGACGTTCTCGAAGACGGGTTTCAGAGCCTTGCAGTGTCCACACCAAGGGGCGGTAAAAGCGACGAGAACGTTCTTGTCGTTGTCTAATACGGCAGAGGGGAAGTTGTCGACGGAGAGGGACGTGACCTCGGATGGGGGAGGTGGTTTCAGGTTGGACTTGACGCCAGTCTTATCGGTGATGCTGTAGGGTGGTCAACACAAACGGGAGTGGGCGAATGAGGGCGACAGACAATTTGATGAAGTCTTCCAATTCGCGGCCACCTTCATATTCTTCGGCGACGTTACCTTCTCCGTCAAACCACTTGAGGGCTAGGGTGATAAATAGATATGTCAGACATGTGCACAGGTACAAACGCAGTGTACTCACTAGGAAAGCCCGTCACGCCATACTTTTGACCCAGGGGCTTGCCCTCACCGTCCGCATCGACCTTGGCGATAGTAACTTTGTCTTTGGCGTGTCCAAACGCATCCGCGAGTTCTTCGTACTTGGGTGCGAGGTTTTTGCAGTGACCGCTATACGGGCACGTCATTACACAGAACAGTTATGCATCATGGGTTACTATGCGACGTACCACCAAGGGGCAAAGCTGAAATGGTATGAGTTCAGATTCCGAGGGGTGAATTCTCATAGAACGTACAATTCGACGAGTGCTGGAACACCCTTTCCAATAGTGCTGTCCCAGCTGGATTGAGCAGAAATGTCTTTGACGTTCGAACGGGTTTCGTGGCCGGAGTGTGCGAGAGCCAGCGCGCCGAGACCAAGGGAGAAGAAGAGAGAAGTGACCTTCATCGTTAGTGGGGAGAAGGTACGGTCGGTGTTATGACCAGGCGGTGACTGATTTCTTTGGCTTTTAAGCACACCGCTATAATCCACGTGGCGTGTGAACACAGGCTGAGAGAAGGAAGCGATGAGATTACTTGGGATCATTTTTCTTTGCGAATTTTAATCAGCAATCTTACCAATCCCTCAGACTCATCCAGCGGAACCGCCCCGGTCCCCACTCGAGATAAATCTCGTATATAACTTGACGGGTGCTGAAACGTCCCTATACACCGATACCCCACAGATACGACACCAAAAATCACCGACGATGACTTCCAGCCACCCGGAACGAGAGCACGATGCGATCGTAGACGAGGAGAGCGAATTTATTGACCCTAACGACGTGCTTGTCGAGGTGGTCGAAGACGATGGCGCGGACTGCCCTATGGACGAGGACGGCGAGAATGGCGAGGATGCTGCCGGTCCTTCCGGAGCAGACATCATCTACGAGGACACTTCGGTTCAACGCTTCACGAATCACACAAATTCAGTCTTCACAGTTGCAGTCCACCCTTCCGCCCAGATAGCGGTGTCCGGCGGAGAAGACGATCTGGGCTATATCTGGGACTACACGACTGGGGAAGAACTGGTGAAGCTGACCGGACACACTGACAGCGTAACGAACGTCGGATTCAGCCATGACGGCGAGATGGCCGCGACTGGAGGTATGGATGGAAAAGTTCGAGTGTGGAGGAGAGTCGGAAAGGAGGATTTCAAGAAGTGGACTTTCCTGACTGAGTTGCAGGGACCCGATGAGGTCACGGTCAGTTTTCGCCTTTCTTTTACGCCGGAATTTTTTGGACTGACCTCCGACTTTCATAGTGGCTGAAATGGCATCCAAAAGGAAACGTGTTGCTTGCTGGATCCGAAGATACCACCTTGTGGTTATGGAATTGTACGCGTTCATCCATGAGATCCGCCGAATGATTCTAACCCATCTCTTCAGTACCTTCCGGAAATACTATGCAAGTGTTTGCAGGTCATGTGGCACCCGTTGTGTGTGGAGAATTCACCCCAGATGGTACGCTGCCCAGTCTTCTTCGTTATCCCTCTCATCGCTTCTCGTTTCCCCTATGATAGGAAAGCGAATCGTAACTGCGGACGCTGATGGCACTCTCATCTTCTGGGACCCACGCTCGCCGACACCGCTCTGGAAACTCACATCCGAAGATGGACGATTTGAACTCGATGGCATCACTTCATTGGCCGTAAATCCCACATCCACAGTCGCTGTGGTTGGGGGTGCGTCGGGAAGTATCCGAGTCGTCAACCTGAATAAAGGCGACATTGTTGGTGCCTTGGCCACTCATAAGGAAGGTGAAAGCGTGGAGGCCATCGCTTTCGTGGGGTTCGCTGGGACGGCAGAGGTAGTTGTGACCGGTTCGACGGACGGAACGGCTCGTGTGTGGGACCTGAATACATTAAAGGTCAGGAACACGTTAGAACACGGGGTAGGTTCCGGTCCTCCACAGCACTCAGGTGGATGTTTGACTGAAGAACCGATAGGAACCTGTTACGTGCTTGGTCCCGCTCCAGGCACCCAAGTCACATTTGGTCGTCTCAGGATCGGCCGACAACGCTCTCCGAACGTGGGACACCCGTACCGGTGCGTTGCTGAAAGAACATAGAGGTCATCATGGACCCGTTCTTGGTGCCGCCGTTGGGCATAACGGTAGTTTCGTGATCAGTGCTGGAGATGATGGTGCATGCCTTGTCTTCGCCGCTGAGTAGAATAGTTTATCGTTCAGCATTTTCTCCTTTTTAGTGAGCAATAGCTATACTTTTAAGGGTTCACAATTATCGACCAGGTAGTTTACAGTGCTCCGCGTGCCCGTTTCCAATTCCCGAGTTAGTCGGGGATCAGATGAAAGTTACTGTATGACCCAGCATCTGATGGATTCTGCCTCAACCCCCAAATCGATGGGCATTACCCAGATCATAGAAGATCCGTCTAGGGTTGGTTGTGTTATCGATGAGGGTAGGGTATGGGCGAAGCGGAACGTAGCCGGATGGATTCTTCCAGGCCGTGGATCAATGATCTTTAAAGCTCGTTTTCCCACGTCGATAAACGTTGCCCTTCTCCTACTTGCCTCACCCAGACCGCCTTGACCATCACTCGACGTATACACATTCTCGAGTTTCCCTCGTTTCTTGGATGGCAACCGAACCGCCTTCATGGTCTTAGTGTTGGCAGACAAAGGCACGATTTTGACGCTTCGCCTTGATGTAGCGGACGAACAGGATGTGAGTGTCAAGCGAGGCTATGGTGGGTTTTCGCATCGAGGCTTCCATCGATGTGTAGATTAAGGCCATGGCCTGATACCCATCATGGTGGACAATGGAGGGCCTATCGATCGGTCCGTCTGGTTCGTCCGCGTCGGGGAAACAAGGGTATCATGTTAACCTGTATGAATTCTCACAGGAATCACGTATGAATCGGGTTTTACCTTCATCGACGAATAGTTCGCCGTGCTGAGTGCTGTGCACATTGGTCAACGTAAGTGACAGGATACGAAGCGCCTTGATATATAAACCTCACGTTTCCCTGCTGCAGAGTGATAATGCTGCAGAGTGATAATGTGCTCCTCACCGTCTTTTCTCTGCATGTTCGTCTCATCTCGTTGCTCGTGCCACCGGGCTAATATCCGCGACAGCTCCGGACTCCATCGGCGTCGGAGCCGCTTAGGTCGGTCGCGTCCTTCACGCGTCGTCCCGACCTCACCATTCAAACCCGACGCTCCCAGCGGCATGTTTGCTACGACTCACGAGTCAACAACCACCAGCTTCCGAAGTTTACAGCATCCTGTTCATACTTGGGCGGGTCGCTCAATTTTAAAGCGGGCAGCCTCTGCTCCAATAAACAAGGTATCTCGAGTCTGCGGAGTAATAATACAGGATGCACATTCTAATAAATATTATATGTACAGCCGTTGAGATCTACTGTCTACGGCTGGGAGAGCGGGCGTTGATGAGTCCCGGGAAGGCAATTTCACCTATCCTCAGATAGATGACAACTAAGACAATATAGTAAGTAAACCATTGATTCAGACCTTGAGTCAGTTGACTTACCGAAGAGGAGGAGTTTTCCCAGGGAGACCTTCTCCTGCCCCTGGACCAGGAAGAACGCACTTATTTGGTCCACGAGGTGTCTGGTGGCCTCTCTTCGTTCCTGTTCTGCCTTCCTGTGGTTCACTTTCGCCTTCGAGTTGGACAACTCGTTCGGATCTTTCTTGACCGAAGAGTGACCTCGAAGCACGCGCCTTGCATTGACTGGCGCGAGCTCACTCTCGAGTTCCTGGAGAACTGTAAGGATTCAAGTCCCATCAGCATTAGTCACGTATGTGGAGTGCAGTGAACAATCACTTACCTCGGGTGTACATATCCAAGTCGTTCTCCATTTCTCCATTCTCCGATCTGTGGAGCACCCTGAGGACGTTGGCCAGGTATTGCTCGTATAGCCGTGAGACCTTCTTGTCTTTTGCAGCCCGGGCTGCGAGTGGCTATTGCCGCGTTAACAGATTCATTAAACTGATGGTCCCATTGCGGTAAAAAAAGGACACTTACCGATCGGTGGAGATCTTCTTTAATGTGTTTGTTGACGTTGGCGAATGCCGTCTCGGGATTAATAGACCTCCCGGCGGGTCTGAAGTGGTACTCCTCAAGGAGATTCCAAACGAAACGATCTTTCGTCTCTTCCCAGCTCGAGTCGGTGCCTCTGGGCGGAGGGTCAGACAGATCTTGTTTCTGTTTGTCCCCGCGCCCCGGCATAGCCCTCCCCTTCCCCTTCACATCTGTTCCGGACCTCTGGGGTCCGTGAGAAGGGGCGATGGGGGTTGGGGCGTCGGTGTTCTGTGGTACACCGGGAACCTGGAAGGAACGCGATGAGTGGGAAGATCGAGACGGGACGAGTGAAGTGGGTTACCGTGTGTGGGAATGACATCCCGTAGTGTTTGACTGTACGCGGTTGTTCATAATACCACGCTATCGCAGTCGGTAAGCGCCTCTCCTGGGTCCACAAACGAGAAGGCTCACTCACCATTGTTTCCGGAAGACTCCGGGTGGAAGGGGAGATGGTCCGTGGCTCGGGCTTTGCCCTTGTCCACGGAAGTGGCGGGGTGGGGGGTGGACCACTGACCGGTCGAGGACGGACCGGCCAGCGGTTGATCGTACACGCCGTGGGGGGCGGTTCCTGCGGTGTACGTGGGGGTCGGATGGGGGGCGTCTAAATATGTAGGTGAGCGATTGAGATTTACTTGAGGCTGTCGCGAGCACTTACGGGTGGGGTGGGTTGCGAATGGGTCACCCACGAATGGACACACGAGTGCTGCGGACATGTTCACGGTCCGCTCGTGTGTGTTCAGACCGTAAACGTTCTCTTCTATGCCGAATGTTAGTATTGGCTATCACTAACAACATAACAACTCACCGGCTTCATTATTGCCGAAGGCATCCGGGTACCCGGCGTGGGGGTCCGCGAACTGGTCCCCCGACACGTCTGGGAGGGTAGACGCCTCGTACCCAGACCGCTCGTTGTTCCCCTCGGGCACGGGGTTCAAGTACCAATCCTGGGACCTACTCGGGCCGGCGATCGGGGCGTCCGGGTCAATGTGACTTTCGTCTTCGGCGTAGAGGTAGTCGAAACCCATGCCGGTGAAGTTGTTGTAAGAGGACATCTTTGGCGTCGAAGAAGTAGGTCGGGAGTCAGAATAGAGCTGACGAGCACAACAGAGGAATGCGAAGTGTGGTGAGTGGGTTGATGGTTCCCCTCCTCGACAAACCTGCTGACATTTATATACCCTGGCTGTGCAGGCCACCTTTCTTTCGCTCTTTCCAGGACCACTAATTAATGCCTCGTGTTTCCTTTGACGCCAAAGATTCAGAGGCACGGCCTGTTTCAAAAAGCTTTGGAGTGTGCCACCTATCCCCCCTTCTATTAGCGACCACGGCGTCGATCTTATCTAATTATAGCCTTCTCCTTTCAAGTTTGGGGTCCACGTTTATCCCGATCGGCTCCCCTGCAAAGGCTTCGATGGCCCGTAACAACCGCCGTTGGTAAATCAGGATCGTCCACCTCCCCCTCCCAAGTGAGCGTCTCCTCGTTCGAGAATAAGAAGAACAATCGGGGGGACTCCAAGGACGTTCCTCTCACTGCTCTGCACATGGACTCGGCTAGAGCAGGGTGGCTGACGGCCATGGAAGTTATACCTTCGCGACCGATTCATCTGTTTTGTTTGGACCATGGCCACCCACGAGCCGTGTGTCCAAGTCGCTTAACCACCAAATTTCATTTTTGCGGTACGGTTTGACAATGCCCGGTGAGTCAGAGAATCGAACGTCTTTCACGCGTTTCAGCATTCATTAACGTGTCTCCATTCAGTTCGAAAGATAGCCTAGACGGACGTCCGCAATGACGATGGTGCCATGAGAGTTCGACCCTACTTTCCTTCTTGCAAGCCTTCTCTACCAACCCTATGTTTTTTTTTTTTTCAAATATCGCCATCGTGATGAAATCAAGGAACGAGAGTGGGCACACGCGCTAGACACGTACACGAATATAATGGCTGTAACGAGTTTGAGATCAAAAGAAACCGCTTTGTGGGTGCACTGGCCCCCAATGATCCCCATGGCCGCGGCCACTGGTATCAAACAGATCAACACGGCCGAGAGTCGCCCTGGCCACCTCAACGCGACCCTTAGCTGCCGATAAGACGCGTACGCGTTTCTTCCTCACACTCACAATACGTGTCGGTGTCCCCTCCAGGCGTGTTTATTGACCGCCATCCAGTGCGGCGGCAGGAGTGGAGGCTGTGAACGGCGGAGTTGGGATGCGTCAATTTACCTTGACTCCCGGTGTAGCTACAGTCGTAGACAAAAATCACAAAAATTTCAAGTCCACAGAGAGCCGGCCCCGAGTGAATCAGCGGGAAAAAAAAAGTGGTACAGAAAAAACCACAGCACCCAGGATTCCCGCGTGGTCCCCCACCGTGGTACTAACTGGGCGGCACCCTGGTTAACTTCGCAGATCGGACGGGATGCGGTGCTTTCAAGGTCCTATGGCCGTGGATATCTTCCCCATCCTCCTACAACTTATAACCCCCTTCTTCTTGACCCCAGAATGAGGTCATCCCCGAGCTCTCATATCCCGGTCATTGGGATCAAAGTTTCGACAACGTCTCCAAAGTACTTCGAATTATCAAGATACATCCTATTTACTTCCCTGATTTCGAGGTGGCCGGCGTAAAGGGCTAACAACGAAACGAAGTCCGGGGGGGGGATATGAGGGTTCAGTAACGAGATGTTATCCTCTCCAGTCTCGCTCGGCACAGTAACTAATCTCTTCCACCAATCCTTCCTCATCTCCACATCCCCGGGCCCTCGAACAGCTATGTCAAGATGAAATCCACCCACACGCTCGAGGGAAATCAAACGCCTGTCTAGATGCGAACTCGAGTTCCCAGATATCATCGTCGTTCATATTTTCTCCCTTGATCTCGAAGTGGTCCACGTAGGGAGCCAACAGCGAAGAGAGATCTGGAGGGGGATCCAGGGGGTCTTCGATGACGAGATGTTCCAGGCGATACCCTCTCTGGTCCCGCTCGGCACAGAATTTCACCAATCTCTCCACCAATTCTCCCTGATTTCCATCCCGCTCCTCCCACGGTTCTTTGCCAAACACGAGGGATGTGAGCCATAGGTCCCGTAACGCAGGACTTGGTGGGCTCTCGAACAATGCCCAAATCGAAAAGTCCAAACTGCCCCATGACAGTCGAATTCTAAGTTTTCGGAGGGAGTGTAACGTGCCAAAAATCTGGTCCCATTGTAACGTAGTGGTGCTGTATCGCATGGGCTGGTCGTGAATAACGGTGAGATCTTCGATTACCCCCGTAGTCATGGCACGACGGAGGAACGGCATCATGAAGTTGTGGAAGTGCGTATGCATGCCGGTGTTCCAGGTAATACTGAAAGTGAAATTGATGGTGGTGATGATACACATTGGCCGAGTATCCACCCCATACGTACAGCAGTAGAGGTTGGTAAGGTGAGGAAATCCGGGATGATTTGGGAGGGCCAGATTGAACGCGAGCCGAAGAGGGACACCGGACCGCCTGTCATAGTCGAGGTCGACGAAAATTCTCACATTTGCAGAGGCGGGAATCTTCAGGTGAATCAGCATCCACCCAATATCGCATGCGTCTTCTTGTTCGAGATATAGGCGCTGTAAATTACGTAGATGGACGACGCGGGTGGCTGCGGGGAGGGTGGCAGTGTCGAGGGGCAGCCTAGGACCGGCATTCGCCACCGAGAGTACGGTGAGCTGAGGGCTCGATTCAAGGATCCCAAGGAATACCTCCATTGTAGGGTCTAAATTAGAATACCATTGGTCGTGTAAGAAGAATTCCACCAAGTTGCAAAAACGACCTGGAATCCAAGGAGTGTTGACAAGCAACAGCCTTAAGTAACGGACCGGCGAAGGAGGGGTCGCGACAGGTTTCCATTCGGGGAAGTCGGTAATATCGAGGTTCCCGTAGCGGTCGTGCCGAACGCTGATAGAGACATCCGCAAGGATGGGGAACACTCCTGAAACCTCGGGTTCGATCGCCCGTAGATGATCTGCCGGGAGATCCAGAGCCAATTTACAAATGCGATCGCTGTGGAGGCGGAGTACCTCCTTGGCAGCCCTGAGTTGATCGGATGCTGGCGTAATGAGGGAGGGTGGTAAGATAACTTGGATAGGCCGATTGACGCAACGTTGTAGCAAGGGCGCCGGCGGGGTCGAGAAATCAATCCTGGACCATAAGGAAGAAACAGAAGACGCAATATCCGCCCAGCGATGGCATATTTGCAGGAGGATTGTGGGGCTTGAGTGAATTACGAGGTATTCGAAGATCCTGACGAGTAATTCGGGGGGCAAACGTGAGTCTTGCGAGGAAGGATTATCAATAAATGTCCAAGGATCCGAGGCCATCATGGTCTTCTAACGTGAAGTGCCGGTAAGCAGTTATAATGTGGAGCGAGTGAGGATCGCCTACTGAATGCATAGCGGTATGTAGCTATCCAGTCAACGGTCAGGGTCTCGAGTCCGGATAAGTTCGTGGACGAGGAGGGTCGGGGGACGCCGATCAGCTGTTGTGTCTCTCACTTACGTTCCAGAGCTCGTCGGGGATAGTTACCCGAGGGAAGGTGCAGTCAATACCCTCCTCACGCAGCACTCGATTTTTCTCGATCCCAGACTCAGTACCGAGCTTTAACATAGTACTTACAATGCTACATTTTACGGTTAGGAAGCGTATACGCGATCTGCGTGCTTCACCAGAACTCTCGAACACCCCACAGAGAGTGAGCGATTCGATCACACTCCGCCGGCGTTCGCGGGGCCGGATAGACTCGAGGTCATATCGTTTACTCAGGAGTTGCGAAACACATGATGTACTGAGCCCTAGGCCGGCATGCTAACAGTCTATAGTCCAGGAAATTCGCCGTTTACATCCACTGGGATTGCTATACACGAGACAACAGGCCGTGATGGAATCTGTGATAACAGAGTAACAAGGGCCAGGGAGAAAAAAATCCCCGAAGATGTATGAGCAAGATCTAAAAACGAGAGAAGGGAAAGAAAAAGAATCGTTCGCGTGCATGCTGAATGAATTCGGGTTTTCCGGGGAAGTGCTCCATTGAGATACTGTGGCCAGTGAGGTGAGACCTTCGTGAGAGTCACTAGATACGAGTCTGCGTCCGCAGTTAGAAAAAAAGAGGGTGAGAGTGAAAAGTTTGTCGTAACGAACGGGAAGCGATGGAGGCGAGGGTTATCGATCATCGATCACGCTCCGGGCGAACCACCGGAAATCAGCAAGGGGAGATCACGGGGAGCCGTTCATGCATTGGGATTTAGTAGAGCGTTCAGTGATGGGAGTTGACGAGGGCGCAGCGTCATCGGTGTTATACCGCCCGTCAACCTGAAAATTCGATGTCGCACCTGGTTGTTCAGATGACGGGATCCGCCGCTCAGAAACGGTCGTATATCCACCCAACAGTCCAAGAAATCTTCGGCGTCCCGGCTGACTGCTGATAGGGTCTTGTGAGTTGGGATCAATGACTCCGTAGACCCCTTCAACCCCGTAAACACATTGTATGCTGCGCTTTGGCTGTGACACTGAGACGGATCGCCGTGGTTCGTCCTCCACCGCAGTTCTGTCGCCTTGCGTATAATCTCATGAATGCGATGGCCGGTGCCAGGATTGGTCGCAAGCATGGTAGTACTCTGTCGTAGCAGATGATGAAATCTTGCTACGGAGTCACGGAAGGAGAGAACATAGTCAG
>Ga0307510_10006824_pt1 | contig 13616 bp, 21 predicted proteins | sample 12_EM_MG_FD_207224 | JGI IMG/M metagenome (GOLD analysis project Ga0307510, IMG submission 207224) | Populus trichocarpa ectomycorrhiza microbial communities from riparian zone in the Pacific Northwest, United States - 12_EM | ecosystem: Host-associated > Plants > Roots > Unclassified | place... | reverse complement strand
GCCCATGCGTTCATGACATGTTTTAACTTGATCCGTCCCAACTTCTTTGATTAATAGCGATCCTACGGTTCTATTTGATACCCTCCTCTCCCTTTTACCCTCTGGGTCGTTGCTCGTGATTCGTGCATTTTCTTTGTAAACCAGTCATTCAAGGCTCATGTTTCAAGGATTATGTTCATTTTGGACTTTGCGAACGAACAATTGGATGTGAGAAATGGTCAACCCTAATAAGCACGTGACCCAACCGACGAGAAAATATATCCACCGCACAATATTGGCACACCCTTTGCACACCAACCTTGAGTACATAATGCCCTCAAAAAATGCAGAACATGAGGCGGACGAAGTGCTTCAAGCCGTCATCCTTGCCGATAGTTTCAACAAGCGATTCAAGCCCTTGACTATTGATCGACCCAAGGTTTAGGCCCTGCGTGCTTGTCTGTCCACTCTCTAAATGGGTTAGCTAGTGCCTACTCCCTATCTGCAATGCCCCTCTGCTGGATTGGACACTAGAAGGCCTGGCTCTCGCAGGTGTACAGGAGGTTTTCGTCATATGTCGCTCGCATGCCGAACAAGTCAAGGCAGCAATTCAGTGAGTCAGTAACCAAAAACTCTCCCTCGCCCGCTCAACAAACCCACGCACAGGAATTCTAGGTGGTCACACCCATCGACTGGCCTAAAGATCGTGCCTGTCATGACGGCCAAGGAGACGTTTTCGCCTGGAGACGCCATGCGTGACATCTACACGCACGGGATCATCACCAGTGACTTTGTCCTTGTCTCCGGTGATTTGGTGAGCAACATCCGCATAGATGAGGTTGTCCGCGCACACAAGGAGCGGCGAAAAACCAACAAAGACGCCATTATGACCATGGTCGTTAAAGAGAGCGGGACCACGCACCGGACGAGGTGAGTGGTGTGGCCCACCCAGATAAGATGATCATGATCCTGACGAGGGTGTCGACTCGGAGGTCCAAAGGTGATTCTGCTGTGTTCTTACTTGATCAAGATACCTCGGAATGTCTGCATTACGAGCCAATCACGGGTTACCCCCCTAGGAGCATCGCAAAGATTCCCCGAGGGATTCTTGAGGGACATCCGAATGTTGACATTCGCTATGATCTCATTGATTGTTCAATAGACGTCTGCGCTGTGGAGGCAAGTCAACCGTCGTTCTTGTGCCACAAGCCACCTCATCCGATACTCTTGCAGGTGCCCTCGCTCTTCCAAGATAACTTTGATTATGGTGATATTAGGCGGGACTTTGTGCACGGCGTACTCACTTCGGATCTACTCATGAAGAACATATACTGCTACGTCGCGAAAGAGGGTTACGCTGCGCGGGTCCAGGATACGCGTAGTTATGACGCCGTTAGGTTCGTAATCGGATCAATTGTATCGACTTAGGTTGTCATTGACGCGCGCGTTTTAGCAAGGACATCCTCTCCCGGTGGACATTCCCACTAGTACCTGACGACAATCACCCAGGTGGCCATGCTTACGATCACCTACGTGGTAACAAATATGTTCCCAAAGACAATTCCGTTGTTCTCTCGCGGTCAGTGCCTGAATTCCTCATAGAAATTTCCCGGGCGTCTGACGAGGCTCGCAGGACATGCAAGATCGGCAACAATACGCTCATAGGACCCTCGACCCAAATACATGACGAGGCACAAGTCACCACAAGCACCATTGGCGCGCGCTGCTCTATCGGCGCTGCGACCGTCTTGCGTAATGCGTACATCTTCGACGATGTCGCAGTAGGTCCCAATTGCGTTCTTGAGAGCTGTATCATCGGCGCTGGGGTGCAAATCGGGGAGGGCAGCCGTATATCCCGGGGCTCGCTTGTAGCGGATGGCGTGAAGCTTGGGCCAGGCACGGTTCTCAGGTCGTTTGATAGGGTATCAAAGCGGAGGCAAAAGCCCACTCCGACAACGATCGGGGAGTCCACCACCGAAGAAGATGAGAGCGACGAAGGCGACGCCGACTCGGAGCTGGAGGAGGCCGAACAAAGTGCGCTTTTTTTTTTTTCCCGCCTCCCCCCCTCGCAACAGCTCAACTTCTGATCTGGCCGCTCTGATTGATATTGCAGGCCAAGCCTCGCTTTCGCAGGGTCTGGGTCCTGGCTCGGACGCCTTTGTGTGGCCCCGGAGAGACGCACAGAAGAGCGACGAGGATGTAGACGAGAACGAGGTGGAGAGTTTCAACAACAGGCGGTTGATGCGACTAGGTGCGTTTCGGTCCCGAGTTGCCCACGCGTGCGGTTTTTTTACTCATCGGCTTTCTCTCCCCCCCCCTCCCTTTTTTTTTTTTTGTTATATTTCAGGTGACGACTTTGACGACCTTGTCCCATCCGACCGCGGTTCCGTCACCTCGGAGGACGAAATCTCGGACGAAACGGACGACGAAGAGGACGAGTCTGTCTCGCAGAACGCCTCGGTGTCCTCCTCCGTTACGTCCGGGGCTCCCCCGGCTCTAAATGCCGCCGCCATATCGGCCAGCGAGGAAGAGTTCCAGACCGAGGTCCGCCTGTCGCTCGATCGGGCCTTTTCGGAGGGACATTCGCTCGAGAACGCCAGCGTCGAGCTCAAGACCCTCCGTATGGCCAGCAACGTGCCCCTGCGTCGCGTGCGTGAGGCCGTCGTCGCCGGCATTGTGGAAGGAATTCCTCTTGTCGAAGGCGCCGTGCCGCAACGCGCAGAGATCAAGAAATGGGTGGATCGATGGGGTGACTTGATCAACCTCATTGGCGGTGTCGATGGCATAGAGACAGTTTCGATCTTACAAGTGGGCTCTTTTTTTTTAATTGTACGACAGGGCTCATAACTGCTGCGACTTTAGTATCACTGCGCATCCTCGACGCGCTTTCACCTGTTCGGTCAGATCCTTGCGACACTTTATCAAAACGATATTGTCGAAGAGGAGGACATTCGACATTGGCACGCTCTGCCGGGAGCCAAGGGCGAAAATGTCAGGAATGGCGTTTTATTGGAGAACCTGCAAAAGTCATGGATTGTTGGCGCACGTATGATCCACCAATTCAATGAACAAGAGAGCGACGACGAGTCGTCAGAGGGCGAAGATAGCGAAGCAGACTGAAAGAAGTTACTCGTGCGATGTTGTATGATTGACTGCGTGTGCGGAGACAAATATATCAATCATGGTTCCACCGATCATGTAGATAAACGTATTCTCGTCGTAAGCTGACAATTATCCGAAATGTGGGCATAACATGTACAGTAAGGCAGAAAAAATGACAAAAAAGAGGGATAACGCGGCATTCCGTCGGTCTCAGTATTTGAGAATAATATATAACGCTGTGAGGTGGCATGAGATGGGGCATGTTGGGTGAGGACCGCTACGTACCGTGAATGATGCCAGGACTAGGGTTGAAAAAAAGCACGTGTTAGCAGCAATAGAAGCGATATAGATGAATGCATACATATAACCCAAGATCGTCTATTACCGGGCGAAGACGGGGAGGCATCAGAGTCAGTGATCCGGCGAAACAGCATCCGATGAATGAAATACATACGAGGAGGATATTGATCAACTGCATGAGACGTGATTAACAGCCCCCATCGGAAAAGAAAATAGAAAAACATACCAAGTCAGCACCACATCCACGTTCCAAGAATACACCGAGGGGAGGGATAAAGATGGCAAGGCTAGGGTGAAAAGCATGAGGTCGTCAGAAACCCCTAGGCAACGACGGCAACGGCAACAGCAACGGGACGACGTACAGGATCTGAACCAACCAGAAGAAAAATTGGTGAGATTTAAGCTAACAAGAAAGGCGGAGAGGGGGAGGGGGAGGATAACAGACCTTGCAGATGTCAGAACCGGTGAAAGGCATGTCTGGAGGGGCTGCGGGAGTTTCGTGTGGTGCGGGAGCCGAACTAGCAAATGTATGCGCCTTATAACTACCGGACACGAACCGTGACGTCACCATAGACGGATCACGCGCCGGCGGCTGCGTGCTTTCGGTTAGCCGTTGGCAGTTTGGGTTGGTTCGTTCTAGCTCGGTGTTGCATGATTGCGCAGTGGGCGATTGCGGTGCAACACTCCTTCCGATTACTGCCGGTACCGACCTCGACACCACTCGATCCTCCCACTCCCCCACTCCACTCCATGACCGAATTTTTAGATATTCCTTACGCGTCTGCCCCTGCCAGCGGTCCACAACACCACTCTTCTTTACTACTACACAGCTTCGACTTGTACCTTCCCCCCCAAACATCAAGTTCCACAGCTGCGGTCGGAGCTCCACAATCGCCGCCGCCACTTATCTGTTTTGTACACGGCGGTGCATGGCGATCGTAAGTCTTTGTCTACCTAGCTGGCTGCGTATATACCCCATCCGATCTCGTTTCGTTTCGTTTCCGTTTTGATGACCAATGTGTAAATTTTTTTCTCCCTATACGTATCAAAAAGCGAAGATAAGAAGGACCACGCAGTCCTCGCGCGCAGCCTTGCTGCGTCCACGTCGTCCCCAGTGATCGTGCCGAACTACCGATTGACTGCGCCAGACAACGAACTGCAGCACCCGGCACACGCGCAGGACGTCCTCGAACTGCTCACTTTCCTCCTCTCCTGGTCTGGCCCCCGCAGCGGCGCGTGCCAATCCTTGCCGTGCTATGACCCGAATCGGATGTTCCTGATAGGTCACAGCTGCGGCGCACACATGCTATCGTGCATACTACTCGACTCTTCGGATCCGGCTCTCGTACCCCCCGTGGAGCTTTTACGTGCTGTTCGGGGTGTCGTCTTTTCGGAGGGTATCTATGATGTCGATACCCTGCTCCAGTCTTTTCCGACTTATCGCGACTGGTTTATTCGCGATACATTTGGTGATTTGCCAACTTTCGACCGCTATTCCGCTACGAAGATGACCCTCCGCGAGGGGGGAACGCATATCAGTTGGATCATTGTCCATTCCAGTGGAGATATCCTGGTGGACGCCCTTCAGAGCCAGAAAATGTACCACTACTTGCAATCTCTTCATCAAGGGGAGCCCCAGGAAACTGGTCAGGTTTTAAAAAATTTGGATGATCTGAAAGGAGACCACAGCGCGATTCTTCAGTCAGGCAAATTTACCCAGATTGTACGAGACTTCATACACATGGTGTCCAGCGCTTGAGATAGTATAATCTATAATCCATTGTTATTAGATCCCTTTAGATATCCAGCTCCTTGAGAACCTCCTCTAAATACTTCGCCCCATTTTCGCAATCCTGGACCGTGTTGTACAAGGCTGTAGGAGTTAGCCTGATGACGTTAGGGTGCCTTTCATCCCCTATCACACCATAGCTCCGAAGGCCCTCGAGGACTTTATGCATCAATTCGGCGTCCGACGAGAAAAACAAAAGGGAGAGCTGTGACCCCCGAGAATTGGCATCAGATGGCGTAATGATGGTAAAAGCCGGACGACGGTGTTGATCGTGGTCCGTCGTCGAGCTGACAGCGCATAAGGGCAATCTCATGGCGGCCTCGTGTGCGGAAACAAAATAGTCCGACTGGTCCAGGAGTTTTCCGAGGTACGCCGTCAGCTCGATGGAACGTGTCCGCAACGGCCCCACCATCCCAGCCTCTTGAAATACCTGGAGGGATCCAAGCAGAGAGGCGACACCAAGGACAGACGGGTTGGACAGTTGCAACCCTTGCGCCCCTCGAATAGGGGAGAAATCGGGTGGCATGAGGAATCGTGTGGAGGGATCGTGTCCCCACCAGCCCGCATGTCTTCAAATTGAGAAATGGGACCCGTACGGCGCGCATCAGACAGGCAGGCAGTACGTGATCATGAGAAATAACGTTGTGGCAGGGCAGGGGGATCGGTGAAAATGCGCCGGAGAAGGTATGAATCTACGGCACCTTGGCTTTTCCTGGTCCCACTTCCCGTGAACGTATATGCCGGCAATGCCCCCAGGTCCTGAATTTAGATATTTGTAGCTGCACCACACGGCCCAGTCAACGTCCCAATCGTGAAGGGACAGAGGGACATTTCCGATCGCGTGGGCAAGGTCCCATCCACAAATACAATTCTGTGGGTGGTGCCGATCAGCAGAGCCAGAAAACGTAAAAGGCGTTGATGTGCAACAGGACTATGAGAAAAAAGGCCGTCCTGGGCACCGACTCTTAAAAGACGGGAGGATACCTCCCGGGGCGCCCGGGCGAGTCCCCCCGCGGGAATGGGAAAACCCTCACCTGGGCCTTAGCTGCCTTTGTGATCGACTGCATCGGGAACCACTGTCCCGTGTAGTACTGTACGCCGCTGAAAATGACAAGAGCGATAGAAGGCCCCTGTTTTTCTATTACTTCCAAAATATCCTCTTCTCGAAGGCAGAACTCCCCTTCACGGGGGAACATCTCGATGATGGCATCTTTGGGATCGAATCCATGAAGTTGCACTTGGGAAGAAAATGCGTACTTTTGACAGGTGCGGTCAAAACCGGGTAAGTACATGAGGTAGCGATCAATATGGGAAATGACCCCACTTGGTCTGACGGAAAAGCCATGCCCTCGCAAAGTAGCTTGTACCGTTCGGGCGTGGGCTTGTAGAAGGTATTCATCATGAGGTGCAAATTGGCCGTCAGAGTGCCCATGCAAGCGACCTCATTCTCGTTCGCACCTTTGGCCAAGAAGAGACAGAAAAATGTGAGGTCAAGCACAAGCGCCGCAAGGCAGACACTGTACCTAGGAGCTCGGCTAGGAGGGGGTTGACATGATCAGTGATGCTCACCCATTCCCTTCCATATGGATGATCATGATGACCCTGAACAGCCCTGAGTAAACGTGAAAAATGGCAATTAAGACGGTGGTGGGATGAAATGAATTTGGGCTATCGATGGTGCTTGCCTGGAACCCCATACGCGAAATTCCTGCTGGACCAGAGCTTCTGCAGGCTGCGGAAGAAGACCCAAAGAATTACCACACAGATAAGTGCAAGGGTCTTCACCTGCGGGGGGAGGGCGCTTTAACGTGGGTGTTTGATTTCGGCGGAAGCAAACCCGAGAGTGCCAGAAGAGTAACCGACCTTTCACACGTGATGCACCGACGTCCGCATTAGTGGGAATAACGAACCTGTGGCGGCAAGAAGCGTCGAGAAGGGAGTTCATCAGTGATCAGTAAAGGGTGATTAAGCCACTCTCCACTACAGTCCTACACTCATATACCCGGCACATCCCGCAAAATGATGTGAATTATTTATGCGTGATAACGAATTATTACTGCATTTATCATCTGGTCATCACAGGTGACCCGTTGCCTTTGCAGATCATTCCCCATTGAATGGAATGCCTTGGATGCATTCAAGCGGTCGTCCTGCCGCATGTTATTGTCAGTGGGGCCATTAATATTGCCGTGGACGTGGACCGCGACCTCTGGACTTGCGGTCTATCCCCATTGCGATGCGATGCAAAAAAAAATTGAACACTTGGCCACGTCTAACCAGCGATTTATAACCAATTCGGGGGTTTAGCGAACGCGACGCGTGATATCGGAAACGAGGACGCAAAAGTACTTGATCCGAGAGCTGAGGAGAGGATAAAAAGAATGGAAGAAAAAATAATCAAGAGATGTTTTATGCCGTAATACGCGCGGAGATATGCCGAGTTGGGGGAGGGAAAGTTGCCTTTCTTGGAACCGGCGTGGGACGAGTGAGTGGGGATCGAGTCTAGTTCGGTCACCAATCGTGTCATGTCATAATACCATTTCTTCAACATCCAACACTCCCACCATGGCGAGGAAACTTGTTATAGTCGGCGCTGGTCCTGTTGGTTGCCTAGCTGCCATGTCATTCGCGAACATGGGCTGGTCAGTCGAAATCTACGAGGCTCGTCCTGGTATTCGTTACCTTCATCAAGGCGTTTTTTTTCTTCGTTTTCATAAAAGAGTCAATGCCAGATATGCGCTTGCCTTCTTCGCAGGCAGCCGCCCAACAGCGATCGATTAACCTCGCCATCTCTTCTCGTGGAATAGCTGCCATGCAGACAATTGATCCCGCCGCCACATCCCGCTTCCTCGACAACGTTATTCCCATGCATGGCCGAATGATCCATGATTCCAATGGTAATTTAGAGAGTCAGCCCTACGATAGGAATGGACAGGTGGGCTGCGTATTCCCACTCCTTCGATGTGCCCTCGTGTTCACACCCTTGTGCCGCGTTTGTCCCACGGCCCTGAATTTCCTTGTTCTTGAAAAGTGCATCAATTCCATAGACCGTGCCCTTCTCAATCAGGGACTTCTTGACGAGGCACTTGCTGTCAGGTCCGTTCGCGCCTTTTTCCATCACAAGGTCGTGGCTATAGATTTCGACGGGCGCGTGATATCGGTCCTTGATGCCACCACCGGCGAACAACTCGAAAGGGGCTTCGACCTATGTATTGGCGCCGACGGCAGCTACTCTATCGTCAGACGTCAGCTGATGAGGGTCGTCCGGTAGGTTCCCTTCTCGCTTGGGGGTGCATTGTATTCTGAACGGGGACGTTTTTCTTTTTCCAATAGCATGGATTATCAGCAAGAATATATTCCTCATGAATATCTCGAATTAAAGATACCACCTGGACGAGACCACCACAATAATCCAACGTTCCTCCTTGATGCGAATCATTTGCATATATGGCCGAGGCACTCTTTCATGCTCATAGCATTGCCTAACAAGGTCGGTCGTCCCACTTCAAACGTCTCCGTTTGTTATCAACTACCTAGACCGCGCGTTGTGCAGGACAAATCGTTTACTTGCACATTATTTGCTCCAACGACTGAGTTCGAAACGTTATCTCACAAGGACCAGGTTCTTTCGTGGTTTAGGACACACTTTCCCGACGCTTTGGAACTCATTGGGACAGAGGGATTATTAAATTCGTTTCAACGGAACCCGCGGAACCCTCTAATTTCTATCAAGGTAGGCTCTTTCGTTCTCACCTGTGCCTCCGGTATGTGTTATTCCCCCCCTCCCTTGTTCTCCAGGCGAAGCCATACCATTACAAGGATCGTGCGATCATCCTAGGAGACGCGGCGCATTCCATGGTTCCCTTCTACGGCCAAGGACTGAATTGCGGCCTTGAGGACGTCCGCGTCCTCACAGCATTACTTCACGAAGCGGGGGTTGATCCCACGACCGTTCGAGATCCGGAGGTTTTTGATCTTCGACTTGCCGGAGCCCTTTCCCGGTATTCAGAGTCGAGGCACGAGGACCTCATTGCGATCAATGACCTGGCGATGGATAATTAGTGCGTTTGACCCTGTTGGGTGATCCCGTTTCTCGATGACCGTTGTGAAATAATTATTCAGTGTGGAGATGCGCCACTCGGTGACTACAATTGCACACAAGTTGAAAAGGGTGGTGGACAACCTGATGTTCTCACTAACATGTCGCACGGCTGTCACACTGATGAGTCAAGGGACCTTCCCTCCCGGTGTGACCTTTCCAGTGGGAACACCTCGCGGATGGCTACCTTTGTACACGATGGTGACGTTTCGACCGGACATCAGCTATTCGAGAGCTCGACGCAAAGCGGACCAACAGGCGCGTGTGATGAATAACGCAGGAAAGGTAGGATCGGTGGCGCTCGGGATCGGTGCGAGCGTGGGGATGTTGTGGATTGCGTTATTTTACCGAAGACGAAGTTGATGTTGTTGTTCTTTTTCGTAGAAGCCCTGTCAGCAGGATGTCGACGTAGAGTAATTATTAAAAAGCGAGGGATAGATAGGGGTTTTTTTTATTTTATTTTATTCATTTGTTGGCATTGGCACTTCCGGGAATATGGCGTCGAACATGGAAGAACTGTCCTGTCCGGATATGATGCAGCTGCAGGGACCGAGCTGCTTGTTTTCTGCGGCGATTGAGAAACCTTTTTCTTCTTCCTCTCGCCGGGTGACAACACAATTTGATGTCCGGGTATCCCGTCATGATCAACACGTCCCACCGTCACACATCCCCTCCCTTTACCAAACATTCCCGACATTGACATTTCTCAATCATACAGAGGATCAGCTATGAAAACACCTTGTCCACCAGGAACCTAATGCTACGGAAACGGGCAGTACAAGTGGAGTGGTGCGAGGAAATAGATATTACCAGACAATTGCAACAATAAACAGTCCGAGGGACAACACAACAACGACAAGAAGTGGGTATTGTTCTGCATGGTCGTGGGCGCAAGCGTCGTCGCATCAACGCGGCGGAGGACGTTCCATAAACGTATACAATGCATCCAATCAGAATTATTTCAGGCGGCGTTCTTCGGGGGCCTGCCCCGCTTTCGCTTGGTTGGCGAGTCAGATGTGCCCCCTTCGCCGACGTCGTCATGGGGAGAGGTGGGCTTGGGCTTTGGTGGTCTCCCCCGCTTGCGCTTCGCAGGCGGTTCACCGGTCGGACTCTCCTCCGGGACATTCTTGGGCTGCACAAATCACGGGGAATCAGGACCCGGCGGTGCATGGGGGCGCGGGCGAGGGGAGTTAAGGAGAAGTTCGGCAGAGCATACTTTAGGAGGTCTCCCCCTTTTCCTCTTCTCACCAGCCGCTGGGGCAACTTCGGACGTGGAGGCGGCTGTGCCCGCAGCGCTCTTCTTGTTCTTGCTGCCCTTGGGACGACCGCGACCTCGTTTCGCTGGTGTCGTTGCGAGGCCTAAAGGAGGAACAATAGGCGATTGTGAGCACAAGGAATTGGACAAAAAGACGCGCGTTATCGATCGTCGTCGTGCTAGAGGTAACGCGCGAAAGGAGAAAAGGAGAAGGGGACCGACCGGTGTCCGAGTTGCCTGCCAGTTGAGCACCCCCGTCGAGCTCATCGGGAAGTCTGGGATCGTCATGGCCGTCGTCGGCTGGAGAGTCAGACATGATGTGGTTGGGAAAAGAGGGTAGGTATGGGGATTGTTGAAGGGAGGGGACGGGTTATAACGAATATTTTGCCATAATTGAATAGAGTTCTTTTCGCGTGCATTTTTATTGCCTTTAGATAATGTTCTTGGAGAGCGTTCTGCGTTGGGCCAGCGGAGGGCCCTGGAACCGTGGAAATACGTAATTAATTTAATTGGGGGAAGGCGGACTGAGGCCCATATCCACATCAATGGAAAATGCCGTTTCCGGGACAGAAAACACCCAGACGACCTTTCCCGCTCGTCCCACACGGTGCCATAACTGCAAATTCCCGCAATATCCCCGGTTTATCCCTGCACACACACGCACCCGTTCATCCTTCTCCCCCCCTTCCTCCAACCCCTCGGCCATGTGCATCACCCCCACCTGCCCAATCGTTCGCGGAGGACAAACGGCCATTCCCGGAGTTACTCTGTCGGGAATCTAATCTCTTATCCCGCGCCACAAAGTCCAGGGACCCGGACTTTGCCACGTGGCTCTCCTCTCCCTCTTCACTGATGATGATGATCATGCCCATGCCCTCCACCCTCTTCTCCCTCCTTCTCCTCCTCTACCCTCATTTTGCCTCGTCCCAGATATTTCATTCTTTACCAGACGACCTCTACTCCTTTCCGAAATACAGGGTCACCTTTCTCAACGGTCTACCTCTTTTGAATGAGACCGCAGAGCGTTGGCTTCGTGAGGGTCTCCGTGGTGGCGAGCCCGAATTTCTCGACAATCCAACCCCATGGCAAGAGCCGTCTCCATTTAAACATATCGATTCAGGAGAGGGCGCTGCTGTATGCTCCTAATATCATGTCATCTTTCCTCGCTCATATGTCACTTTCCTCAAAAGCAAGCCTCAGCCGAATCTGCCCCAGATTATGCCATCCAGCTGATGAAAATGGGCTCTCGTGATACATATCTTTGTTTCATACCGCCTTCAATCGAGCGAGTCTCGCCACCTCCAGAGGAAACCATCACAGAAGTCACCCCGTCCCACAGTTGGTCGCTTCTGCAACCCTTGGACGGAACTTGCCTATACGTATGTGACGTGTCACCGCCTTCTTCCGGTTATATGACCGCCGACGGCCATCTCAGCATCGCCAAGGATGGTTCACTTACGCATACTGCCACAATTCGCATGTCCGCCAATTCCGAGAAATGATCCAATCTCGACCGATGACTCCAGGTGAAGTGTTTGTTGGAGCGATGCGTGAGATATTATGTCCTTCTTACCCATCTGATCCCAGGAAAAGCTTATGAAATCGAGGAGGATCCTGACGTGAGTGCTTCGCTTCCCTTTTTCTTCAAGCCCTTTCGGATTCACATTGACCCCGCTTCTCCCAGTGGGAAGCTTATGATCTCGGGCGGGCACCTGAGCCCGGCTCTGGTGCCGACCTAAGTAGGGCAGACCACGGTGCGGCAGTAGCAAACCTCGAGCTCGCTCGCGGTGTAGGTTCGCGATACCTCGTTCAGCGGTGGGGGGACGGTACGGTATGTGACAAGACAGGCAGACGACGTGAGATCGAGGTGCAGGTAGGCAGCCCCATCGCCAAAAATAAATCGCGTCGCCCGACTCACGCATGCGAATCTTTATGTCCACGTTGCCCGCCCTAGTTCCACTGTTCCATGACAATGACAGACAGCATCATGTTTGTCAAAGAGACGAAAACGTGTCACTACGTCCTCGTGATCAATACGCCGCGCCTATGTGGCGTGCCCGGGTTTAAATCGCGCGTCGACCAGCGCGACGAAGCCCTCATCCGTTGTCGGCAGGTTGTGGACGCCGCCACGCTCGCCAATGCGGACGGCTCCCTACCAGAATCTGATCATCCCCTTCGCCAGCGGCGCCCCCACGTCGGCGCCCCTCCACCCCTAGACGCAGCAGAAGCACCATCCGGTGCCGCTACGGAGACTGACGGTGGTGATGCATCTCAAAAGGTCACAGACCCCACCGCCAAGGATGGTACGACGAGCCCGGGGGCGGTGGACCACAACGATCTACTGCGCCGCGCGCTCGAGGCCATACTCCAAAAGGTGGCGGCGGCCGACCCCGAGGGCGACGGCGCGGGCGCAGGTGCAGGCACCGCCGGCGCGCCGCGGGTGGTCGTGGAGGACGTCGGCGACGGCGAGATGGTGATCGAGTTTATCAGCGAGATCGAGATGGACGAGGGGGGCCACGTACGGCGGCGCGTGGTCGAAGACTTGTCGCGGGTGATGGACTCGAAGATGTTCGAGGACGCGTTGCGCGAGGCTGGGTTCGACGTTCGCGATGAGGACGTCCAAGTCGAGGTCGAGGAGGTCGGCGTGGGGTCGGACGCCGAGCGCGAGGGGGAAGAGGGGCAAGGGAAGGGCGAGCGGACTGTTAATGGCGCTGCCAAGGGTCGGCGGAGGGCGGCGAACGCGCATCACGACAGAGACGAGCTGTAATGTCTGTTTGTTGTATTCCATAATGCGAGTTCCCCGTCGCGTGCCTCCGATATTGTGATGGTCCTTGGTTGCAGGTTGCAGAGGTTTCGTTATTATTGTGGTATGTAATTGGGGGTTGTTGGGTTCGAGACAATAAAAAACGACAGGCGTTGCACGAAAAGGTCGTCCAGTGTTGTATTCAGCCCACAGGCCTTGGCATTTAAATATGATTACAAAGGGCCGTAGAATCTAAGAGTATTTGTAGATAGAGCCAGGACCTATACACGTAAAAAGGTAGCCAGTCCAAAGACGAACGTGATGGGCACAATCGGTAGGGCTAGGGGGG
>Ga0307510_10006823_pt1 | contig 13619 bp, 18 predicted proteins | sample 12_EM_MG_FD_207224 | JGI IMG/M metagenome (GOLD analysis project Ga0307510, IMG submission 207224) | Populus trichocarpa ectomycorrhiza microbial communities from riparian zone in the Pacific Northwest, United States - 12_EM | ecosystem: Host-associated > Plants > Roots > Unclassified | place... | reverse complement strand
AGCACATATTTGGGAGAAGGGGGAGAGGCAAGGCGGGGGGTGGTATGAAAGGGAGAGAAGGGGGGACAAAGGTGATTTTAATGTAAGAACGGGAATGAGAGGGAGGGGGACAGATCCGACATTCGACATGTGGTTCCTTAAGCCTGTTGGGATCCAGACAGAAGAATTGAACTGATCGGTTCGATTTAACAAATAAATTATGGATACGGCATAGATGGATGACGATCTTTCGAGGGGGTTCATGGGGCTCACAGACACAGAGATAGACAACTCATCGTGGTTTGGCGGTGCTCAAACATGGATCCACCACACGTAATTAACCCCCTCCAGTCAAACGTCGGTCCAACACGAGGCAGCTGAATCCTTTCATTTCAATCATCAAATCCGACTCATCTTGGCGTGCCCGTGCCGACCCTATTACCCGGTCCGGCACTGCTTCCAATTACAGTTACAGTTACACACCCACCACCACCACCAATTTACTCCCCCTCCGCCACCCTTTCACCACTACCACCACTGTCGTCATCATGGGAAAATCCCAGAGCAAACTCACCCCAGAGCAACTCTCAGACCTCCAGAAGCACACCTATTGTCAGTCCCCTTCTTCCTCCTCCGTACAACCCGTCCTTATATTTTCTTCTCCTCAGTCGACAAGCGAGAGCTTCAACAATGGTTAGTCTCTTTCTCCGATAAACTGCTCCATACTATATCCTCGGCCCGTCCAGGTATCAGGGGTTCATCATGGATTGTCCCGAAGGCCGCCTGGACAAGAAGGATTTCGGGAAAATATACACCCAGTTCTTCCCATTTGGCGACCCTGGTGAATTTGCTAACTATGTCTTCGATGTCTTCGATGAGAACAAGAATGGCTACATCGATTTCAAGGAGTTCATTTGTGCCCTCAGTGCTACTAGCCGAGGTAGTCTAGAAGAGAAGTTAAAATGTCGGTCCCTATCTGACGTTTCCCTACCCGACCTCATTTGTCCATCCACAGGGGCATTCCAGCTGTATGACATCAATAAGGATGGCACCATAACCTACCAGGAAATGCTCCAAATAGTTCAAGCTATTTACAAGATGACTGGCCAGATGCTGAAGCTCCCCGAGAACGAAGAAACACCGGAGAAGGTCCGTCTCTCTTTTTTGTGCCCAATCATGCGTTGATTTCGCTGGTCAGCGAGTGGATAAGATATTCCGGAGCATGAATAAGGACAAGGATTCCAACATCACTTACAACGAATTCGTGGAGTGCAGCAAGCAGGATCCCACAGTGATGGACGTACGTCTTGTACCTCGTCCCTTGTACCTTTCTTTGTTCTCACCCTGTCATAGGCACTCTCGCTCTACGACGGCCTTGTATAGTCCGGCAGCGTTTAGTATCGCCCTAGATGCGCATTGCAATGCCCTTGTCATTCCAATCTGTCTCGCATCTTACATTACATTGGACACTTGGCACTCGTGCTGTATTCAGCTAGGTTCCCTGTCACTTACTCCCCTGTAGTACCTTACTCGCCTCCCGTACATGCATTGTAATAAAAACACGCACATAGACTTGCGGTCCTCCCGCGATAGAATTTAATCCATTCTTTTTCACAATCTACCGTATCTTTTCAGTATACGTGTCTCGACATCATCCCCTATCCACTTGTGTATGCCTTCGGCAAACTCCAGGTGATCACGTTCTGCTTTGAGCAGCTTGTTGAAGTCTTGGGGCTGTCCGGCCTGAGGTGTAGCCATTGCGAAAGGGCTGGCGGCGAGAGTCTGCATAGCATCTGCGCCTAGAAGACCATATTAGGCACAGGACAGAATAGAAGCAAGGGATTCCAAGCATGCCCAGACCCACCTTCATCTCCACCCAGAATGATGCGATAGAGGCCGTTTAGTCCGAAGAAGTTCAAGAAGTACCATGACAGGGATGACACCCAGCGGACGTCCATGTCCAGTGTTTGAATCCCACGTTGAAGCATGGACTTGAAACCCAAGGTCAGCGGAAACGGCAGCTTGACTGTCGATTCCCCAAAACCCATCATCAGTCGCGACGGAAGCAGAATCGAACTGGGCCAGAACGTACTCAAGACGAATCCCTCGAAGAAAAAGTTGATCCAGCCCATCACGATCATCTGCGGCACCATCATGACCATTTGCGTCCGCATCCCTGCCATCATACCGTCCATTGCCGCGGGATCCGAGAGTGGATTAGGTGGTACCGGTGTTTCGCCTTGCTTCGGGGGTCCATCCTTAAGGTACGTACCCTCGGCGAATGCCTTGGATAGGTCCTGAGAGATGGCCTGGTAATAGTAAAGTGGTATTGGGGAATTTGTAGATGTGGCGCGCAGGACGTTGGAGCGCACGAGAGCCCGTCTGGAAGTTGTGTCACATCATGTGCCGCGGTGTACGTGTCAGCAAAGGGTCCTCACTGCTCTCGGATGGCCGCCCGTGGAAGCTTTGTCGGCGATGACTGTAGAAGGACGACAACGTAGTGCCTCAACACCCCTACGAGTATCTAAGATCACCAAGCACATAAGTACGAGCATAGTGACAGAAGAAGAAACACACCATGACAAGGGTGATGGGGAAAAGAACCCAGTCACGAATTTGGGGGTCAAGATAAAGGGATGGCACACTTGTGGAAATAATGATGACATTGAGCCTCGAGTGTCGTAAAATAGAAGGTGGACTAACGTAGACCCCATGGCGTCCTCTGGTGTTTAGGACTTCGCGATACAGAGTGGTGGAAACTGTGAAGTCGTCAAGTCGAGGTTGCCTCGATGTGTGTGGCAATGCAATATGCACTGGATGCCGGGCCGGCTATCCCCCTTTCCAAATGCGAAGGCCTCGCGCACAGATTCAGATTGGGCTCGCCCTTCGACCAACCTTCAACCTTCAAGTTTCAAATCCTAAACATGCCTGATTTTCGTGAGCATGTTGAATTTTTGATCAGCACCCCTCAAGATCACTCGGGCGATCATGCACTAGAGCGCTGGACATCGTGCGTCCGGGTAGTTTGCACGCCGTGCAAAACGTGCAGTTTCAAAGGCTGACGCTGGCGCAATTACTCACCCTCAGTTTCAAGCTATCAGATAAACGTATCGATCGTGCGCCACGTCTCCTTTACGTTGCTGCAGAGAGTTGATGCCAATCGCTTAAAGGTGGTAACGAGGTCGTGTCTGAACTACCCGAAGATCAAGATGCCTCGTGTCTGCAAACGGTGCTCGACTTGTATCGTTCCCAGAATGCTCTGGCACCGCGTGACGAGTTGATGAGCAGGCTACTTTCGTACGTGTACCGTTGATCGCCTGGGGTGTTGATCGTCTCTTCAACCAACGTTGGGGTAATAGAGAGCCGAAATTGCAACCTATTTTGTCACATTTACACGCGGCCCTCGCGTCTCGTGATTCAAATGAGGCAATTTCCGAAGATTTGTTTGACATGATAGGTTATGACGACATGGACATGATTGTCGAGATTCTCGACAAAAGATCCTTTGTTGCAGCGGAGGTGCGATGCCAACTTGAGGGTTTGTTAGGAGAGCGTCCTGTTGATGTGTTTACAAGCTGGAAACGGCTCTGAAGAGACCTCGAGACGAAACACCAATTGGCGGATGGGATGCTGTTCCTGGTAACTCTCCCCTCCACGTTTCTATAAATTCTCGGCGAATAAGCTGCTTTTCTAATTTAGACAGCGGTGCCAGTCTTACACATGTCGACGCGAAAAGACGGATTGAGGAGACCCTCAGGCACAACGCGGAACGACCGCTATTTGCGGGACCAGCGGTTTCGTAATTCCTCCCACTTACGTTTACGCATCCTCACATTGTCCATCCTGGCAGGCATCTTCCCCAGAATTTCTGCCACACGTCTATAGTTCTGCATCTTCTCAAGGAAATATACTCTCGGATTCGGGTAAAAGGTTCACTCTTCCAGTGGGGACTACTCAGCATGTTCGAGAAGTATGTGGATCATGGTGCTCCACGTCCGATGCTAATCGGGGTGCCAGTACTACGAAGAAGTCATTGTGCCTCCTCCAAAGGCGATTCCTCCACGCACCACGGAAAGGCTCATTCCCGTGAACGAACTTGACGATCTGGCTAGGAAGTCATTCCCTGTACATTCGATCTCATTATGGCTCAGGTTCAGATTTGTTGAGAACAACACGTAGGGTTATGCCTCATTAAACAGGATGCAATCCATCATCTATCCCACTGCTTATGGTTCGAATGAGAACATGTTGGTGTGTGGTAATAATGGCTCCTTCTATATTGCTATCCGGGGATTACTGACACTTGCACCTCTAGCCCCCACTGGTGCGGTATGTGAATCGCCGTCCTGACAGAAGACATCAACGTCTCATCCTCACTTCTCATGGTTAGGGTAAAACGGATGTGGCTATGCTGGCGATCCTCCGAGTGCTAGGTCAACATCGCTCTCGTTCCGAGTCTGAGCCAATTCCTGCTTCTATTCGAAAGGATGATTTCAAAGTCATCTATGTGTAAATGTCCAACTTTGAATACTAATAAGTCCGGGAATCTGATTGCTTTAAACGTTTCAGAGCTCCCATGAAGGCCTTAGCTTCTGAGATCGTGGGGAAGCTCGCCAAACGCCTCCGGTGGCTTTCCATCCGTGTCCGTGAGCTTACCGGTGATATGCAGTTGACGAAAGCAGAGATAGCGGAGACGCAAATCATCGTGACAACGCCAGAGAAGTGGGACGTTGTCACTAGGAAGCCGACTGGTGAAGGGGAGATTGCATCAGTAAGCATGTCCCTCTACGCGAGGCACATTGCCTTGAAAGGGTTTTCCAACGCAGAAACTGAAGTTGTTAATCATCGACGAAGTCCACCTTCTGAACGAAGAACGTGGTGCTGTCATAGAGGCAATTGTTGCCCGAACTTTGCGCCAGGTGCGTGTCGTTGGGGGTTGAGCGTGTTTCGCTGACGACTTACCCTTGTCAGGTGGAATCGAGTCAATCTGTCATTCGTATCGTAGGACTGAGTGCCACGCTTCCGAATTACATTGATGTTGCTGATTTTCTAAGGTTTGCTACGTTCTTGATCGGCATCGTGGGGCTCATTCTGGTGTCAGCGTCTCACGACAGACCGGACTGTTCTACTTTGATTCGTCATTTAGACCGGTCCCACTTCAACAACATTTTATTGGGATCAAGGGGAAGCCCGGAAGCGCACAGTCGAAGATGAACTTAGATCTCGTGACTTTCGAGAAGGTTTCTGAGCTTGTTCAAGCGGGACATCAGGTTATGGTATTTGTCCATGCTAGGAAAGAGACAGTCAAGGCTGCTTTAGCTCTCCAGGAAGCAGCCATCAAAGAAGACATCATGACTGAGTTTAGCTGCCAAGACCATCCGAATTATAGTCACTTCCGCCGTGAAATAAACACTTCCAGAAACAAGGAGATGAAACAATTGTTCGATGATGGCTTTGGTATTCACCATGCTGGAATGCTGCGCGCCGATAGGAATATGATGGAAAAGATGTTCAGTGCGAAGGTTATCAAGGTAATGCTACCTATTCTGAATACTTCATCCTCCTCTCAGTGCATTCAGGTTCTATGTTGCACCGCGACGCTTGCATGGGGAGTCAACCTACCGGCTCACGCAGGTCAGCGCCCTTGACTGAACACGAATTAGCGATCTCACACCAGTTGCGGAAATTCAGTCATCATCAAGGGCACCCAAGTGTACGATAACTCCAAAGGCTCATTCGTGGATCTGTCTGTCCTAGATGTCCTACAGGTGTTCGGTCGTGCTGGGAGACCGGGCTTTGAGACTAGCGGGCAGGGTTTCATCTGTACTACTGGGGACAAACTACAGCATTACTTAGATGCGGTCACTTCTCAGGTGGGGGAATCCCGAATCTACTTTTACGCGTCCTTGTCTGACAACATGCGCAGAATCCTATTGAGTCGAAGTAAGTATCCTGATGTTCGGCAAAACGATGGCTGATGCCCTCTTTTGGAGGTTCGACAAAGGCATGGTTAATGCGATGAATGCCGAGATCTCGCTCGGCACTGTGGCAACAGTGCGCGACGCCAGCAGTTGGCTAAGGTACACGTATCTCTTTGTGCGGATGCAAAAAAACCCCTTCTTGCATGGTGAGTTTTCCCTCCGAGATTCCAATCATGACACTTATGGTAGCGTGGAGGGTTATCCCATGATGATTTGCGGGATGATCCGTCGCTAAATAACAAGCGACACCAACTAGTTCTCGACTCGGCGAACAGGCTTGTGGAGGCTCGCATGATTGATCATGCAAAAGACAGCGGTTCGTTTACCATCACCGACCTTGGAAGAATTGCGGCAAAATACTACATCCATTACAAGTCGATCGAAATCTTCAACCGAGTCCTCGGAACGCACATGACCGAGGAAGGTGTCCTCTCCATGATCTGTCTCAGCACTGAGGCAAGTGACTTCAGCCAAACGTTACACGGCTGCATGAATGATCCTTAAAACGGTCGCAGTTTGATCAGATCCAGGTTCGGGACAATGAGACAAAAGAGCTTACTTCCCTACTTGATCAGGCACCGTACGAGGTGGAAGTGAGTAAAAAGGGTCGTACGAATGCTCAATTTGACTTTCTCCTGTTCAGAACGCATTTGAAAACCGTTCAGGCAAAGTCCATATAAGCGGAGAAAGTTCTGGGAACAAGTCAGGAAAGACCCCCGATGAGCCAGAATTATTGTTCACTCGACAAGGCAAAGTCAACATATTACTCCAGGGCTACATCTCTTGGACTCCTGTGGAAGACTTCGCTCTGATATCGGATATGCAATACGTCGCTCAGAACGCCGGACGCATTGTTCGTGCCCTTCTTGAAATAACTATCAGCAAGAAATGGGCTAGCACAACTGCTGTGTTGATGGCGATAAGCAAAGCTATCGAAAAACGTATCTGGCCCTCTGATCACCCACTTAAGCAGTTCAACCTGAAACGGGATGTACTCTATGGGCTAGAACGATTCGGTTCTGACTACTCCGTCTCAGACCTGGCGCGGATGTCGCCAGTGGAACTAGGAAACTTAGTTCATCTCAACCCGATCCATGGACAAGCTATTCTTAAAGCCGCTAATGAGTTTCCTGCACTCCACGTCTCGTATTCTTTGCGCCCTCTGGGTCCCGATGTTCTCAGAATTGATACTCGTGTGCGCAGTTCCTTCTCATGGAGTCCCAAACACGGTCCTGTTGAACCATTCTGGCTCTGGGTTGAGGATCATGAAGAGGGAGTGATCCTACAAGTTTCCTATCTTCTTCTCCGACAATCGACAAACGTGTTGGACGTGGAGTTTCTAATTTCTATACCAGAGGGAGAGGTCCCACCCTTTGTGACCATACGCTACGTCTTTGAGAGATGGATGGGCGCTGAAGACGAAGTCAATGTTCCTTTCGACGATTTGGTCATGCCTGATCGGTCCGACAGTCATACCCCACGTCTCAATATCCCGTTTTTGTCACTCTCTGTCTTACGGAATAACGTTCTCGGGGAGCTATTCGCCGCGAAACTACGGATTCTAAACGCAATTCAAACACAGGCTTTTTGGAGCACGGTAAATACAGCGAACAACGCCCTTGTCTGTGCGCCGAGTGGTTCTGGCAAGTCTACTCTGGGCCACATATTAGTGTGGTGAGACGGTCCTCATCTCGTTCGGCCTGGGGTTATTGAACTTTTGAACAGTGAGACGTTAGCTCGCATGGAGAAGCCCGGATATGTCCTAGTCATCGCACCACGACACAGCATCGTGATGGAGTGGATGTCGGATTTACGTGGAGTACTGTCGGTTATGGGATTCTCCATGAGTTTTGTTAAGGGCTCGGGTGCGCTCGCACCTGCAAGGAGCAAGGAGATACGCCTGACTACCTCGGGATATCTTCTGGCCGCGCTCTCCGAGGAAAAGGATTTGGCTCAGTCATACCCAGGGCTGCAGCTGGTGATCCTCGAGAATCTGGAGCAATTGGACCCATATTATGAGCTTGCCATATCCTCGCTTCGCCGCGTCATCCAAACGCAGCCGACCCGCGTCGTAGGCTTCTCCGCATCACTGAACGATGCAGCGGACCTAGCCACGTGGCTAGACGTGGCTCCGTCTGCATTCCACGGCTTTAGACCGAGTGACCGGGACCAGTCTCTCAGAGTGGTTGCCCATACGTTCGCAATCCCGCATTCTGCTGCTTTGTTCAAGGCCATGGCCAGGCCCGCATCCGCCGCCATCCTTTCCGTCCGTCACGGTCCCGCAATCGTGTTCGTGCCATCCCGAACGCAGTGCCACTCCGTCGCTCTGGACCTCATCGTCAATTGCACCCTCGAAACGGGGGCAGCGACCGGATATCTCCCCTCTGACGTATCCCCGACATTCCTCGAGCAGCACGTGCACAGGCTGCAGGACCGCGGCCTAGCCGATTTCGTTTCGAAGGGAGTCGGCTTTTTCCATTCGGGCCTGCACAAACAAGATCGCGCGACCGTTTTGGAGTTGTACGCCGAGGGCGTCGTACGGGTGCTCGTTGTGGCCAGGGACGCATGTTGGGCGCTCCCCGTCCGTGCTGCCGTAGTGGTGGTAATGGGCACGCAGTATTACGCCGTCCGGGAGGATGGCGCGGGGAGCCAGCTGCGCAACTATACCCTCGAGGAGCTGGTCCACATGCAGGGGCGTGCGGTGCGCCACGGGGGGGAGGGTCACTTCCACCTATTCTGTCAGGCGGAGGACAAGGACACCTACATGCGGTTCTTGGAGGAAGGGCTTCCGCTAGAGTCCCGGCTTCTGGCTTCGGATCAGTTGCGGCGGTGGTACAAGCACCATCGCGACGGGGGACACATCAGGAATAAGCAGGAGGGCGTCCAGGCGCTCTCTTGGACCTTCTTGGCGCGACGCGTCGCTTCTAATCCCACCTATTATGACAGTGAGGGAACTCGGGACGAATGCCTGTCAAGAATTGTGGATAAGTTGGACGATTCGATTATAGATCATAGTCAGGATAGCTCATCTGCTATTGATACGACTGCTGAGCAGAGCTAGGGTTATATTCTGTACCGATTACAGCACGCTTGGGATTCCAACTAACTACTGTCTTGTCTACTCAAGAAACGACGATCTCTATCTGTATCTCTATGCCAAGTACTTTTTGAGCTTCTGCAAGCGCTCTACGGCAGCATTCAACGTGTCTAGGTCTTTGCAGAACGAAAAGCGAATGTAGTTTTCGCCAAGGGACACATGTTCTTCGCAGTAGAACTTGAGTCGAATGATGTGAGCCAGGACAATCCGGTTGGGGAACATCATGAGATGCGTACCTCGCTCACTGGGATCGAAGAAACTCCGACTTCCATCGCAATGAACCAGCATGCCCTAGTCAGAGAGTTAGCGACACAATATCCCATGCAGGTAAGACCCGGGTGCTAAAAATATCACCGAAAATCGCGACCCCTTCCCACTACACTTTCTGGAAAGGGATAATCATCGGGGAATTTGACGCTGGATGAGTCCTACGAGGAGAGGATGAACAGAGTGGTCACGACCGAGGCATTTGAGACGGACCATCAAGACGAAGTAGGTCCCCTCTGGAAGTGAGTACGATATTCCGAGTTTGTCAAACGCGCTGACAAAGAGGTCACGCCTTTCCTGGTACTCCTTCAGCTGAGTTTCGAAGAATCGGTTCGCGGGTGCCTGCTCAAGTCCGGCGGCGGCGGCTTCCTGAAGAGGGGAATTCGTGCAGAACACGATCCTAGTGCTGGCTGCCAAAGTCGGGTTGATGATGGAGGGTGGCCCAATGAGCCAGCCTACTCTCCACCCAGTAGCGGCGAATGATTCTAGGGCGAAGATGAGAAGGGACTACCCAGACAATAGAAGGAACACTCGCTTCCGGCAGAGCCAACAGTGACGGTGCGGTCCCACATCCCAGGGAGTGTGGCAATACGGATGTGTTCCTTGTTGTCAAAGACCAAACAGTCGTACTGGTATAACGATGTTGAGGGGATGCATGCCATGGCCAAATATTTCCGAGCGCACCACTTCGTCTGCCATGACGAGAAGATTGAACTCCACTGCAAGAGCGGCAATCTTCTCCAATTCATCACGGGTAAAAACTTTCCCAACAGGGTTATGAGGGGTGTTAACGATAATTATTTTGGTGCGAGGGGTGATAGCGGCTCTGCAAGGACATGTTCAGCACAACACCTCAATAAGTAAGCGTGAGGCTGACCGTAGTTCTTCAAAATTGAGGGTCCAGTCATTACTCGTTGGCTTTGGGATGTCATGCGAAGGAGAATGCAAGGGGACATATACGGGCTTTCCGCCATTAAACGCGACGGATGGCAAATACTGATCAAAAAATGGTTCGAACATAATAACTTCATCTCCATAATCCAGAAAAGCCGTGAAGACAGCATATTGCCCTGCGCGCCATGGGTATTAGTATTATGCCAAAGGTATGCCGAAAATGTTTTACCTTCATTGGCCCCGCTTGTGACAAGAATCTCAGTGTCAATGTTTAGGTCTCTGTTGAACTGGGGGCCATAAAACTGTTTGATTGCTTGGCGCAGACGGGGACGGCCCCTGGGATGGGAGTAGTGGTTCGGTCCCACGGTATTGAGGGCCTCTTCTGCGGCAGCTGTGATCCATTTGGGGGGCGCGAAGTTCATATAACCTTGACCGAGGTTTAGGCAGTCTGATGGCAGGTTGGCCGCACTAACAGCATGTCAAAAGATATGGGGCAAAGAGAGGAATTGAGATTTACTTGAAGATTGACCACACATCTTGTGCTAGGGCACGTCCCTCATGGAGACGTGAGGAGAATGGTATCACGGCGGGTTCAGGGTTTATATCACGTTGCAGACCTTTCGAGACGCCATCTTGGGCTTGAGACATCTGTGAGTAGAGAGCAGCGAGAGGCCGGTTGAGTGATCTCTTGGTTACCGCTGAGAGGACAGTAAGCATGGACGTAACTTTACTTGGGGTCGTTGTCAGCGATTCGAGTAAGTTGTTGCAGTATGATTGTGCGGTGATGCTGATGCCGCCACCGCCACAATATGATATTGATCCACAGTTTTTTTTAAAAGTTAATTTATTGTCCCCAGACATCTTACACATCAATCTGTACGTAAGCTACCTAACAGCGGCCTACGACAATAGTTACAGCGGCTAACTACTCACCACCTCCACAAAGGCTACGCCTATCCAAAGCGAGGCCCGGGAGGGGACCAGTCTCATCCGCCATCAGGTAGCCAAAAATGAAAGAGTATGCATAGGAGAGGGTGATGGGAGAGGGAAATTGCCAGTACGCTCAGCCCGCGGGCGCCGTAGCCGTCTGGTAAAAAGCGAAGGGGTGGAGGCTGACGCGCTGACGAGGCACTGCTAAGGAGGAGGGATTGATCCACGACGGTTGTGGGTTGTGGTGGTGGAGGGTGGACGGACGGGACGGGACCATACGGGACCATTTATCCCATCACGTGCGCTTAATTTGTCAGCAGCTCTTAGAAAAGCCAGTCGCGCCCTGACACTGCCCTGACTGGCCTCACTCTTCGAGTCGCTCCGTTCCGTAACACTCTTATGAGAAAATAAGGCTGACTTCTACAAGCTTTTCTATCTTCGCAGGTAGTAATGAGTGATACAGATGATAGACAACCCCTTGGAACAATCGAGGAGTACGTGTCCTATTTATCCCCTCTTCAACCACGTGCTGGTATCGTACATTCTGACGACGTGATAACACCTAGGACGGCGAGTACCAACTCTGATTCTTTTTCATATCCTGCAGACGCACAGGAAGTGGCCACATCTCACGACGAAAATAACGAAGAAGAGGGTTTTGTCTATCCTGGAGTCGAAGATGATGTTGGAGCTTCAGACGCGCTTCCTGTGCAAATCTCTGAGGCTATTACGTCTACTCCGTCTCCTTCCGAGAGCCAAGTAGCGGTTCCACTCCAATCGTCGGAGCTGACGGAGTATCCTTCATCAAATGAAGCCCTGCACGAGACATCGCCTTCTCGCCCCCCTCCAAATCCGAATTCCCCTTCTCCCACACAAGCTCAAGCGTCACCTGCTCAGCTTGAAGCAATTTATGCTGCGGCCTCCTCCGGTGATCTACCATTGCTGCAGCGAATCATACAAAATGCTCTGCACACTGGCAACGTCGAATCGTTTTCCCTGGTCAATGGCGCGTCTTCACGAACTGGATCGACAGCATTGCATGCTGCTGCTGGAAGAGGTTATCTCGATATTGTCAAATGGTGTAAGGCCGGTGACACTCTCGTGCCACTTGACTCCTGACGATGCACACACAGTGATCGAGGGTTGTGGGGCCATTCCTGATTTAGAGGATAGAGAAGGAGAGGTATAAGGCGTCCTCGTTCACACTTGCACTTTGCAGGTCACTAACTTCATTAGACCTCCTTACATAAAGCCGCTCTACACGGTCGGTTGGAAGTCGCCCAGTTTTTGGTCTCAAAGGGCGCGGATGTCCATGCACAAGACGCTGACGGTTGGACGGCCTTGCATAATGCATGCTCCAAGGTGTGAAATTCGTTTCCTGTTTTACCCACCCCCACGTACTTTCAGAAAGGGTTATCTGGACATTGTTCGTTGGCTGTGTGAACAAGGCGGCGCAGCTGTGCCAGTCAATGGCGTGCGTGGCGTTGATACACGCAGCAAAGGCGGATGGACCCCTCTCAGTGAGTTCGGCTGGATCACTATCGCCCTAATACTGAGAGTCTCTAGTGAATGCGTCTTCCAAGGGCCACCTTCCTATTGTTCTTTACCTCCTAACAAAGCAGTCTGCGGACCCCCTCGTCCGAAATAATTGGGGTGAGACTGCCTACGATGCATCAGCTGCCGTATTCGAAATCTGGATTTGTGAAGTAGGACAACTGCGATTCTTCCCATTTGCCGTCTAATGACAATTTCTTACAGGTCCTTTCGAGGTCCGAGGCGGAGCAATGGCGACACTCCGTCATCCCGTATGACCCGTTGGCTGTGCATAGCACTATTCCCCTAATCCTGTATGAGAATCAACGGCTCGATATTCGGCTGAAGACCCTAGCCGTTTCCGGTGGCCGGCCGAGGTTTTCGCCATCTGGTTTGGGGAAAGGCGGACGTCGGCCGCCGTTTGAGCTAAAGTTGTTCAAGCCGGATGATGCGACAGGAAAGAAGCTCGTCCCTGCGTGGAGGAGCGCCGTGCTACTTCCGTTAAGAGAGGAGCCGTTCAAGCTCCCCAAGCCCGGCGTCAAGAATGTGCAGAGTGGTGTCGAGAGGAGCCACTTCTGGCTGTGAATTGCTCTTCAAAATCAATTTCTTCCAGTTACTAACATTTTCCATCAGTTCTGACTGGACATTAGACGTGACGCTTCCCGAAGTCGATGCGGAAACGGGATGGCAATATGCCCAGTCGTTCGATGACCCTGACGAACAGTGGACACCTGAACCGCCTCCTCGCTTAGAGCGTTTGTTGGCTGGGGGCTCCGCGGTAGCAGCACTTAGCGCGTCAGGCTCTAGTAGCAGCTCGCGTTCTCATTCCGGTACGATCTCTGCTCACTCTTGGGTACGAAGAAGACGCTGGGTACGCGTGATGAAGCGGCGTTTGGATATTCCTCCCTTGCCATTCCTTGGACCCGACGGCCGGTATT
>Ga0307510_10006822_pt1 | contig 13620 bp, 21 predicted proteins | sample 12_EM_MG_FD_207224 | JGI IMG/M metagenome (GOLD analysis project Ga0307510, IMG submission 207224) | Populus trichocarpa ectomycorrhiza microbial communities from riparian zone in the Pacific Northwest, United States - 12_EM | ecosystem: Host-associated > Plants > Roots > Unclassified | place... | reverse complement strand
ATCTCAAACCCGTGCTGTCTTACCACATCCTTGATTTGTCTCTCAATCATGCCGCTGCGAACACGGAACAACTGCAGGACCTGAAGCTTGAAGCTTGAAGCTTGAAGGCTTGAATGGCGGAACCGTGACAACATGTAGGTAAGTGTTGAGACTTTCTTATCCTTCTCTTAACTGATGTTAACCTTTGTACAGTTCCTCTCCGTCGCCCACATCCAATTCAAATCGTCGTCCACCTGTAGACTTTGCCTGGGATCTGAGTGTCATCTGATTTGAGTCAAATTCAAGTCACAGACCAAGCACGCTGTGTGGGATCCAAGGAACAACAGGTAAGTCAAACTGAATCCATTATGCACACACTCACCTTGATCTCCAGCACACCCGTCTGTATCCAACAACTATTCCCTGCCACCTATAGGCTGTCCATGTCGACTGGTGTCCTTGCCGTGAGGGATTCAAGTAACACGAAGTGAGTAGACATGTATCCGTCATCATTGCGCATGCACACACGCTGATCCCGATCTGCAGCACAACACCTATGCCAAAGGCCATTTCCTTCCACGTCATCCACACTGCCCGTCTCGAGTTTTGCATTCAGCACGGCAACCTGGCGTACATCGCATGCCATGTGGATTTCCCAATAAATGTCTGTGGATGCAACTTACGACCCAACATACATCATCCAAAAAATGCTCGCTTGAGAGCTGTGCAACCTTACCATCTCCATTTCTTACGATTTCATAACATTTTGTCGCGAAGCCCGGCTTTTGCTCCCTGAGCGATACCAATTCGACGCACAATCTTGCCACTATGGTATCCGATTTAGTAAAACAGGCCAACTAACCGATCTCAATTAGCAAATTTCGCTATTCGAAGCTGCTGCGCTTCCCTTCCACTGGGTGGCTGTTCGGTCTTATCCTTGCGCTTTCTGAGAAGGTGTCACTATGGGGTCACCTAAACAAGAACTTCAAAGATATATATTTCGATGAGGACACGGTTTACTTGGAGCGCAACTCCCGCGACTTCAAGGGACGTATCCGAGTCCCCGACACCCCAAGTATGTCACGAGGGAAAGCTACAACACCTGTAGGAACACGAGGGCTGACCGAGAGGACGGCAAATTGGGTGGTTTCGGAGGCCTCTTTTCCGTGACCTTGACGCACCCAGGGCTTTCTTCGAACCCCTTCAATGCTACAAGGGGCCCGGCCTTGGCACAAACTTCACTCTGGCCCATCCTTTCACTATCCTGGCTCGTTTAACAGAATTCGATTGGGCAAGTCAATATGGTGTCAAGCCAAGCTTAATCAGGGTAAGTGTTGGGATCGAAGTGCCGGAAACACTTTGCGATCGAGTTCGACTGACAGTTCGGCTTTCTGACCTAGATAAAGCGATCGCCTTCGGTTGTGGAGCTCTCGCCCTATGTCCTCAACTTCATCCTGATTGGTTCATGTCACTCGACATCCTGGCAAGCACCCTTATTACTCGATTCAAGGAAACTAACATCCTTGTTGACCTGGATGAGTCGATTACCTTCTTGCGTGAAGCCTGAAAATATGTGGGTGCCCGACCATCGTGGAGGATTGCCAATATGAAGAACCGTATCATCCTTGTGATAGGGAAACCGTAGTCCGGGAGATGAACTCATGAAGGTGGACAACGACGCAACACCAGTGGAAGATATAATCGACATATATGTGGTGAAAGGGGTTTAGACTGTTCTAGTCAATGATGGGGGAAATGGCAGCGAAACCACTTCACGTTCCGCATCTCCCTTGCCGATACGCTGCATCGTGCCTTCAAATTTAGGAAAAAAGGCTTCTCTATGCCGAGGATGGGCTGAAACACTGGGTCGCATCAAAGTCGGCCGCATTCACGCCAGGCGACTGTCTTACCAAGTCTTGAGTTCCCCATCACCTAAACCTGAACCTTGAACATTTGTAACCACCAGCAACCACCAGCACCTCGAATCTCACCAATGGAATATCGTCGTCTGCCCCGACAGCACTCGGAGATTATCGATTATTCATTCATCTTACGCTCCCACTTCTTATCAACTCCTGCATCGGCTGCAGCATCGAGACCCGCTTCTCACATCAGGAGTCCCCGACCAACCCAACTGTTAACAGCGCCACCTCATTCGTTTGAAACATCTATAGCCAAATTCACTATCGTCGCTTCTATACATTCACGTGCACGTCTAGGCGAATGCGATCACCAACGAACTGCATTTGCCCCTGCATCTTCATTCGCGACATGGAGGTCAACATCACCACCACCACCAACATCGAGAATTTCAACATCTCGTCGAATACAAACGGCTCGTACCTCCCATGAACAGAACCACCTTTTCTTCCCGGAAAACGGGCCTAGTTCTTACCGAACCTACGTGGATTCAACTTCTCAGCCAATTCGGTCAGAATTTGGTGTTGATATAGAGAAAATAATTCATTTCGACATCCTTGCCCTCCCATTTACCCCAATTGCCTTGTTTTTGTGGTCAGTACATGTATATATATGTCTATATGACCCTTATCTGCTGGCGCATTGAACACACCGTGCGAGTACCTGGGATGACACAAAACTCGTCAATGTCATAATTGCCCAGACGCTTTGGAGTGGCTATAGTCACTTCGTTCACGGCTGGTGTTCAGATGTGACTCGGATGAAGTTCCTAACAGGTTAGTCATGCAACTTCAAGGCTCGATGATGAGTTGAGAGCGAAGAAAACGGGCGCTTGACGGCGGCGATGAATCGCTGGGAGGTGGATAGATTGATTCGGAAAACAGGGTCGGCTCTAGCAGGATCGAGAACTCATATTTTTGTCATAAATAAGTTATTTACCCGACGGCGCACTGCCGTCGGCTGTTCAGGGTGCTAGGACGATCTTGAACAGACACCCGTCAACACCCATGTTGCACCGGTTGATGTCCCGAAGCCAGGCTTTAAAGATTGGCCATGTATCGAGCTTTTGCGGAAGGCGGCTGATCGGTGCTCCCAGCCGCGGCCCAGGATATCCTCGATGCGTTTTTGGAATTGACGCTCGATTTGACTGCCCAAATCATCGCTCCAGTGATGGGCGGTAAGTCTCGCATCTGCATCATATGGTAGGCTTCTGGAAAGCGGTACTGAGTTTTAAAACATTAGTAAGTGAAAATCATTAGTGGGGAATGTTTAGCTTACCTTTTCATGGATGTTTAATATCTACATACCTTCAGCCACGCGAAAAGTGCATTAAACTTCGAAAAGACTCGAAACATTTCGTTAGCATTCCTTGCGGTTCCAGCCTATCCCTCAGTCTCGCAAAGATCTCATTCTCGACAGGGGACACGCGTTCATTATACGCATTCTCAGCCGTAACCCATATTTCTGTATCCTTTATGAACACCAACACATCAGATCTGCAGTTCTTCGAAAAATGGCATTACACGCACCGACGCTGACATCTAATACATCAATCCTCTTCACGACCTCACATGCTTCCTGGACCTCTTCCTCCATGCACATTCCTCCCATTTCCACCAAGTCCCTTCATTGGAACAGTCATCACTGTGAGTTGCTCGTGTTGTTTCCTCCACTCCCGGAGCTAACACGTCCCCTCCTATAACCTGGCGTGCGCAGGGTTAACCTTAATCGAAATAAATTTCTCATTTCGTTTCCTCGTCACCTCCCTAGCAAAATTTGTAAACCCCTTAATTTGGTCATCCTGTGTTCGGAAGATATTTTGTGTTTGCAAAAGGAGACATTCGAAGGTGTCGTATGGTGTGTACAGCAGATGGTGAGATGTCAAGATGCGGAAGAGTTGGTCGTTGGAGTCGTGTGAGATGGCTTCAACAAGGGTATCGAACGGGATATGGCGATAAACGGAGCTTGCGGTCAATATGGCCGAAGATGAGGACGAGGGATTCTTAAATTTTGTCAACCGCTTCACGTTCCCAGACAGTCCATCACCATGTTAACTTCGTCACTCCATAACTGAATCTCAATATTCTCCTATGCTCTTTCCAAGCTTAACCAGAAGTTGATTTCCTATCAGGTTGTTCTAGATAAAACATCGTCAATTTGGTCATAGATTGGATGGACTTGATCTATTGGTTGACATGGGCATGGAGCGTGTCCAAGGAGCTGTCATTCAACAATTTGGCGAAAATATGGGAAATGTTCGGTCGTACGCTGGACGTGTTGGCCTGGATAAACTGAGTATACAAGCTTCAAGAATCAACGTTTTGTTGCAGATGAAGGAGCGGCAGCCCCAATTCTTCTTGGTCATAGGGGTATCTGAACACTATCAAAACGATATTCATAACCTGTCCAATAGCAATGGTACACACCCATCTTATTGTCACCATCCTTCTCCAACCCCCGGGCGCCAACGAAGGCATCGAACCATGGCTTAACACCAGAGCTTACAACGGCGTGCAAACTCTGGTACGGAGTGTCGGTCCGCGTTTGATGAGAGCCAGGGTTGTTACATGTGAAGGATGATAAGTAAGGTGGGGCGTAAGGTGGTCTGTAAATGTTGGATTCGAGTCGTCTGAAAAAATGATTAGTATGTTCTATTTTTCGAACATTTCAGTGCCATACCTTCGCTGTCTCCTTTTGCTTGTACAACATAAATGACCTCTCCTGTATCAGCTGAAAAACGAGCTACTCTGTCGTTGAATTCTTGTCGAAAATCGATTGCAAATCTGGTACGTTCGCTCCTATTACTGGCAATAGACTGAGAAGATACCGTCGAAAGATATCGGCATTCGCAAACCCGTGCGGGTAGGTATGGGTGGGACGTGTACGGGTACCAGTATGGGTTGATGGAGAGGCACCTGCCCGAAACCCGCACCCGTGCCCCAGGTTTGGCAGGTTTCGAAAACGCCACTTGATGCGGCGGGTGTGTGCCTCAGTGTCATCGTCGTGCTACGGCATGGAGGAGGGTGCTGGGGTAGGTTAGGAAATAAGTAGAATATCAAATGATGGGCGTACCTTGTATTTGCCCCCCCTCACGTATCTCGATTCTCGTCGCGTTTCCGAATTGTTCTAGTAGTTCCCCTGGCATCGCGACATGGCGCAGTGTCAGTGTCATGTCCTTGTCTGGGGGTGGTAGAGGGTGAGGAATCTGTCATGGTGAAACACCAACTCATGAATGCCTAGCTAGGTCACCACTAAGCATCCACCTTTCGGCTTCACGCTGGGAGGGTGCCCGGCAGTCCCCCCTCTTATTCAGAGGTCGGTTGCGTTCGGCATTCGGCGAGTTTAATGAATGAAGAAAGAGCGGGACAATGTTTGTTGATCATTAAATTTGTCACGTGACTGGCGATCGAGATTGGAAACCAGTCTGGCTTCTTGTTTAATTTTATTAGGCGGGGATCGGAAGACTCGGTTACTTCCCATTCGAAGGATTCGGTGGCAAGGTATGATAGATAGTCGGTAGTTTCAGTATCGATGCCAGTGAGGAATTGCATGGAGTACTGAATAGAATTCTGGCGGTAAACGGGTGATATTTATCGAAGGAAATCGGCCAAGCGTCCATCAGGACAACTTTACACCGCGTGTCGCAACCTTGTGAATGGGCTCGCAAGTTCGGAATGGACAGTCAAAATACCACCAGTCGGCTTTGTATAGGTGCTCTCCCAATCTTTATCCTCAACTCCTGCTGCAGCAGCTATAAGATCCTTAACGGAGGCGCTGGTGTGCGCTTCCTTTGCTATCATAACGCGGCTCGCGAACAAGAAACCGTCAAATGGCATAAGTTGCATGCTGATGACCAGTCTCCGGTCAAGTACTCCCAGATGTCATCTGCAGAACCGAAGCCAGAACCACCAACAAGAATAATATTGGAATCTTCGCGGATTGAGCGATACGTAGCCAATATCGGCTGGTGGAAGTTTTTGTAGAAGTGGTGACCACCAGCACGACCACCGGTCCACTGCATGATGATCGGATAGTCGGAGTTTGCAGCGGCAATGCTAATAACTTGACGAATTTCCTTCTGGTTTGAAAGCGACATGCTCGATACCTGCAGCCTTTAATCCGTCAATGATTTCAATGGCTTTCTCGGTGGTGGGGATGCCAGCAGCAACAAAAACCTTCAATTGGAAGACCTTCCCTTCACAACTCCTGCCACAAGGGACATTGGAAGGTGAACCGGCGAGGATTGACGTAGAGCGAGTTGAGGGTAAAACCAACGCCAGCTGGGATCTTCTCTTGAATCTCAGCAACCTTGGAGCGAAGAGTGACAGCATTATAGTGGCCACCACCAGCCAACTCAATATGGTACCTAGCATCCAGGACGGCACTGACGAAACCTGCTTTCACGGCTGAGGGTGTCGTGTTCTCATGCCAGCGACCATGATCAGAGGCTTGCCAAGAAGGGCGTGTCAAGATGGAGCTCATCACTACGAAATGTTAAGAATGTCCACGATTCTTACGATCAAAAGGGCAACTCACCTGGTGCGGACAAGGCCTGGAGCCCATCGCTTGCTCTATTATTCTTCATACGTGACCTCAAGCGAACTGTAAAGCTCGACGTCTCCCTTTCCCTTATCGCCAGCCACAATGATTCAAGTGCCCCGACCGAAGTTCTTAGTGGTCAAAGGCCCAATTCTGCTCAAACCAGGGCCAAAATCGATGGCATGGCTAGCAGATTCAGAAAAGTTGGTCGCCTTGGTCCAGTAGATAGGCGATGTGAACATCATCCCAGAATCAAAATACGTACAACTCGATTCTGGCGGTCACGCCTTCAACGATGGTATTTGGTGCGGGAGAATGTCGAAGGTGTCGTCTTGGACTCGTGGCCGAAATCATGCTGAGCCTTCTTCTCTTCATCCGTCTACGCGCTTCTTGCTGTCATTGGCTGACCTCTTCGCCCATGGGTCCACGTGGGGTGGCCTTCGATTTTGAGCATTTTCACGAAAGCGAGTATTCACTTAAATTGTTGTATTCCAGAAAATGAAGTAGTCTACATTGGCAGTAAGCATAAAATGAAATGTGAACGTGATCAGGAACATACCCTTGAGAGAAGTCATGCTCTCGAGCCTCATCATATGCCTTCAAAGTATGCAAACACTCTCCGTGTGTTTCTGCTCCTCTTTCTCAGTTGTAGCATAAGGACTGAACGGCTTAATTGCATGACACAGTGCGATTGGCGGCGAAGAGTTCCTTGCCATGGTTACATACATAGATTGTATGAAAATTATATAACATGTGTCGAAATATCTACAGTGAATCAAAATAAACTTGAGGTGAGGTTACAAAGACTGACAGAGCAAGAAATATAACACGTATAACCCAACAGCCCTTACCAACTGTCACTCCATGCCACATTCTTCCCAACCATGGGGGGTAGGGCAGTATTTATCTCATCTCTGGCTGGTTCTTGCTGCAAAGACGCATAACCCGTGCCCGCAGACCTAAAGTCAATGGTGTCAGATCGCAATCAAGAGTCTGAGGAGCCAACTCACAAAGTGGTTGATGATGGGGCTCGAGAGATTGGCCTTCGTCGGGGAGGGGGAGGAAGAGAGGTGGGAAGACATTCCTCTTCATCTACCTGCTTGTTGCGGTGATAGTCGGAATCATGAGAACCGAGCAGTCTTTGCGGTTCGTTAGGAGAAGATGTGTGGGCGACATGGACCACAGAACTTTTGTAAACGATATTTGAAAGCTCAAGTGCTTCGACTCTCTTGTTGAGGCTAAAAACTTGCCATTTCAGTTCTAACACAAGCTGATAATTGATTAGTTCATAGTCGTGTAGATCCTGTAGCAATATGGGAGATTACCTGATACACTGTTCTCAGATCCTGAGGAGGGCCAAGCCAATGCTCATTATTATCGGTATCGAGACTGGTCTGAATACACAATTATCTGAGTAGTCGTGGCTGTGAGGTAGTAAGCAATAGACGCACATTCATTGGCAATTTGTGATTCCAACTTGGAGCGCGTTAAAACGTTTGATGAGCTGGCAGGTTTCAATTACGGCCCGACAACTTGGCTATTTATATCTTTTACCCAACCGTTGATGTTGAAACTGGAAAAGTAAACATAAAAATAAATCACGTGTTACATCAAATGCTTTATAATTATTGCCGGAAAAGGAAATGTGAGAGTGGGGAGAGCTGGGCCAGATCGGTTTTCCATCATGTCGTCCGATTCTACCATCTCTATTACAGCAGGTCATGTTGGGTTGGTCCTTCTGGGTGATGGTGATTCTAAATCGTCCTTCTATTTGGAAATACCTGTGGATACGGTCAACGCGAACAGTGTGGACGCCGCCAGCTATCTTCGATTCGTTGCCTGGTGTGTCCTTGGCGTCGAAGGTATACTGTCCCTCGAGCATGGCGGGGAAGCGCTTGATCTGGAGGACGATATTCAAGAAGAAGGTATCTACTATTATGTCAGAGAGGAAGGTGTGTTTTGTTAACAGCGGTAGCTGGCAGTACACTTACCCTGCACTCGCTAAGATGTATTGAGAGCTGTAGATCTTGAGGTTATCAAGACGAGGACTACTACGCCTTCGGAGACTGCGCGGACTCGCGAGGAATTTCGTACCCGACTGCTGGAGCGCGATAGTTGCTGCGTGTGGACAGGCATGGGTGCAGAGTATGGAAATGGTCTGCACATTATTCCCTTTAAGCGAGGTTCCGAGGTGCGTGTTGCCCGTTTATCTACTCTGGGATAAATTTGATTGGCTTCTCTTTGGCTATTCCAGTGGCTTCGGCTTATTGTAGAGAATCGTCCACAGTACGCCGAAGATGTGGACGACCTCGACATCAATGACGGGCGTGTTTGCAAATTCTGTAATACACACTGGATTTGATTCACGCGCAGCAGTCATCCTCAAGGTTTGTCATACTCTTTGTCGAAGCTCTAGCAAGACTTGAGCAAGACCTCACTTTCTTTCAGACCCCGAACCCATATCTTGGGATCAAAGATATTCCCACCACTGTTCGCGACGACCTACCCGATCAAGTTTCATGCCCTCGGAAAGTGCGTTATACCTTGCAGTGGCTAAACCCGGATCAGAGGGTCCAATCAAGAATGCCAAACAACAGCGACGCCGCTTTCAGGAAAAAAACCAAGATCGCGAAGCCATCTAGCCTGTTAGTGCACTATAACTACGGTTCTGCAGCCGTTAAATGGTGGGGACGCAACGTTGAGGTCCTTCAAAACGAATTTGAACCTCCTCGTCCAGAAGTGCCTGTTCCAGCAGCGTCGGGTCCATCAACAACCGTCGGCAATAGAACAGTCACTACAAAAAAGCTTGGGAAAGCTCGAAAGCTTGCCGAGGCCGCAATGAGTAAAACAGGCGGTAAAAGCCAAACAACCAGGAGGAGTGGTTCAGTTCGAGCGACAAAAGTGAGGCGCGGAGCGGCCCCGGTTGTCCCCGAGGTTTCTCCTGCTGAAACAAAGTGTGGAGAAGAGGGACTAGGAAAAGAGACGACGTGGGATGAAGACGATGTGATGTTATACCTTTGGGGGAATTCAAGAGCCGCTAAAGACCGGCACAGTAAGAAGACCCAAGAAAACGCTGAACGCATGAAGCGGTGGAAGGAGGGCTTTTCTTATGTTTAGTCTGGTGTTATGGTGAATCAGCCCGTATTGGCCATAGATTTCTTTGTCAGGATACCTTCTCTTCCGCAACTCTCTCATTTTGTGCAACATTCATTATACATTAACTTATTGTCCTCATGTCTACCGAATTTATTGTTATGTCATCGATGAAGGTTGTCGGTTTAGAAAAGGAACCATTGAAATCTCAGGCACCGCAACTTGCGACCTCTGACCTATAGAATAATCGTAATGCAAACATTGAGCAGATCAGTCTTGCTTTCGGCGGTACGGACCGCTACGTACCGTTCCGTACCATATATAATACAGAAATTACTGATGTGGAGTAGATACAACACCACCCAAATCATGATGCTTGTGTTCATGACTGCCTGCCTTACAGAATCCACTCCAAACAACGCGCACTTGTCCCCTAATCACACTGGCGGGGACCCATTGCAGCCTTCAGCAGGCTACCTAACGGGTAAGACTGTGTACTATCTTTTCGAGTCGCCACCATTCCGAGTCATGTGCAAGGTAGACATTGTCCTCTACCCGTCGGCAGAGTATGCTACGTCTCTCAGGAACCTGACAGTGATTGGGATTGGAGAAGACATCCCTATTCTGCCACTCGAGAAGCTGTCTTCAACGAACTGGAAGGTCATCGGGGATATCAGGCTGTGCGTATCTCCACTTCGTCATGGAATCCAGGCGATGAACCCTTTCACAGTCCTAGCAGCCTTAGCGGGTGATATAATTCTAGCGCTTCAATCAGAGGGCAGCGACAACGAACACCTCAGTCTCACAGGGGATGAAGTGATGGCCATGCTGCTCAATAAGCAAGGTGTGCTCGATTTCCATAAAACTTCATGGCTTGAAGCTGAAGAAATGTTATTTTGTAGTCATTTCAATAGAGCGTGTGTTTGAGATGGAGGAGCAGCTCCCGCCTCTAAGAATGGCCTGTACGTTCGGTAGGTGGCGAGTTCTTGGTCATGCTAACGACTAATTATTAGACTAGACATGGGTTTTACGTCTCCAGTCGACGTGCCAGTCGAGAGGGTTACCCTTGTGGAGGGACTCGTCCAGGATCGCGTTGCTCTATCCAGATTCCTTTCAAAACATTCCGACGAACCAGAATTTCTAAATGAGATGGGAAAGGCCTTCGCGCGTCGATATATGGACACTCAAAATAAGCAGGCTGACAGCTGCAATCATGGTCTATAACACTGCGGTTTCAGCGACGAAACCGGGAAACATCAACTACTTGAGCTACGTTGAGGCTGCTGGTTCTACATGCAACGGTTCCAACTTGAACAGAGAATTTCAGATCTTGAACACGCCCTCACCAACCTCGATCGCTGGGCAGCCACCGCACCTGCTGACCACCCGGATCGGCCAAGAGTGTTCAGCACCATCGGCACCTGCAATTCACACCTCTATGTACGCACCAACGACGAAAATCACCTTACTCGAGCTATCTCAGCTCATGAGATAGCCGTCGATTCTACCCCAGCACAAGACGCGCACATTCCGATTAATTGCGTTTAGTAATGCGTGCCATCTGCACTTACTTCAAACTCACAACGTACATCACATTACCCAAGTCATTTCGAGATTCCAGAGGGCCATCGAGTCAACTCCTGGCAATGCTGACCGTCCTGCCCGACTGGACCGGCTTGGAAAGTTCTATGCGATACGCTTCGAGCACACCGCCGACCTCAACGACATCACGAAATCTGTTGAGTTTACGAGGAATGACGACCCAGAGCTTCCTGATAGATTGAACGCGCTCGGAAACTCGTTTCTGGAAAGCTTTACACTCACTAGCAGAGTCGGGGATATTGCTGCCGCCATTTCCAACCTCCACCGAGCGGTTTCTCTTACTGCTGACCCGTCCACAGTAAAACAATCCTTAGTCTTGGAACCTGCTATTTGCAACGCTTCAAGTTTCAGCACCCCAACTGCAATGTCGTTGATATCGATCTGGCAATTTCTTGTTTCACAAGCGTTCTTGTAACCATCCCCCATGAATTCATTCCTGGCCTGCTGGTCAACCTTGGAGTCGCTCATACCCTTCGCTACAATTCTACTCACGACCCTCACAGTCTCGATTCAGCCATCCGCCATCTCCAACATGCCGCCGATAATTTCCCCACGCTTCACGACGAAATCCGCAGCGTCATGTTCAATAACCTCGGAATTGCATATCGTCGACGAGTTCACCATACAGATACCTGCAAAGCTGGTGACCTGGACCAAGCCATCTCGAATCTCAAACAAGCACTTGAACTCACCGACGTCGATGATGTTGGCCGTTGTGCCAGGATGGCCAACCTCGGAAATTGTTATTATTCTCGATTCAACCACTCCTTTGATTCGGACGACATCACTCAGGCAATCTTATGGCACGAGAATGCCGTCAACTCTGCGCGTGCTAGCCCTCCAGAGCGTTCGAGGGCGCTGATATGTCTTGGAATGTCACTTTGCAGACGTTATGAACATACCAAAGATCCGGCACATGTCCAGAAGGCAATTTCCGCCTACCGCGAAGCCGCTACCCAAGCAGATGTAGACCCGGTCATTCGTCTCGATGCTGCCGAAGAATGGGCATTACACTCTATACACCATCCCCCAGATGTGGTTCATCACCTGGGCTCCATGACATTGGGAAAGGCTACCTTGATGCAAGTAAATATTGAGAAAGACAACAGCGAATTCCTGATGGCCTATGGTGATCACCGTCGGTAACGCAATAGCGTTCAAAATGGGAATATCATGATAGTCTAACACTCTAAAAGATTCGACAGCGGCCCTCCGTCGGGGGCTAGGTATGGGCTACCTGACTGGCAGCTGACCATTCTTCAGTCAGACAAAAGTCATCTGGTACATCTCATTTAGTACACATTTTGGTTCCATTTACAAAGTCGTTAATTGAATAGATCAGTATGGCTATAAAAATGTTATTTGAGATTTGACATGGAGATTTTCACCGTGTTTTTGTTCAGGCCCCATTTAAGAGTTATTTAGTAAACTATATTGATGAATGACTCCCCCTTTGTTATCAAGAACCTCAATGGTGTCCCATTCATCAACGGATACAACATAGATAAGCTTATCAACATCTACTCAAAGGTTAGTATATGATACAGGGCATCAACAAGAAGCTTACCTTGATGAACGATCTTGGGATGCCAGGTACGAAAATCAATAATGATATAGTCAGACATCCATCCCTTCTCAATCCATTTACCATACTCTCCTTTGGTGAAACGTCTAGCGTGTTGGCCCAATCGATTACCATCATGGAGGAGTTCAACGCCCCATTTTTTCGACCGGATGAAGAAGAAATCAATCCTTCCGTTTTTCGTACCAAACTCTGGAAATGAAACAGAACCATTCGCGTGCTTAGAGGATGCGGAGTAGAATTCATCCTGGAATTGCGCCTCTGGGATGGATTGTGCCTTGGGACCTATTTCGCGTTTTTTTAGACTTTGCCGTGAAAACCTCTGGATGACAGCTAGGGCAAATTCGGACAGGTTCGGCTCGACGATCCTGGATTCCCATGGCAATCCGTTAAGCTTCCAGTCAATACATCGCCTGTGGAGCGGCGATGCAAACGTGTACAATATTCCATCGATATCTGCTCTGATTTCTGTATGCAACCAACCAGCACGGAATATCTTGCGTAGGGCTGCCTGTCGCTTATCGTCGTCCTCGGGTTTCGAAGCGAGGTAATCCTCCGAGCAGATAATGGATTCTTTTCTAATGACTTCGCTCATCACAGCCGTCATATCCGGATTATCACGTAAGACATTCCCCTGTGGGAGACCACGGCCAAATACTGTCTTAGAGTAGATGGCCCGGGCTATGTCAGACATGGAGACACCAGCGATAAACATATCGTATGTGTATTCCGCAGATTTCACCCGACGACGGTATGACTAAATTAAATCAGTTCTAATCAAAAAGAAGGAAAGGATTCCTTACTTCGTGCGCGACGACCATGTTCATTAAACTCTCGCAAGCTCCCACATGACCGTTCGTTATATCAAAGATGCAATCGAGGAATGAGTCAGAAAAACGCCTATC
>Ga0307510_10006821_pt1 | contig 13621 bp, 9 predicted proteins | sample 12_EM_MG_FD_207224 | JGI IMG/M metagenome (GOLD analysis project Ga0307510, IMG submission 207224) | Populus trichocarpa ectomycorrhiza microbial communities from riparian zone in the Pacific Northwest, United States - 12_EM | ecosystem: Host-associated > Plants > Roots > Unclassified | place... | reverse complement strand
CCTAACAAAAAAAAAAAAAAAAAAGAGAGACTGAGAGATAGAGAGAGAGAGAGAGAGAAAGAGAGAAGGAATTCGCTGTGCCCGTATCTGCCGCCATAATGCCGGCTCAGTATGATTCCCGCACCAGCATTTCCACACAGCGCCCACTCTCCCTTGACCACCGACCTCCCCCTCCCTCACTTTTCGCCGGTATCCACACCGCTTATCACCCCGACTCCCGCACCCCACTCCAAACAGCCGGCACTCGTCGGAAGAGAGCGAGGTTTATCATGATTTCGCCCGTCCCTCATGAACATCTTTTGTTCGACCATCACCAGCCTGGGCAGGACAGGAGCGAGCAGTATCAGAACGACCAACACAAGAACCTACCAATATGCGATCCGTCTCTAGACATTATTGGCTCTCTCTTTAGCACCTCTCTAGCTAATGTTCCCTATGATGGCTCTATGTGTTCCTTGAAAATTACCGAGGGGCCAAACACTGGCCTGGCAACTACTATTCCGGTTTCTCTACCGATACAGCCTCGCGTCGAACCTCTGTGCACCAATGATTGCTCCACCGGTTGCGACCAAGGCGACTGCACAAACGATTGCGAGTATGACGATTGCGGAGAATGCAGCGACGGGTGTTTGATCGAGGTGGAGATCTGTGACGAGAAGGAATGTATTGAGGGGTCGGGTTCAGATCGAGACTGCCACAGTACATCGTGTCCGGATGCAGATGTCTGCCATGAGACTATTATATGCCAGAAAGATGACTGTTCTGAGGACCAGAGGTGTTCGGAGAATTCTTGCATGGGGGGCTATCGCCATGAAGACTCTTGTCAGGAGAAGGGGTGTGGAGAAGCCAGATGCCACGCTTCATGCCAATCCAACTGTCCAGTTAATGATTACCGTCACTCGGTCCTTGGGACTCCTCAGGTTTCCGCGTTTGTCAGTGCTCAAACTGATAACTCTGTCGGATGGTCACCGTCTGCGCGTCGGTCACATGCACCGTACTCAAATGTAGAGCCAACCCTTCTAAATCTGGACGTTCAGTCTCACTCTCGACAGCTTCCTTATACTCTCTCGGCTTCTTCACGCTCATCGAGTGCCTTCTTTGAAAATTCTAATCCGGATTACGAAAATAACTATGAGCACTATTCTGCCCCCTCAAAACGTCGAAGAGTTTCCATGCCAATACCAACCCCAAACTATAATCCGTATCCAAAACATCACGCAGCAACGGATGCTACGTTCGACGGGTGTGCCGCCCATCAGCTCAGCTGTCTTTGGAATGATGGTTGCGACATGAGATTCATGGATAATAATTCTCTGGTGAATCATATCAATAGTAGTCACATTAATTATGATGCTGAGCTAGTATGTCAGTGGTCAGGCTGTGGTCAAGAGGTTCAGGACCGTCAAGTATTGTTAGATCATGTTAAGGACCTGCATATGCCTCATGTGTATCAAACGGTCTGTCTGTGGAAGGGCTGCAACGCCGTTTTCCAGAATGATGCAGATCTTCAGTCACATCTACGAACTCACCTGGAGGAGCCAACAGAGCAGTGTTTGTGGGGCTCATGCAACACCGAAGCTCATGGAATTGGTGATTTGGAAGAACACCTTCACACCGAGCACTTTATAACACCCCATGACATTCCTTCCCCCGACACTGAGGCTGAGGCTTCTCCGTCAGAGGCTAGAGTTTGTGAGTGGTTGGAAGCGGGCGCCGATGGGGATTCTCACCTTTGTGGGAAGACATTTAACAATGCCATAAAACTGCAACAGCACGCAAAGGATTGCCACATCGCGGCACTGAGAAAAAAGACGGGATACTTTTGCCTCTGGGAAGGATGCAATCGGAGGGATAAGCCTTTTAGTCAGAAGGGGAAGGTGGAAAGACACATTCAGACACATACCGGCTGTAAGAATAATGCCTTGAAGCACCTTAGTATCCTTATTCTAACAGTCTTGTTTTACGTTAGACAAAAGCTGTACTTGTCCGTTTTGCCAGAAAGAATTCTCCGCACCTCAAGCTTTACAGCAGCACATTCGTACCCATACTGGGGAGAAACCCTATAAATGCGATGTACTACCTATTCCGCTCCTCTAGAGCTCCTAAGGCTCTTTGGAAGAGGATGGTAATATTAACTTTTGAGGGATAGGTTTGTGGCAAGGAATTTGCTCAAGGGTCAGCTATGACGATGCACAAGAGGGTCCACACTGGAGAGCGACCGCTGCGGTGTGATTTCCCTGGATGCGGCAAACGATTCTCGGAAAGTAGTAATCTCTCCAAGCACCGCAAGAGTAAGTTCTCCCCCCTCCGACTGGGGATGTCGCGGGTGGTGGCGCAGATATAGGACATGGAAAGTTAGATATTAACAATTACCGTCATCTAATAGCGCACAATCCAGTCGGGCAACATCGATGCGGCTTCCTCGGTTGCGATAGATCCTTCCACAGGCTTGGTACATTTCCGCGAGATCCCCTTTGGTACTCGTCGAATGGGTCGAATTGGCGAGAACCTTGTAAGTCTCAGATTGCTAACATTCAGCTCTTTAGATCAAATGAAACGCCACCAGAAGACCCACGGCACTGTCGTTTCATCCGGCAACCTGGACTAATCGCGCTCGGGTGCGAGAAAAGAACGGATCAATGGTTCGCCACGAGGAGTGGCTGACGGAGGGATTGCCCAACTTTTTAAGCACTCTCTAACGGAGGTTTTAGGGAGTGAAATGGCATGGAGGCTTACACGCTGCTTTATAAGAAGCGGAGTTATCATCCGTCCAACGTGGTGCAATAGGGACCAGCTTATTTGATGATCCCCAAGTCCGAGCTTTCTGACTTGTATGTAGATCCCCGCGTTGATGTTGGCATTATCTGGGGTTCCCTAAAGCTTGGTGTATGATATGGATACTTTTTATTGCTTCAATGAGCACTACGGCACTCTATACCTTTGTTGCAGTGGCAGCACCTTTTCTTCTTCTCTCTCCCTCTCTTTCTTTCTTTATTTTCATTTTTTTCTCTTTCAGATTTCAATTCTGGTTCCCGTTTGTACTTAGATACTAGGATCAGTCCTTAAACATCCCCAATGGGTGAAGGGACGGATGGATGGATGGCCGCCCTCGATAGGCGGGAAGGCCGATCGATCGCGGAAGAGCAGGAGTTCAGTTTCCAGAAGTCGTATCTATGGCAGTTTGACCGATACGACTGCGTCTTAGATTAGTCCCTCCTTCACCCCGGCACGAGTGCGATAGCTGAGAGGGCGAGATGAAGTGAACTCAAAAGGTCGGGCAGAGGCGATCCCGTGGCATACCGACATTCACCTCTTGGGCTTATGATACTTTACTATGTATAGTACGAGTACTTACTGGCACCCACTTATGTGGCCATGCAAGGGCGGGATGCTCGTCGAATCATGGACTTGGTGTACCGATTTGTTGTCACTTCACTTCGTCTCCGGACAACAGGGTCTTTATTCGGATTGGTCGGTGCTTGAGTAGCGAGTTATCCAGATGGTTGGGTGCCATCACCCACTTTTTTTTCTCAGAGGATTGGTCGACTTTATGTGTGCCTGTGCTCGAGTATATCTGTACGTCCGTATGTATGTATTATACTCGTAATGTCCTGACGTTTGTGAACACAACTGCTATTGCATGGTGCCAAGATCAGGGCAAAAAAGCTGAATTTTGGCGGTATGCAATAGCAGTTGTGTTCACAAACGTCAGGACATTACGAGTACTGTATGTACTCGAGTATGTATGTATGTATGTACTCGGGGGGGTACCATAAGTCGGGCGACACCCATATAAAGTAACTAGTGTTTTTGTCCATACAACCCCGTTTTGTGGCTTTTTTTGTATGGTGGAAAAAAGTCGGGCGACACCCAGAACAGGCAATAAACCAAGACTTTTTGTGGCACCGCGCCCGACTTACCCTTGTACCCGAGTACAGTACTCGAGTACTGTGCTCGAGTGTGTATGCATGGAACTGTACGAGTGCTCCACGGACAGGATGCCACCGCGGCGAAGATAACTCTCATCCAATCCATCGCCGCCTCAAATCATCAAAAAACGGAATAGGCCCACCTCGCCTATTCCCTTCCCCACGACGTTTGCACAGAAGGAGTATTGTGAGGTACTAACTGTACAGCACATTGTGCAGATGCACGCACTAAAATCCCCCCTCTTTCTTTTTCCTCTTCTTCCTCCCTCTTTCCGGACGGCGGACTGCCCGTAAACGGGAAAATGTAATGTATGAGTATGAGATGGCTTTTCCGACGCTTTGGCGATGGGTCAATGGATTAACGGCCGTTTCTGCTTGCCCTTACCGCACCTTAACTCCACCAGTAAACTGGGAGAATTTGGGTGTGACCCCACCACCACCACCACCACATGAGATTGTCAATAGAACCCACCCGCTGCTGGTACCGGTATTACTGCCAACTGGTTCTTGTTCTTCTTCTGGGGCTGTGTGTGCTGTGATCGTAGCCTAAAGGGATACAATAGAGATGGGTGTTTAGTGAGCCTATTGTCTGCCACCGTCCGACGGGTTCCCACCACTCTGGCATGTTTTCTATAAAGCTTCCACCGCCCCGAATGACACTGTAGGCCTTCCAAATCTGCCCTTTATTCCCTTGCCTTTCCTTCCTCCCTGCTCCGCTTCTCTCTACTTTTCTCTTCTCTCACCTCCCCCCCGACCCTCTGCCTCCTTCCTTTCTCCTTCTCTCCCTCTCCCCTTCGGTCTCTTTAAAAATGCCCAATGACGAAAGAACCCCTTTGCTCACTGAGCAGCCGGCAACTCACATCAACAAACATGCCCCTCCAACAGACGAGGAAGCACGGATCAAAGATTCTGCGGCGGCGTCAACCGCACCGGACGGTCCAAAGATCCCTGGCGTGAATTTAAGGCTCATACTTCCTGCCATGGCAATCGGGGTTTGTTTTGCTTTTTCGCTCGTTCCCGAGGAAGACCACAGGCTCTTTATGTTTTTCTTTTGTGACTAACCAACGGCCCGTGTGTCCTAGGTTTTCCTAGCAGCCATGGACAACACTATTGTTGTGAGTTCATATGGAGCTATCGGAAGCGATATGAAGGAGTTGAATAAGACTTCTTGGATTTCCACTGCGTGTGTATTTCTTATTACTCGGGGCGGGTAGTAATGTACACTGACTGTTCGTTTGGTGATCTAGATATTTACTTACGACGACGAGCTTTCAGCCGTTGTATGGGAAATTGAGTGATATTTTCGGTCGGAAACCTGCGTTATTGTTTTCTTATGCCATTTTCGGAATCGGATGCTTGTGCTGTGGGCTTGCGAGGTCTATGGGGGAGTTGATTGCTGCGAGAGTATGTTACCTTAGAGTTTTGTTGTACCGTGGGCTATACTCATTCGTGGCTCCTGTAGGCGTTCGCAGGTATCGGCGGAGGTGGTATGATAACAATAGTTTCTATATTAATGAATGATATAGTACCGTTAAGGTCTCGAGGAACTTTTCAAGGTCTTATGAATATCGTTTTCGCTGGTGGAGCTGCGATTGGTGCGCCCTTAGGTTGGTTGCTCCCTGTCGAGTGACGATTGAGCAAAGCTGATAGGTATTAAAGGTGGAATTCTGGCGGACGGCGTTGGCTGGAGATGGTAAGAATACACCGCGGTGCCAAATCTTGTTTCCTAATATACAGACTAATACGATACGATATTAAGGTCATTCTTGGGTCAATTCCCCGTCGCAATGCTTGCTATCTCAGTCGTCTCGGTGGCGCTGCATCTCCCCTCCTCGGCCAACCCCCAAGAAACGAATTTCAAAGCTCAGTTGAAGCGCGTTGACTTCCTGGGAGCTAGTGTCCTTGTGCTCGCGGTATTCACCCTCCTCTTTGGCCTGGACCGAGGTGGAAATATCTCGATCAAGGATACATACGTCATTGCCTCATTATGCACTTCCCTAGTCCTATTCGCTCTATTCGGTCTTGTCGAGGTCAAGATTGCCACGGAGCCATTCGCTCCACTGCACATTGTTCAAGGAAGAACTGTTCTAAGTGTCTACCTATCGAACTTCTTCTGCTTCGCAGGGCACATGTCCGTACTATTCTACCTACCCCTCTACTATCAAGCCGTGTCCTCCCTCACCGCCGGCGCTGCTGGTCTCCGCTTAGTCCCCGCAATTGCGGGAGGTGTATCCGGCTCACTCTTTGGCGGACTCGTAATGCAGAAGACGGGAAAGTACTACTACCTAATTGTCTTTGCATACACACTCTTCTTCGCCGGCACTGTCCCAGTGTTTCTAGCGACGGGTATACTGGGGAACTCAACGCCAATTATCTGCGCCGGTATCGTGTGCATGGGGTTCGGAAGTTCGATGGCTGTTACGAGCACTCTCGTTGCGTTGATTGCCGCGGTGGGACACGAAGATCAGGCTGTCGCCACTGCTGTTAGTTATCTATTCAGAGCTCTCGGTCAGGTTACAGGCGTGAGCGTTAGTTCTATGCTTGTGCAGGGAAGCTTGAGAAGGGAGTTAACCAGGGTCCTTGATGGGGCTGATGCTGATGAGGTATGAACCCTCCGCTCCTATTTCTCCACTCGATGCTAAGTTTTGCGTAACAGATCATCCGTAAAGTCCGCTCGTCCCTCAGCGCAATCAACACCCTCACACCAGCCACTGCGGAACTTGTTCTGACCGCTTATCAAAACGCGTTGCATTTGGTACTTTCTCCCTCACTTTCTCCACAAGCGTGGTACTGACCGCGTACAGGCATTCTTGCTAGGGACAGTATTAGCATTCTTCTCGGTGGTTTCATGTGTGTTTATTAGAGAGAAGAATTTAGGTCGATAAGGAGGAATAAATTTGCATGATATTATTACGCATGGAGTTGGGTGGCCTCCTTTCTTTTCTTTTCTTTTTCATTTTTTTTCCTTCTTTCAAAACGGTTTGTCATGGTAGTTTTCATTATTTCAATTCGACAATTTCAGCTCCTTTTGTTGCATCAAAATACAATCTTTTTTAAACTGTAAACCTTAGCAAGTTAAGATGTAGTGAGAGTGGTTAGGTTTTGAATGAGGGTGGACAAGATCACACCACGTCACTCGAGACATACTCTCCTCCCTGCTCTTCCTAGAGCATGAAGTCCACTAACCCCCCCGTCGCACGAGATGCCCTAAAAAGACTCATACTTCCAGTTCATCATTCAAGCTTCAGCAGGATATGGCGTGTGCTAGCTCTGGAGATGGCGTGAGGGGGTAGTAGGAGAGGATGTACAATATCATAGTAGTATTGAATGCCAGATTGATAGCATCCCAGCCCGGCGTCGTGAGTGTCGGTTAAGAGTGATCCGCTGTGATGCGCTACGATGTGATTCTGGCGTTCAAAGGGGGGTTGCGGGTAGTAGGTGGGGAATGGCATGAGAGAGTTATTGCATCGGAAAAACTACGGAGGTGGCGGGGGGGGGTACTTGTATTTGGATGATTATATGTAGGTACTAAGGGTGTTGACGATTCCGTATTCGGTGATGAGTACTGTTTGGTTGTTTGTTTATTTTGGTCTGGGAATTGTGGGCCCTCATTATACTATCGCCTTGGGGTGGGAGAGGAGAGGAGGAGAGGAGAGGAGAGGATGTGTGTGCCGTGGAAGGGAGTGTATGCTCTGACGTTCAACTTGGGAATGGATATTCTATAATATCTGTGTCGACAGGCTCATAGGGCCTCTGCGCTCACCAACTCATAATATTTGCTTGGCTTGGTATGCAAACATCACTTATCATATGGTACATTGGGCCCTACCTATATCGTAACTAACATATTTCGGTCCCGTAACTAAGCCCCCTCCCCCCTTTGTACGTGGTCCTATTGGTATCATAGCTAATTTCGTTGTCGTGTGTGAGTAATTGATAGTTAAATGGAGATACTGTGCACGGCCAGGGAGTGTGCCCGAAGAAGACTCTCTCTCTCTCTTTCTCCTCCGGTACACGCTAAACCCCCCCCGTGAGTGGTGTAAAAGTCCAGTAGGATAGCCAGATATTCACTAGATGATAGATCCATATCACCGGTGAGAGATTTAGCCTTTCCATTCTTCTCTAGCAGTGGTGAGATATGAGTGGAGTAGTTAAGCAGTGAAATTGGAGATATACCATGTCCCTCCCCTTTCTCCAGGAGCGCCGTTGACGGCCGAGTCAATAGGGAGAAGGTTACCACGCTCACTTCTACATCCCTCCCATCCCGGGGTAATATATGCTAGCGGCACGGTACAATGCTGCACCACCCAGTCACACCAGGCACACAATAGCTCTACAATCTCAAGCACAGGACACACACCAAGCTACTACCTCCTAGTGCACAAAACTTTATAAAGAATGGTACTCACCGTTCCCGCCAAACGGCTCAAAATAGCACCCATCCCGCGGGGTATACCGGTTAAGCAGTCCAGTCTATGCACCAGTAAGGCACACCAGACAATACTCGCCAAAAGCTCTTCCATTCAGCGCATTGGGGACATCCAGCCACGGAGTATCGTGCCAACCCGGCCAAACCAGCGAGGTTGCGGTGCCCTGCCACGAAAAAGGTTGAAATCTGCAAATAGAGAGAGAGACAGAGAGAGAGAGAGAGAGAGAGAGAGAGAGAGAGAGAGAGAGAGAGAGAGAGAGAGAGAGAGAGAGAGAGAGAGAGAGAGAGAAGGGAAGAGGTGAAAACCCCTCCCAGCGTGAATGAGGATATAGGACTAGTGATATATCATGACAGGATATGCCAGCGCTAGCACTATATACTGCATACGGTATAATCCCCACATAATCGGAACCCAGCCGAAGAGCCACCCAAAAAAAAAGAATACCCCCCTCCCCACCTCCTGGGGTGGGAGTGCTATAGATTACATTAATTACCGTATGGGGACAATGGCCTCCCAGGCCAGCAAGCAGTAATCCATGATGCCCCACGAGTAATCCAATCCATCAACGGTGAAATCCCACTGGTCAATCATTCACATAACCTTCCATAGAGGAAAGAAATCCCCGCTCTCCTCGAGGGCCGAATTGTCCCAGAAGAAAAAAGAGTGGGAGAGGGAGAGGGAGAGAAGAACGGGAGAGAGAAGGGTGACAAGAACTCCCCATCGGGGATTTTCCATAATCATAACTCGTGATCGGATATGATCCAGATGATAATGTATGTATCAAGCTTGGAAAAAAGGATGGAAGGGAATTACCCACCTCCCTAGCTAGCACGATTGGCGTAGCATAGCACTCACCATGATACCTCGTTCCGCCCGATATCTCGGAAGTGATTTGCACCGTTCGTAACTAGTCCCGAACCTCTAGCCCTGATAATACCAATCATCCCTAGATAGCCTGGGGATCTCTCCTTCTTTCTCCCCCAGGAGACTTCCCCCCGTATCTTTTTTTTCCTTCCATTCCAAAGTCAGGGAGAGAGATATTCATTGACTCAGGACCGTTCCCTTTCTTCCGCTCTTTCCGATTCCCCTTTCATTCTTCCGCCCATTCCGCTTGCCGTTTCGGGGCATCCTTCCTTGTTGTTGGGGGGTAGTAGGTGGGTAGGAGATAGGGCGGAAGGAAGAAAGGAAGAAAGAAAGGAAGTGCACGAGATCTGACCTAAATAGATCCTCTAGATTGCTACGTTTGTCTTTTTCATTGCGTAATATGTGTCACAAGATCCCGGTTGCGAGTTAAAAGCGTCTCTGTACGAGTAAAGTCAAGTGATTTTTCAGATTGTCCCCCCCCCCCTCCCGTGATAGAGTAGGATGCTGATCGACTCTCTCTCCACCGTGACAGCGATAGTGTGCTCGAGTACTATATTTATCACCAGTGGTTTAATCCCAAATCATAAGAAGTGCTCTGCGTACGAGATCTAATCTATTTCTAAAAAATTAAAAAGGGTATTATAAGAATACATATAAAATCTCTTGCTCGAAACATGGTACCCTACCCCGGGAACTCAGCCACAATAAGTCATTCCCTCCTCACCCCTTCAGCACCGCACCTTATGATACCTTCTGAATGTTCAGCGTTCTCAAGCCTAAACTAACCAAACCTCGTACCCGCCCCGTAGGTCATTTCCCGAAGTTAGCTCTCTATTGACTCTTTACATCTCCCTCCCTCCCTCCCGCTCTGGCTGGACTAGATCCCCTATCGTGGTAAGTGTTAGATATTAGGGTAGCAGTAGGTACGGGTAGCTATCCTCATATGTGTTGGGGTTGAGTACTAGGGTTAGTAGAACCGGTTGTTGGCTCTTGGCGGTCATGTATCTCTATATACCTTCGGCCATAGATAGGAAATACACTAAGTCATTCTTCCACCACCACCACGTTCCTACAGTAAGGTGCCAGTTATATCATCACCAAAAACCCCCACCCCCTCGGCACCGGAAGGCACCCTTCATCCCCGTTTCCCGCCAATGCTGAAATTACTATTATATGTTTGAAGGAAAGCTTGAATTTGACTTCCACCACCCTCTAAAGCTGGAGAACATCACCAACTCACCCTCTATAGAAACTACGGTACTATAAACACCACTCATGCGCTGAAGGTAAACTCAAACTCCCACCTTACCGGAGCATGTACCAGACAGCGATATAAAGGCAAGAATGTCAGGCCAGGAGGTTGGTAACGCTCTCGTATACCGAATTTACCGTTCCCCTTCCCTCCTTCCTTCCCTCTAGAGCCCCGGATGGAGAAAGCAGTCACCTCGGGGGAGTTGGGGCGCGGGCCCGGAAAATTATCGCAAGCCTACAAGGTAAACCAGGGGTGACGATTACCCCCACCCGTGACTCTAACATTTGCCTGCTATGTATAGGATCCTAGGATCTTCCCCTACAATAATCCCCCTTCGTACACCCAGATCCTTTAAATCACGACCCTAATATTTCACCAGTCAACAGTGGCCTGATAATCATGCATTCTCACCCGCTACTCCCTCCCCAGAAATTCCTCAAATAAGTTAGCTATGGGAGATACCGCTCCAGTTTGATACTCCACATATTTATTTATTTACTAAATTCCACGCACGGCTCAGCCGGGAAGGCGCAAGTACTGTATGATAAGCATCCCGCTTACTGTCCGATGTGAAGGGCAGAGTTTGCCGTAATATATAACTCGATTTCAACCATGATATAACACGACCCCTCTCCACACAACTCTTAAGCCGTGTTAAGCCCTATACAAACCTACTCATTATACTTACCACATCCCACCGGTATCAGACCGGCTAGCCCGCGTAAGCCCCAAAAGAAATATCCACTCCGAGAATTTCACGGGGCAACCAAACGCTCGCGATAATATACTCGAGTACACGACACCCACCCACTCACCCACCCACCCATCCCCTGCTCAACAACCCCCACTGCAAAACCAGGATGAACCAACCAACCACACAAAGGACAAGCTTTCCTCCCACTGCGACCCATATCCAAAAACCCGGACTCGGAACAGCCCCACGCCATGATCACCCTCTGCATCAAGCAAACACCGGTATCTGCAAACCCAGCCCATAAAAGACCGCCGATCCACTAGCTCTCACAGCACACCCAGGCTACGGTCAGCATTAAGTGCAGCCGCAGCAACCGCACTGGAAGGTGACTGGTCGGATATCGGCGGCAGCCCGGTAACCTATGTGCGGGTGACAATCCATGACGACGAGGGGAGGAAGGTGTCATACGAGTGAACCATGGGGGTGCATAAGGCGCTCGCGAGGTGCCCCGTGCATAGATTGAAAACTAAAAACAAAGTGAACTCCTGGGAGCCCCCAGCGAGCAAGTTGCCATGCTATTGTTAGATGGTTAAGTTACTGTATCTGCGTGCGCTACACTCCTCATAACCACTGCCAAATACCCGCTACTGGTACCAACCGCAACTCAGACGCCAGCCCCCCCACTCTCAACTTTTGCTTGTTCATCCCCCTGTGCGGGCTCGGAACGAGCGCTACAGTAGCACGGTATATTAGTCCATTCAAAAAGAAAAGAAAAAATAGGATAAAGAGAACCACACGCAGTGATATGATACCTCAGCAAGTCTCAAGCCGGGCACAGACCGCGGCGCAGCTATGTTCCTTAACAATGTTCCGTGTCAGGCGACGATGCCATGTGGAGTACCGGTATGCTTGTATACCTGCCGCATTCAGCCTCAAGAGCTGAATGGCTAACCCGGGTTATCGTGTAAAAGGAGAAAAAATAAAGTAGAAAGAAAAGAGCGGCTAGTATGTTATTTCTTTGGTTCCCCAATTAATGGGGAGCGCCTGGGCAGAGTAGGCTAGAGTGCCGATAGCGGAAGAGTAAGAACAGGAGAAAATGGGAAAATGAAGAGCTGAAGGGTTTGAGGTGAATTTTTGCTTTTGGCGGACATGGAGGGTGGATTTTCTCCACGAGAAGTGCTGCCCGAGGGAGGCGGAGGAGTAGATGTTCATTTTCCCCCGCAGAACTCGTGGTGAGGTATAGGTAAGTAAGGCAGAGCAGCGAAGCCCTAATTCGGTCTGAAAATCATTCGCCCCATTGAGTACAGAGACAAGAACTCATCTACGATAGTATATCGTCATAGATAGCTAAGTAGGACTTTCGCACAAGTTCGGAGCTTGCATTGGCAGATGCACGATGCGAAATATGGGCTTCGCATTCGAGTGGTACGCCGTGCTCGTACTCGAGTGACAAACTGACGGCGATGCAGATTCCACCACCCCACGACTCAGTATGCAAGGATAGAAGCCACCTGTCTCATATGCCCATATCCTGGAACCAGCAAGATACCACATCTCCGAGCGTGGGGGATATCCATTTCGAGTGTGTATCAACAATCCGCATACCGGAAGATCTCTCAGAACTCACTATTAGAATACCAGCGGAAATTACCGCATCAACTCATAATAGGCTTAGTTTGACAGGTTAGGAGAATTGCAAATACCAGTGAATGAGATCTGATATGCCCAGAAGGCACAGGCTATACCGTCCCAGGAGAGCACTAATCCTGCCCAAGATCCTTCGTCTCTGAAACCGGAAATCAGAGGCCTGGTAGTGATGGCGAATCACATGAGATCTTACGATACCTTGGCCGGTCAAAGCATAATTTTTACGTACGTATATATAAAACGCTTTTATAAATACAGACAACCTCCAGGGTGGCCCTTTTAATCCCTTCCTTCCGAATAGTCATCATCCTCAACCAACAGCGAATACACCGGACATCTCCGAGAGAAAGAGTAGTCATATCATAGGCTCTCACTCGCTGAGAACTGGAATCCGTATGAAGTTAGGCCATACCATAGGTCTCCTCTCGTTTTAGAGGTGACCGTTTGCAACTAGAATCACCGATCTTCAAAGATGACCGCATGGAAGCCACAAGGGGCGGGGCATGCAAAAGGTATGTGTGCATCTTCGGTAGATTGTAGGGAGGCTGCATGGTTTAAACTAATTGGCATACGGTGGACGACCTCCCGAGTAGCCTGACACACCCGGCGCTCCCTCCATGTGGTAAAAGGCTGTTTGGGTCCTGAGGGGAACTTCTCCTCGGGGATTCTTGAGAAACGACGCCTTTCTGCTCTGGAACCGACCATCCTTCCGAGTTCAGTACTCGAGTACTGTTTTATGTGCAGGGGATCGCGGTTTCGGTAGGTCCCACATGCTCCGCAATCGCTTCGAATCCTGGTTCCGTCA
>Ga0307510_10006820_pt1 | contig 13621 bp, 17 predicted proteins | sample 12_EM_MG_FD_207224 | JGI IMG/M metagenome (GOLD analysis project Ga0307510, IMG submission 207224) | Populus trichocarpa ectomycorrhiza microbial communities from riparian zone in the Pacific Northwest, United States - 12_EM | ecosystem: Host-associated > Plants > Roots > Unclassified | place... | reverse complement strand
TGGCTGCGGAGCGGTGTCATTGTCATCCTACGACGCAGGCGGCCCACATCGACAGACGCCTAACCCTTTCTACCTTCCCCCATCTATCAAACAGAATGAAAGCTCGAGATTATTGTTGCTGCGCAATACCAGTTGTCAATTTCGGAATATACTCGACTCTTGTAGAGCAATTTGCGTTGGGTATAGTGGCAGGTACTCTCAGCATTGCCACACCAGAAAGTAATACTACTGCCCCTATCCTCTCTTATTCGTTGCTAAACATCACTTCGCGCAGTCGTCGGCGCTGCGACTCCTTCGCTTGCCCGTTGGATTTTTGCTGCAATCTGTTATGTCGGCGCCCTGATTCAAATACTTGGTTTTATCGGTGTCGCCAGGGTTCGTGTTCTTTCTTGTCTTCACACCCTTGGTTGTTCACTCCTAGCGGACATAGGAAAACAGCATACTTTTTAGAAGATACATCACTCTGCATATCCTTATCACAGTAGCTGCATTCTCTATCGCAGCTGTGTGGATTGGTATCTCGGCTTCTCGACACAACACTGCTAAAAGCAATTGTGAAGACAAGTTCTTTACCGCAACCTCAGATCTTACGTCTGAAGGCGAAACGATGTGTCAAATTTTCCCATGGGTAGACATTGGCCTAATGGCGGGTCTCTGGGTTCTCTTGGCCGTATCTCAGGTGTGTTACCTTGTTGTCTTCCCTGGCCCAGCCTTAACTGGCGCAGATATACTTCTTTACCGTCGTATCCGGATATGGCACCGGCCAACGCGGAGACCACGAAAAATACAACTCCATTTACTCCATGACCGGCCTAAACAGTGACACCGGCTTAGGAGGTCGTTCGGATCCTTGGGATTCGCGAGTGGATCCTGCAACTGGAGCCCGTTACGGGCACGTAAGACAAGAAAGCACTGCAAGTGAGACTGGGATGCTTGACAACCATCCCCGTGACGCTCCCGGAGGAGAGGTGGCGCCACCTCCCTTGCCCTTGCATTCGTTTGGACAATCGAGCGGATCTAATTATAGTCAGCAAGACTCATACAAGGACCCCTATTATCGTGACCCACAACGACCGCAATAAATGGTAACATTTTCGCGTGGCGGGCATTGGAGACGTTTCAGCCATTTCCACCACTGTACACTTGTAGCCACACAGACTTCATATATGATACAGATCTTATTGATGTGAATGGACCAATTTCCGGATTTCGATATATATCTGACCAACCACGGCAGCACCTCATTGCGTCCCTTACTTTTCTTACGTGAATGCCATGGGTATTACTGTGCTCGGTATGCATTTCCCGAAACAGACTTAAACTGCAACGCCGTGAGACAGTCCCGGTAATAATGGTACCAGCAGAGAAGCCCTCGTCAACTTGATTTATTCGACGTGTCCAAGAGAGAGCCTCGATCCAAGAAGACAGAAGAATGACTCGGGCGCAGAGGGTGATCTAAACGAGGAACGGATCTACGATGCTCTACAGCTGAGTTAATGGTAGTCATGTACAAGTACAGACAACAAAAAGGCGGATGGTGGAGAGATCCCAAGTATGTGCACTTTGGCAACAGTGGTGGTGACTCGGAGACTCGTGTGAATGGCAATAAAGCCGAAATGGAAAGATGAAATGATAACAAACGACTCTTTGGTTTGCCAGTTGCGGTCCTCTCAGCCTCGATGTTCTCGCGTGTTTTCTATTCATCACCGTTGGTCGCAGTATTGCCCGAGACCAGTCAGACACGAGGCCTTCTGTCTACATGTCTTTTCCCATATGCTCTTCTCTGCGCGCCAAGTTGATATCCCGAGCTGTCGTACACACCAGAACAATAGGGCCCTATTGACAACGTGGCCACCACCTCTGTGTGTCCATTCCTCGGTTAACGCCCCCCATTCCGTCGTGACAACGGCTGGCAACCTGCTATCTGACACTTGAACCCCCACGTCCCCTCTCGCGCAATAGGCAGGAACCGTTGCCGGACGGCACCCCACGGCCTCTTATTCGATCTCGCTTGCCGTAAACCCTGCAGCGGTCTACGGTCGGTGTCTCCCGCGGCAATCGGTGCGTCTATACAGCCTTTCTTCCCGCATATCACCTTCTCGTTTCTTACGACTCGTTCTTCCCGCGTCCACCATCGTTTCTAGCCCACTCAGGTCTTACTACCACAATCGACCAAAGACTTCCGTTATCCGACTATCATGCCCGCAATAACCCAAGACTACGAGGTCTTACTCGTCATCACAAATGACTCCCACGATTGTGCGACGGTTCAGCTGTTGCGGGACTACGGGAGGCATACGGGCGCGATAGTCTTACTTCAACCGACGGAGGCTGTGACGCTGGTATTGGAGGCAGGGTCGACGTACAAGTACGTTATCAAAACGCAGTCGAAACTCGTCAGTGTATCGTGAGTAGTGTTCCACTTCCTTCCGCTGCCTTCAAAGATTTCCGTTGCTCTCAGCGTGCGGACATGGCGAGACGTTCAGTGCTCAGTCTCTCAACTCTTCTCGAGTATGGTGACGATGTCACCACCCGACGCTATCAGTCCAGTCAACGGCATCACAGTAGACAGGATATGGAGAGACTATCGATTCAACCTCTGGACCGAAACATGATTTGAGTTAGTCTTGACTACCCCCCCTTTTCTTTATCCGGCACGCCTGACGTCCCTGCGTAGCGACGCTGAGCGTATTGTCCCCATATTGGTTCACATCTCATTGCTTCCGATCCCTATCGACGTTACTTGGTGAGGGTGCTTTCTGAATTGTTATTTTTTTCCCGATACGCTTGCACTCAGGACTGTCATCGCACACCCCACCGATACCGCACATTATTAATGATACATTGATTTATTGCGCTTCCTGACCGACCAACATGTCGTGGTACATTCTGATTCTCGCTCACACACTTACTTATCAATGTCCTGTGACTGCCACCATGCGGAGTCCATGCTCCCATCTTACCCCATGGAATTGAGGCGCTGACGGCACACTGCTCATCTGCATTGTGGCCTGGAGTCGCGGCGGATATGGTGGAGAATCAATACAGCAGCTCGAAGCTTCTGGGCGTTAAACTTATCGGCCATGTGACCTCCTGAGATTATTGCGGTAGCTGATGAGGCTTACGCATGTCGGGGTTAGAGAACGAGAACAACAGGGCCAGGCAGTTTTTCTGTGCTGATGCCGTCACAATTACGAAGAACCGGCGTACATCGTGATGCTGAAGACCTCGCCACTCACTGCATGCGGCCCTAATGACGTGTAATCTGCTGGCAAGAACCTCCAAACGGATCGAGACAATTGGAGAGTGTCCCCTCCTGTGACTGATTCGTAGTTTGCCAGTTGATTTTGGTGATCGCCTAGACCTCGGGAGTGCACATTGAGCGGGATGCGCTTTCCGATCTTCAACCCTGAGTCAGATCCCATTGTCTCTGCTAACGTGCGTGGGTTTCTCGGCGTTGGGACACCTTTTGTTCTCAATGTGGCGACCTCAGCTCATCAATCACGACACTTCTCAACCTGAGACATGGCGTGTATAGTGGTGACTAACTTATGCGGCGCTTTCCTGAGCTCTGACGCTTCTAAAATTGGTCCATGTGTAAGGGGCAAGTCGTCTTTGGCTCCTCTGACTCGCGAGGACAATAGGCCCAATTTGACTGAACGCTCGCTCGATCTTCCTGTCGACTCTCAGCTGGCTAGTATGTCCCCACAGCCCCAGGAGAGTACTCATCGATGCGCCTTCGCTAGAGGGCCGGTCTCTGGTCTCCGTCGGCCGTCGGAATGCTGACTCCGGGGTTTCCCGGATTTGATGACCTACCATTTCTCACTTTTGGTAGGATGCGAGCGAGAAGCAGGCGTCTGGCTTGTCCACTGGATTTCGGTAGCAATTCTTACCCCACTGAGCGCTTTATTTCTTGCTGTTCTGGAACCCCCCTGAATCGAGTAGTGGCGCCCAGAGGTAAGCATTGAATTGTTCACTCGCACGTTTCTGCCCCTCCATGTCAAACAAACGCTCGGATCAAGAAGTGTGATACCTAGTAGATCGGAACCCCAAGGCACGTTCGCCACGAATACAACGGGTTTGGCTGTGAGTCGACCTCGACCAACTGACGCAGCCGCCCTTTGCAGCTTCCTTTTCGGTTGAAACAAAAGAAAAAGGTGCCGACCTCGTGGCTGCAAAACCCGCTCGCTGTTCGCACTTTGCCGATCCACCCACTACCGTCAGTAGCTCAAGTTCTCCATTTGTCTTAAGTTTAACTCAAAAGCATTGGCCGTTACGTGGCGCTGGGTACCTGGCGACTTCGATAGGCGGAATTCTTTCCTGATCGTGGTTGCTATTAGCACAGGTACTGTAACTCGCCACTTGATGGACGTCAAACCATTGGCCCTGGCAGCTATGCTCTAGACGTGCCCCTAGAACCGCGTCCTCAAATACGAGACGATGTGTGACTCCTTCCTCCATCACAAGCACTGACCGGCCATGAACTAATCGGGTGGAACAGATTAAGGCTATCAGTGATGCCCAGCAACCTTCATTACCACCTTGTCGACGATGATTCCGCTAAGCATATTCGAAGCAAGGTCTTAAGATACACCTGGATGACCGGTCAGCTCACCAAGTAATGGTTTGGGTTTCACAAGAATGTTCTAGCATTGTCGCCGTTTTTTTTTGTCCTGGGTCATTTACCCCCTACTTGCTAATTCTTGACCCTCTGGTTGGAACTGAGAGACCCATTAGTCCAGGGATTTGAAGGTGGGTATGACGGCCTAGGTGCCCTACTTCTACAGTAGGCCGTACTGACACCTTGTTCTAATGACCGCCCCGGGAAAATGGGGAAATGTGAACGAATAATTGATTAAGATGGCTAGATCTGACGACCTCAGTGGTACTATGGTGTGGCTCGGCAGCATGACTGGTCCTATGTGTCACTTGACGATATTTTCGCATGGACGTCATGACAAGACACAAGAGAGACTGCACGAGGATGTTCTCTTAAATGTTTGCCAGTAGGGTTCTGGAGCAATAATATTACCCGACAGACATCACGTGTTTAAACGGATTCATGTTTACGCAGACATATTTGTTTACTTACTTGAGTACGTCATGCATTGGGCAAGTCACTTCTACACAGCATAACATAGAAACGAGGCTGACGGCCCAGAAATCATTAAGGGAATGTCCTATCGTGTAATACCAAATTGCCAGAACGATGCCAGAGGTTTGGCTCGGCTCGGAATATCTCACGCTACGTGACTGGGCGACGTTATTGAATTGAGAGGTGGCCAGGTGGCAGCAGTTCAGCTTATATATTCTACGCAGAGGTTGCATCTGTGCAAAGACACTTTTACGACCAATGTGGTGAGATACCACCGACATTTCTGATCCCGGGGTAACAATGGCACGTATATCATTCGAAAATGTGATAAAATAAAGAATAAACGAACTTGTCAGCGAGCTAAAGAAACACACGTCACTCAGAAAGCCATTCGCTATTCAGTTGAACGTACCTTCTGGGGTCCTTGCGATGTAATCAATTGCTAAAGAGAGAAAGAATAAGTTACTATACTCTCACAGCAACAGACAAAGCTGGGACTTGCCTTGCTGCACCGTTTGAATCGCATCCGCCTCTTCATCGGGAATCTCAATGGAGAACTCCTACAGAAGTGCAAAAGATTATGGTCAGAGTGACATGGCTGCTCAAGATAACGTTAAAACAAACCTCCTCGACGGCCATAACAACTTCGACTGCATCTAAACTGTCCAGACCTAGATCTTCCGCGAAGGTGGCGGAGGGCTTGAGCTGAGAGCATGTCGTGAATAATCCATAATAATTCATCTCGTTCTATGCAAACCTTCTCTGGGTGGACTTTCTCAAAGGATTTCAAGACGTCCAACACACGCGTTTCGATTTGTGGCTTGTCGAGCGCGCTAGCGGCGGAGAAAGCTGCACGTTGAGGAAGGCGGCTCTGGTGGAGTCTGGAGAGAGAAGGGGAAGCGAGATTGCGCGTTACCACGCCACGAAAAGCAAGACGAATGAACGACATGGGTGTATCTTTTGGGGACTTGGCTTGAGAGTGGGTGAGCTGAACCAGTTGCCGAAGTGAAGCGCGCCAAGCACTCCGCTCGGAGTTTGCCCGTGGTCAGCTGACCCCAAATCAGCTGCCCACTGCGCGCGCCCAGTATTCAGGCGCACTTAGGTTTGTCGGGGCAATTACAGTATTAGTATGGTACAGTATATTTCAATTAAGAGCTATGAGTCTGCAAGACGACAGTTATTTGCTCAGGCGACTGAGCGACAATTTATATGAAGCGTGAGGTTGAGATTGAGATGAAAGATCAATTCAAACAACTGGCGGTAGAAGTAGGTCGACTTGAACTCTTCGTGGGGACCCGCATTAGTGAGTGTCACTACTGTACTGTACGAGTGTTCATAGTCCTTCAACATAGCTAACGTATTATGCGACATAAGACTGAAGTACGGAAAACCTGTGCGAACATCCATAAATCCGGAGTTTGCCGATTGAGCTATGCAGTTTGAGTCACGGTGGCTGTCACTCATTTGAGAGCTGCCCACTCACCTCGAAACGAGACAAGGAACAGATTACGCGCAACGCTCGGCGTCCCTCCGCCTTTAGCTCATCCTCTTCTCTTTTTTCTTTTACAGGTTGGCATAAATCATATCTACACGTTCTACCGCTTACTCTCCTCAGATTTGTGATGACCACGATTTCTCCAACCCCAGTCGTCATTGACGGCAAGGGTCACCTTCTCGGTCGGCTGGCCTCCATTATATCCAAGCAGATTCTGAATGGCCAGAAGATCGTCGTTGTACGCTGCGAGGAAATAAATATCTCGGGCAGCTTCTTCCGTAACAAGGTGTGTTGTGTTCGTCCATAATCTACCGGATACTGATACTCATTCGCCAATCATCCAAGCTCCGCTACCACAACTTCCTTCACAAACGCCACATCGTCAACCCCAAAAAATCAGGTCCTTTTCATCATCGCGCTCCTTCTAAGATCCTCTTCCGTGCTATCAGGGGCATGGTGCCCCACAAGACCTCCCGCGGTGCTGCCGCTCTTGAACGCCTGAAACTCTTCGAGGGTGTCCCACCTCCTTATGACAGGAAGAAGCGAATGGTAGTACCAGAGGCTTTGCGGGTCCTACGATTGAAGCCAGGGCGGAAATACTGCACAGTAAAGGTGAGTTGACAATGACGCCCAGGTTGACGATGGCTAATCGAAACCTAGCGCCTCTCCCACGAAGTTGGTTGGGGCTACAAGGATGTTATTGACCGCCTCGAGGATAAGAGAAAGATCAGGGCAAAGGCCTTCCATGAGCGCAAGGTGATTATACAGATTGTACTACAGCCTACGTCGTTCTGAGGTGCTCTTTTTAGCTTGCAGCGACCAAGCTGCGTCAAAAGGCGATCACCGACAACTCGGCATCTTTCGGGAACCTTATCGCTCTTGGCTATTAGACAGAACATGCAACTTTGTTTATGGCCTTGTGGGAGTATGTTCTATCATGAGCCGTGTAATTCCATGCTCTTTATTTTACGTCGTTCCAATTGGTCGACATTGACCAAGGTGACGGATTTGGTGGTCCATTCATCGACCCAAACATCCGTCTTAGACCCGACAATAAACATGTATCATGAGCATAGATATTGCGGCGTCTTCAGCGTAACCGCGCGAGAATGAGCCGTCATTCCTGGGCCTATTTCAATCATCATCGTCCAGGTTGGCTTGCGCAGACAGCTCTTCGCCAAAAGGATTGCCCTGCTCTACGGCCTTCTTCACACCCTCGGCTTTCTTCATCCTCTTCAATTCGGCTTCTTTCTCCTCCCTGGCCTTTTTTGCTAAATAAGCCTTACTGCCAACGACTTTTTCTGGGTTCTTGCAAATCTTCAGCCGCCGGTCAATCTCGCGTACAACATCTACCGATGGAGTGTCCCCATCCTGAGTGATCATCCGCTTGATGGATTCAACAGCCTCAAGGGCGGTATCAGCATTCTTTGACCGCGCCCAGATTGCTGCGATTTCGGGGTGAGCAAGTGATAGACAGGCCAGAGCGATCTGAGAAGGGGGGTAAATAAGTTCCACGTCAGTTAATCGAGATGTGCGGATATGCTGCAAGGCCGTGTCGTAAATTCGCTGTAGTTCTTCATGCGGGGGAGATTGTGGTAAATCCTGACATGCCTTCAATAGGCAGTCGGTATAGGAACAGGCAAAACCGAACCTGAACGTCAAGCCATATTCCCCATAACGCGCGATGAGCATGCCATACAGCGAATTCGAACGCGAGACTCTGAGCGACCAAGAATTCGAGGTCGAGGACGTCTGACGCATTTGTTCGTGGTATGTTCGAGGTGTACGATTCGAGCGAGATCGGGTGATTGGTGGTTTTGGTGGCGAGGAATAGGGCTGTCAGCCTGAAGTGAGAATGAATGAACACCGAGCCGTCTGGACACGCATGAACCACAGTCCTACATGACATTCTTGGGATGCCAATCCATCACCGTATTCTTTAGATAGAATCGTTTCAAGTAGGTGATTCCGGTGGCCTCTACTTCCTCCGGGAAGCGAAAGTGGCCACATAGTTGAGATATTTTGGTGATGTACAGCTTGACGAGAAGATGCTCCTCATTGGCGTCAAGGAAATGGACGTCAGACGACGAACCAGGCTACATATGAATGGGTTCGTCTCAATGGCCGTGAGCACGAACCGTCAACTACGGCATGTACACACCGAATCACTTTCGAACGTATTGCGAATGGCGGCCACTGCGCCCTGGTTCAGCGCCGTCCTGGTCGCCTTTAATTGCTCGACCGATAATCGCCAGTTCTTGTACTGAGTGCTGCTCTGAAAGAGTGGTATTTTCGCGGCCGAGCTAGCGTCGGGAGAGGTCGATGATTGCAGCATGGTTGATGGGTGCGGAGGGGTGCACGATAATACATGACTTGCCGTCCCAGGCGCAGCGTCTACTACTTTCGTTATACACATCTTTCAGTGAGGCTCAATCCCATATCTCACAAGAGTCGATATTGCCTCCATGGCCATAGCCATCAAATTGGTCCAAATTGTCATATCAACTGTCTATACAGCCCCCCAGCTAGCGGTCGCTGACCATCTGAATTTGATGTGGTCGATCCAGGTATGATCGTGGCGCTCGGGCTTGAGCAAATTTTGTCTCTGTTGCCAAGATGAAGTACATAAAAAAACATTGCAAAGTGGGTCAAAAGATAAGAGTGAGACTGGAATGGAAATAGATGGTGCAGCATAAGACCACGAAAAGATAGATCAAGACTCCAATTTTGCTGCCTTTTTCTCCTTCTTGAGACGCTTGCGCTCTCGTCTTGCCTCCTCATCCTCATCCTCTACCTTCGCCTTTTTCTCCTTTTTCCGCTTTTTCTTCTCGGCTTCTTCCGCACCATCCTCAGTTACTGCGATAGAAGCGTCCGCATCAGCGGCTTCAGACTTTCGTTTGCGCTTTTTTTCTTTCGACTTCTCCGGGGAGCTTGTTTCTGCGGCGCTAGGTTGCTCGACCTTCGTTACAGGAGTCACGGCCGGTGGTGTGACTGTTGACTGCCCTGTTGGCTGCTGGTAAAAATGCGTCAGAAGCGCATACACATTCATCTGAAGAGGACTCATCAAACCTCTCGCGTGTAGTCAACATAGTCCTTGCTCCATTCTACGGGAGTAACGCCTACGATCTTCTCACCATGCTTGCCCAGTTTGCCCTCCTTTACCATCTTCTTTTTCTCCATTGCCTTGGGCCCAAGTCCCCAACGTCTGGGATACGTGTCTCGTTCCATAATGCAACGCTTGACTTTCGCAACTACGCCGTGATCGCATGTGGCAAGTTCAACAGTCGACATCAGCGCAATGGCCAGGGCAATGGCCTCTCCTTTCGTAGTCATGAGGACAACTTCCTCGTAAACAGATATGTCTGCTTCATAACGGAGAAGTCCTGGAATCATGAGCTTGGCACCGTAACAGACGGCGTTGACGGCACTGTCTTTTACCACAATGCGTTTGTAGCCAATCAATAAAGATTCCAATGGGCGGATAACGCGACGCAGGTAAGATTCTATGAGGCTACATTAGCGTTGTCGTTCGACAGTGGTGTGTGGAACCCGTACCGTCCCGTGTGTTATCATATGTCCATTGGGCGTCCAACACATCGTGCATGGTGACCATATCATCGTTTTCTGACAGAGCGCCGCTGCGCACACGCCTGAGCTCTTGCATGTGACCGCCAACACCGAGAAGGAGGCCGAGGTGCACACAGAGTGTCCGAATGTAAGTACCGGCCTCACATGAGACCCAGAATACGGCGAGGTTGCGCTTTTCATCAAACTCCAAAAGGTTGGATTCATGGATGGTGCGTATACGAAGTTGCCGTTTCACAGCAGAGATGAGAGGAGGACGTTGGAAAAGGGCCCCCGTAAGAGTCTCCAAAGCACGAGGAAGAGCGGTAGGATTGGGGAGCGCGGAGTGCAATCGTAAGACACAGACATACTCCTTACCTAAGTAATACCATCAGCGTCATCGTTGTCGCTCATGGGTACAAGCGGACCCACCAGCGCTCTGCTGAGACTTTACGAGTCTCGTTGCACGGTCGATACAAACTATCAAACACCCTGTGACCTTGGGATCAAGAGTACCGCTGTGGCCCGTCTTTTCAACTCGTAGGATTCGTCTGAGCCAGGCGACAACTTCATGCGAAGAAGGGTTTGACGGCTTGTCCAGGTTGATAACACCAGACCTGCAAGTGAAGAACGATCAGCTATAGCAAAGGTGGAGATTGCCTTAAAACCCTGACTTGATGTAGGATGTGATATCGCGTTTGAGGGGACTACAGCCAGAAGGAATGGGGGTGAAATGGCTCGATCGAACCAGAAGCTTGTCATAATTCTTGAGAAGGAGAGGCCATTCTGCTGTTGACAATACTGGCTGTACAGATTCTGGTTTTATGGAGAAATCACCTTGTTGTTGAGCGGAGGCGATTCTGGCTTGTGAAAGCGCGGCACTCATCGCGTGTCGCGCTCAAATATCCCTGCATGAACGTGACGGCTCGACTGTAGTCCGAGTCCGCAGTGGTCACCGTGGGAATTTCGGAAATCTCCGATATGAGCTGCACAGTCGACAAAATCCCATTCAGCCACGAACCTTAAGGGTCATACCTGACAGACACTCACATACCACTTCGATAGCCAGCAATGGTTAGTGCATTGGTTTCGCTTTGCTGAGTTTCCTTCTCAGTAGGCTGAAACCATGTTCTCTAGCCCAAGGCCCCCGCATCAAAAGCGTCTACCGCGAAGCATAAATTCGTCGTTGACTATTCTCGTCCCGCGAATGACGATATTTTTGACGGAGCAGCGTATGAGAAGTTCCTCCATGACCGTATTAAGGTCGACAACAAGCCGGGCCAACTAGGTGACAAAGTCAAAATTACGCGTGATGGTCTGTGTTCCATGTGGGATTCTACTACGTCTGCTGGGCTAACGGATCAAACAGAGCGCAGTCATAAGATCACTGTGACCGCCAATATCCCCTTCTCAAAACGATACCTGAAATACCTCACCAAAAAATTCCTCAAGAAGAATTCTCTACGAGATTATCTTCGGGTTGTTGCGTCAACCAAGGATGTTTATGAGCTCCGCTTCTACAACATTGAGTATGTCGACCTGTTCTTCGCTTGGGTCGCGCTTTGTTCACTAGACACTTCTGCAGGGGACCTGATGACGATGAAGAAGAGTGATCTTTGCGGGGTCAGTTGTGTGTGAACATGTAAGGTGATTCATGGTGCTAGCTGTTCTCATATCCTACGTACTACATTGTTCATGGTACTGTTGAGATGCATTTAAATCACAAGTGCGGCGCGGCCTGATCTACCCGGTACATCACGTTGCTAATTTGTATCATAATTCATCAATAGTTACTCATGCCCGAGGGACTGCAACATGAATCTGGTTGACATTGACAGATGGGTGAACCGGCGCTCAATATAAACGTGTGACCCGAGGATCCTCGCTCTAATTACAACTCGCCGTAATTACAATAGCGATCATGATCACGATAATAATAAGGGTGAGTTGTTCCACGGCTGACACCTGCATCACCCCCCCTTTGTCCATACCACCCAATGTCTCGTAAGGCCGCAAAGCCCCTTCCCAAGTTTGAAATCGGTACGTTCTTGCTTTCGCCGTACCAGTCACGTCCAGAGTTAGATGCAATTTAGGCGACGACTACAAGCTCCTCCATAGTTTAGGTGAAGGCGCTTATGGCACTGTGGTCGCTGCTCTACACAAGCCATCCGGGCGACAAGTTGCGATCAAGAAAGTGCTCCCCTTCGAGCATACCTTGTTCTGTTTGCGCACGCTGCGTGAACTGAAATTGCTACGTTTCTTCTCGGAAACATGTGTAAATGAGAATGTAAGTTACATCTCTTGCCAACTTCCGATGCTGTTGGTCAACAAGCTGATGGTGTCTAGATTATCTCCATCCTAAGCATCATCAAACCACCTTCATTAGAAGAATTCAAGGAAATTTATTGTATGGCATCTAGCCATTGACACATCCCCCCCTCATTCACAGTGTATGACAGTCATCCAAGAACTGATGCAAACTGACTTACACCGCGTGATTCGCACGCAGAAACTGACCGATGACCACTGCCAGGTGAGACCGCGGACGACGTTTCAAGTGTTGATATTGACATGGTCCTATAGTACTTTGTATACCAGACCGTTCGGGCTCTCAAGTCCATCCATAGTGCCGGCATCGTACACAGGGACCTGAAACCAGCCAACCTCCTCGTAAACGCTAACTGCGACCTGAAGGTATGCGACTTTGGTCTTGCGAGGAGCGTAAAGGCGGCGGGCTCGGAAGGTGGGAAAGATGTCGGAATGATGACAGAATACGTCGCTACGAGATGGTACCGCGCCCCGGAGATAATGCTGTCATTCAAGATGTACACAAAGGTGCGAGCGCCAGGCCAGGCTTCTTGCCACCTTGTTCCGATCCTACTCACTCACGAACCACGTACATACACGCATGTACATTCCAGGCCATCGACGTCTGGGCAGTGGGCTGCATCCTCGCCGAAATGTTGTCCGGGCGTCCGTTGTTCCCTGGACGCGACTACAGCCACCAACTGGATCTCATCCTCGACGTCATCGGCACGCCTACTCTGGAAGAGTTCTACGGCATCACCTCCCGCCGCTCTCGCGATTACATCCGATCGTTGCCCATCCGCAAGCGGCGACCGTTCACCGCGCTGTTTCCTCACGCCTCGGTAGAGGCGATCGATTTCCTCAACAAGACTTTGGTAAACTCCACGCGCGCTCTATCGCCCCTGCTTTGACCCCGACACCCTTTTGTCAGACCTTCGACCCGAAAAAGCGATTGACGGCGGAGGAAGCGCTCGGGCATCCGTATCTCTCATCATATGTGTGTACCCTTTCGGTAGCTCTCGTCGTCGCGCGCTCAAATTCTTGCCTTATATCGAAAGCATGACCCTGACGACGAGCCAGCCGCACTATTTTTAGACCCTAACCTGTTCGACTTTGATGGTAAGCAGTGCAATCAAACGCCAGGTTCCCCTCATCTCATA
>Ga0307510_10006819_pt1 | contig 13623 bp, 8 predicted proteins | sample 12_EM_MG_FD_207224 | JGI IMG/M metagenome (GOLD analysis project Ga0307510, IMG submission 207224) | Populus trichocarpa ectomycorrhiza microbial communities from riparian zone in the Pacific Northwest, United States - 12_EM | ecosystem: Host-associated > Plants > Roots > Unclassified | place... | reverse complement strand
ATTGTTGACGCTATGGTGGAAGCCACGCTGAACGAGAAAAGAAAAAAAAATTAACTCAAAAATCTCTTCGCCAAGCTCAGAAGAATCCCAACATTTCGAGACAGTCTCCTCATCATCTGCGCGACTCGGCACGCTGACGACGGGATTACCTCTTCGCAGAGTGGTCCCAAGGATCTCCCAACCACTCCTGCCTCACCAACTCCAACGCCCTCTCCTTGACCAGGTCAACCGCAAGTTTTTGAGCGGTCGACACGATGTCGCCACCTTCCTGGTTCTTGATCCAACTGAGGACTATTTTCACGTTATATATCTGACAGTGCGGGCCCTCAGGTTTTCGGCCGCACTTCTGCGTGTCCTGGTGCTTGTCGAAATCGTCCATACGCGAGCCCCTCCACCTGCAACCCGGATAGGGACAGAAGGTCCAACACGGGAGGTGAAACGAAGTCTCAGCACCTGCTACAACTCTTTCTGCATGTCGACCAAGTGGGGCTTTGCTGCTTGGAGGTGGAGGCAAGTAAAGCCAAGTGTAAAGGTGTGAACAAAGCTCACCATTCCCAGCGAATATACTTCTCACCTGGGCTGAGCCTGGCTCAAAATTTGAATTCCAACCAGAAATAGGAGTTTCGCATTGTCCCGCCGCAATTTACTAGTGGGTACTCTTCCGATATTGCAATTTTTCCCGTTCTGACCCCTTGCCCATATTAAGCTGTCTTATTGTGACATGGAAGGACGCCGTAGATAATTTCATTGGGGTCGGGTGTAGGATCGAAGGTTGTGGTTGGGTATAGAATATTGGTGTGGGTTTAAGTTATCACATCAGGGAGAAGATAAAGTCCAATTGCCCCTGTGATCGAAAGGGGCAGAGACTAAGTATGTCCATCGTTGATTTCATTCCGCAGCACTGAGGTCTACGCAGGTTTCCAATCATTCAATCATAGAAAGAGCGTAGGAAACGCGGCTGTGTCGAGAGATCATCATGACAAGAGCCAAGGAAAAAGAGGTTTCCTGTCAGACGCAGGTCATCACTCAGAAATGCCAATGACTTGCCAAACGCCTTGGACGCCATGCACGTCCTCTGGTCACCTTCTTCGAACCCCATGGGGGCATTTTGGTACTACTATCGTCGAGTTCATGAACAACACCAAGGATTGGATGCTCTCTCGTGGTCTGAAATGCAACTCATGGGCTATGCTATACACTGGACTACAACGCGGCCGTACACCTTGCATCGGGGTTGAAATCTGACTTAGGCTCGAGGCATGCTCCGAAACTTTATCATGAATATTCACTGGGAGAGAACCTGAAGACTAACCATCATCAAGCATCAATGTTTGAAGGCGGTGTCGCAGATGGAGATACGCGATGTACGCAGAATCCTAGAAAGCAAGCAATCCATGTCGGATACAAGTTCCCGTCTGACGTCGCCCAATTTATGTGGGGGAAGGATGGGCAGACCAGATCAGATCGTGGTCTCATTGGTCAATTAATCTGGGTTGGACAAAAGGTCGTCTTGAGGCAGAGAATCTCGACAGGGCAGGCAACACCATGGTGTGGGTGCGGTGAATTGTCCGTAAAAGGGATACGGGAATCCCAAGTAATAAATAGTAACAAACCTCCTTGGCGCCCGCTCGCTTTTCCTTCGTCCCTTTGCACCCTCTTCGCTCGATAACTCGACTACTCGATAACTTGACCGCTCGATCACCGAATGTACGCCCACACCCCTCCCAAGAGATGTGGTTTTCTCATCATACCCGACAGAAATCCCATGGAACAAAATAATATCTATTCCGTTGCTGGAGTTGCAGGCTCTTCCAGACCAAGCCCATCGCAGGTAAGGTGATTTCTCTCGGAACTCGCATTTGGTGCGCCATTTTTCACACGTTGACGCATCCACTTTCACACACCCTACCCGCTGCACCTCGAAGCAGCGGCAACCGCTCGTTTGTCCGGTCCTCGCCTGTGTTATCAGCTGTAAACGCCGTCAGGACCTAGAAAGACATGTTCAGTCGGCCCACCTCCCATATTGGGTCTTCTGTTCATCCTCAGGTTGTCAATGGAGGGGAGATCGCCTGGACAAATTTCAAAGCCACTTGAGTACACATGACAACGGCCAAAGCCTCCCAGCCGAGGAGCAGGAATACCAGATTTACAATGTGAAAATGGTCCTAAGTTGGATTAGGGACTCATCAGGCGACGACGCTATTTCGATCGCACAGAAATTTGCGGTTGACCTCGTCAAGGAGAGGGCGTTGGAGTTGGGGAAGCAGCAGTGGTTGGACGATCCCTGGGGTCGTTCGGGGAGGCAAGATTAGCGTTGACGCCGTTGAATGTATGACTAGCGATCATTTTGCAAGCAGGAGGACCGGTTGGATGATCCTTAGGGCCATTGGGTTTACGGAATCGGGTAGGCGTTACTCTGTGTCGAGCGTGTAGTTTGTGTCAGTGGATATCTTACGAACAGTGGGACTGTATCGGACGTGGTCGTTGCCGTTATGCATGAGACATTCGAACATTCTTTCCTAACCCATAAGGCTGGTGTTGTTAAAGACGGCGTGCAATGGTCCGAGGGCGATTCGTGGCCAATCGGAGAGCGGGCCGAAGGTGCCGGTACAGTCGGCGGTGTAGAGCGCGAGGGATAAAGTCGAAGAGGGGGACCAGAATGAAGACAGAGTAAGGCCAATAAAGGTCTTATGAGTGGACTGGAAGGCACACAAACGTTGGGAGAGATGCAGATGCAAAAGGGTGATGATTTGAGGCATACTAGTAGGGTTTTTATACATTTTATCTACATTGTAAAGTAAAGCACTTGCAAACAGAATAAAGGAGGTGCGATGGCATCGGATATGGCGGATAAATACTGCACGTGGTTGAGGAGCCTCGGTAAAACAAAATAGAAATGAAGCCTCTAATAAGACCGCTCTTCTGGCTCATAGCCCCTATTCTTCTAATATTCGAGTGGTGTCTTGATTGGTCGTGCTGAGCTTGCTAGAATACAGCAAAGGCCATAAGGCCTAAAGATCCCCATAACGAGCCGGCACCTCTATCTCTATTACCCGAGAACCATCCAGCTAACCTAAGGCACATTATTGGCATTCAGTTCTGCTCATACCCCGATTTTTGGGTGTCGTCCATTCTTTCGAAGTTTTGAGGAGCAACTGGTTGGACAAAAGGACGCATGGCGAGAGTCAGGCAATTTCGGACTCGAATTCAACCGCAAGTTGGTGTTTCTATGGTTGATGGAAACAATCGATCTTAAATTGGCGACGATTCAGCACCAGGAATATCCCTTCGGCTGGCTACGCGGATATCACAGTACAATACAAGTTGAAAGGATCTTGGAGGCGCAATGAGCTTTCAGAACACAGTGGTATAATGATCCTAGTGCATGGGGAGTACGGTTGACTGACAGCAGACGATTTAGCGCCCACGAAACTGGTTGTAGTGATCACTGGGCGTGACGGTACAGCTCGAACTCCCTCTCCGCTGTAACGATGGCATATGCGCTGAGCTCGGAAACGAGTCACGTGACGCCGGGACTGCCTTTATCTGCTGAGGGTGAACCTGCCAATCTTATCAATGTGTCAAGTCCTGTGCAACTGTATAGAACCACGTGACACTAAGTGTTCAGCCACCTGCATTCATCCTTCAGCCGCCAGCAAATGTATCGGTCAGCCTCCGCCTTGTCATCCCTGTTACAGACTGCCATCTTAGGACTGGTTGATACGGACTGCCACCTTAGGACTGGTATGACTGTCTCAGTTATGTAAACCTTTATGTTAGCAAAAGTGGCAAGGTCGTCTGATAGCATTTTACTGTACAATACTGCATTCTCAGTGATGTCATCAGGTGTTGATGACTGATTGTACCTGTGATGACGACGGTAGTATATAAGTAGGAGCTTTCTGTGACATCAAGCTCCAGACTTGACTTACAACCAATAAAGCAGTCTTACCATTGCGCATCCTTTCACTGGCCGATCCAATCTCATCTTACTGATTAGATCTTAGTGTGAAGTTATCTAACTTTCGCACTCCTCTCTTCTATTTTGATTATCAACATTCGGACTACTATTGTCCTACCGACGTTTATGTGAAAGCCTCAAGGCTTGATCTATGTCATCAAGCTCTAAAGAAGGCCCTCCTCATGAGGACCTTCCACCCTCTTGCCCCTTATCAACAAAGGCAGCATTGTTGAATTAAGGAACCACTGCGTCCTTACATTAAGTCAAGTCTAAAACCAACTGCCAGATCACACTGGCACATATACAAGTCAACTTCACTGGAGAATCAGATGACGAAGAAGTAGTCACCACAAGGAAGAACCCAAACCTTGCAAAAGAAATACAAGGGAAAGCTCAGTGGATCGAAAAAGACAAAGAAGTGGAAGGCCACTACAAAGTCTATGTCGAAACCAAAGAAAGAGCACTTCCAATAGAATACATAAACGGACAGTGGTATTGGATCAACCACGACCAAGGATTCTGGTGAACTTGCCAATGAGCTCAAGTAAAAGCACCACAGAAATATGGCCTTGGAACCAAGGCCTGACCATTCATCAAGTTACCAGATCAAAAAAGGATTGAACTAGCCAGAGTATTCTCAGAATCAGAATCAGAAGAAAAATCTTGAATGCAAGTAACAGAAAGTGACTTACCCATGAACGACCCACAAGAAGACAAAGCTTTCGAAGAAGCAACAAGAGACCTAAAAACATTACAATTAGTAACAGAAGTTACAGAAGAAATAGAAGAAGACGAACCCATGAGCCAAATAGCAACAAAAACTGATGTTGCGCAAATATCATTCTTGGGGATACCCCTGATGTCCCCCACCCAAGCAACCACCTATGCAGGAGGACACATTGGTCCACCAACAGCTGGACCTAGCCATAGTACACTATCAACAGGTGGAATGCCTAGTGGACCAAGCCAAGTGATTCAAACAGCAAGTGGCATGGTGGGAAGCAGAGGCCAAACAGGAGGAACGGCAAGCCAATCAACTGGTGTATCAAGTGGGCAAGCATCAGTACCAAGCACCGGAGCACCACCCATCGGAACATCAGCACCGCAAGGAATGCAGCCAAGCAGAGGTAGTGGCAGCGGAGAAGGCGGCGGCGGCGGTGGAGGCGCGCCGGGTCTGCCAGCACCACCACCAGGCGGACCAGCAGCGGCACAAGCAGCCCTGGCCACGGGTCCGCTTCCTGCTGCCAACGGGGCGTTAAGGGGACATCCCCCTGAAATATTCAACGGTCAGCAAAAGAATACCCAGAAGTTCATGAAAGAATTCACCCTGTGGAAAATGTGCAATTTGCAAAATGAGGCCATGACCAACCCATTTCAAAGAATCGCGTTAGCTCTATCATATATTAAGGGTCCACGCGTCGACGACTGGGTTGCCAAGACTAGTGACAACACCATTCGAAAGGTATTCGGGGACCCGCAAGCAATCCCACCTATCGCACCAATCTATGCCGACAATGACGAAAATCTATGGAACGAATTTGTCAACAATTTCACCCAGGCATTCGCGGATACAGCCATGGCAGAACAAGCTTACACCGATCTCAGCAAACTAGAAATGAAAGGAGATGAAATCAACAAATATATAGCCACATTTGAACACTTACTGGCAAGAGCAGGATGGGATCGAACGGCCCATGGAAGCATTGAGATGTTTAAACAAGGTCTGCAAAAAGGAATACATGCCGGCATACTCCAAAAAGACCCCTTGCCAATAGGGATCGATCAATGGCAGGCTGCCGCATGAAAGGAGGTGCAGAGGCGACACCTCATATTCGCCAGCCTTGGACCCCATGGAGGAGACTATCTGAGTACCCAACAAAACCGACAACAGGAAAAGATTACAAACCGAGTAACATGAAGAGATCCCAACGCTATGGATGTAGATACAACAGTAGTTGGGGAAGGATCCAATTCCATGAATTGGTGTGAACGATGTGGAATAATGGAAGACAAAAAGAAGAAATGCCAGCAAGAAGGATGATGTTTTCAATGTGGGCAACAAGGCCACATGCAACGAAACTGCCCAAGAAAAGGGGCAAACAATGGACAAAAAGATGGACAAGGAGAAAAGAGTCAACAAGGAGAAAATGCAAGAGCGACTATGACTGAAGGAGATCAGCAAGAAGAAGTAAGGTCAGACGATGGCCACGCACCTGTTCCCCCTCCATATGCCCAAAATGATCTCATAAACAACATTCGATCCCTTAACATGGATGAATGAGATGAACTGATAGATCAGATGATGGATGAACTGGGTTTTTAACACTGCTTGTAGAAATGGCCAACCTACAAGTGATAAAAAGGATTGATATTGTGTACATTAGAAGCATGTTGAAGTCAATGAGGATCAGACTCACCTTTAAAATGATATCAACAGTGGCCAGAGATAAAGCCCTCCTTGACAGTGGGGCAACCAAGAATTTCCTAGACCTCCAAACATGGAAAGAATTGAGAATAGGACATTTTCAATTAGAAAAACCAATCCCCATACAAAACGTAGACGGGACTACCAACAGCGCCGGAAATATCAAATATTTCTGTTGGTTAAAAGTGAGAATAAAGAACTGCAAAAGAAGGATGAAATTCTTTCTCACCAACTTGGAAAATGACTGGTTCATCTTGGGGTACCTGTTCCTCAAAGAATTCAACCCAAAAATCGATTGGGAAAAGGCTTGGTTATTAGATGGAAAACTAGAAATTGAGACAATGGGGTTTAGACAAGCACAAGAAAAGGTGCAATGACTCCAAAACGTGGCAATTCAAAGGTGTGGGAAACCAATAGAAGGGCATGCGTTATTCTTAAGAAAAATGACAATCTCTCAAAAAATGGCTCAGGAGGGATGAAAAATAAAGGAATCAAGCAAAATAGAACTTCCAAAGGAATACCAAAAGCATTGGAAGGTATTTAGTGAATCACAGGCACAACAATTTCCCCCAGAAAGAGAAGAAAATATGGCAATTAAACTACTTCCGAACGCTCCAACTTCTATCAACTGCAAAGTGTACCTGTTAAACTGAAAAGAAACAGACATTCTGAGAAAATTCTTAGCTGAAGAAGAAGAAAAGGGATATATTAAACAAGGAAGCTCACCTTACACCGCTCCTGTATTCTTTGTTGGAAAAAAGGACTTGGAAGAACTGTGACTGGTAATGGATTACCGAGAACTAAACAAATGGACAGAAAAAGACAACAACCCATTGCCAAATATAAGGACAGCCTTGGAAAACCTACAAGAAGGAGAACTATATTCTAAGTTCGACCTCTGTTGGGGATACAAGAATCTGAGGATAAGAAAAGAAGATCAGACGAAAGCTGCGTTCAAAACGATCTTCGGAACTTACATACCAAAAGTCACGTATTTTGGGTTGACTAACACACCCCCAACATTCCAAAGGGTGATCCACCAAGACCTTCGACCGATACTTCAAAAGTACCCCTGAGAAGTCAGAAATTATTTGGATGATATTTGGATAGTAACAAAAAAAGATGAAGAAGGAAGGGTCCAACATAAGAAAATAACACACAAATTACTGGACCTATTGGAAGAAAAATCCTATTTTCTAAAACTAAGCAAAAGTCAGTTTGAAACGGAAGATATGGACTTATTAGGATGGAGAGTAAAGAATGGAGAAATCAGGATAGACCCCGATAAAATCACGGGCCTAAAAAATTGGCCCTGTGAACTTAGAAACGTCAAACAAGTGCAGAGCATTCTGGGGATACTAGGGTATCAACGACCTTTCATATGAGGGTTTGCAAAATTAGCAAGACCACTTACCGAACTTACAAAAAAGGATAAAAACTTTGAGTGGACAAAAGAATGTAGAAGAGCGCTCGACATGTTAATTGATATCATAACGTCAGAGCCAGTACTAAAATGCCCAAATCCGGAAAAACCATTTGAACTGGAAGTAGACATGTCGGTGTTCACAATAGGAGCTATCCTATTCCAACAAGATGAAAGTGGAAAACGACAAGAAATCGGATATTATTCAAAAGTGCTAAACGAAATGGAGCGAAACTACAACATCTGGGATCGAGAGTTCATGTCAGTAATCTTCAGATTGAGAAATTGGCAGCACCTTCTAGTAGGAAGCCCTCATCGAGTGACAGTATTCACAGACCATGCAAACCTGCAGTATTACTGACACCCGCAGAAGATAAACCAGAGAGTTGCTAGATATATATCAACGTTGGCAGATTACAATTTGGAATTAAAACACTTACCTGGGATAAAGAACTGCACTGACCCTTTGAGTAGGCGACCAGACCACAATGACAGGTCCAACAATAATGAGCAAGTGACAGCACTGCCCGATGAACTTTTTATGAAGATGATTGAAACGATGGCACTGGACCAGCAAATCCGACAAAAACAGGATGGTGTCATGATCGAGAAATGGAAGAAGGAAGGATGGAGTCTACAAAGACGAGAAGGCATTTGGTGGCAGGGCACAGCATTGGTGATCACGAAACCAGAAGAAACCCAAAAGGGGCTTCTAGAAACCTACCATGATAGTGAAACGGCAGGGCATCCAGGAGCAAGTCGAATGTACCATCAGATCACACAAAGTTACTGGTGGCCGGAATTAAGAAAATACATTCGAGCTTACGTTAAAGGATGTGGAATATGCCAACAGAACAAAATAAACACACACCCAAACCGGCCAGCGCTACACCCTATTTTTCCACCAGAAAACCCAGATCCTTTCAAGGTGATCAGCATGGATTTGATCACTAAACTCCCAGACTCAAAAGGGAATGACACCATCCTAACCATAACTGATCAAGGATCTACAAAAGCAGTAATATTAATACCATGCTGTGAGACAATGGGAATGGAACAGCTGGCTCACCTTTACAAGAAATACGTGTTCCCATTTATCGGACTTCCCAGCAAACTAATTAGTGATCGAGACATCCGGTTCACTAGCCAGCTGTTTCAAGAAGTCTGCAAGCAATTGGGGGTTCAACAAAATATAAGTTTGGCCTATCATCCTGAGACAGATGGACAAAGCGAACGAACAAATCAAACTGTGGAAACTGCACTGAGAATTTTCAGCAATTTCTGACAAAACGACTGGAGCAACTGGCTTCTGGTCATCCAGTACCAGCTTAACTCTCACGTCTCGAATACTACTGGCTTTACTCCATTTGAATTATGGATGGGGTACACCCCTCAGGCGCACCAATCAGACAGACCCAGTGTAATGCCCGAAATCCAGAAGTGGAAAGAACAACTCTGGGAAGTAAGGAAACAAGCCCAGGAATCAATGATGCAGGCGCAACAGTCTTGGGTAAAGGAAAAACGATCTTACAAACCATATGCCAAAGGAGAAAAGGTTTGGCTCAAGGGTAAAAATCTGAGAACGTCGCATCCTACCACCAAGCTAAGGCCTCAAAGATTCGGACCCTTCAAGGTCATTGAGGTTCTGGGCCCTACCACTTATCGGTTAGACCTCCCATCAACATGGAAAATACATAACGCCTTCCACAGCACATTATTGTCGCTGTACCAGGAAACTGAAGAACATGGGGCCAACTTCACGGAACCTCTTCCTGAATTAATCGAAGGAGAACCAGAATATGAAGTGGAAAGAATTTTAGGGTCAAGATGACATGGGCGAGGACGTGGACTCCAATTCCTGGTGCAGTGGAAGGGATACACTCCTGCACATAACTCTTGGGAACCGCAAAATAATATTCACACACTGGAATTAATAAAGGAGTTCTACCAGGAAGAGCCAATGGCTATAAAAAGGATGATGATGGAGACAGGATTTGAAACCAATGAGCCTTCGCCAATGGCTTCCCATCTCCTTACCCCTCCATCACTCCCTTCGCTCCATTACCCAAGTGATTCCGACTCTGACAACAGTCATCCATATCAATCCACAAACAATGATCCTTTTGTGTTTATTGGCACGACCCGACCTCATTCTCGAAGCCGCATTACGAATGGCACTGATGAGACGCCATACCCAAAGTCAATGCCATCCCCAGAAGCCCCAGCGGGCACGCCACAACTAATCTTGTGCAACAAAGAATCGGGGGGGACCGCTGCGGACCCTGACCTTCCCCTCTCACCTGACGCAACCTACCCCAGACCACCATGGTTCCGCCTTGCGGACGTTCCTGGACACCTGTCCTTCCAAATCATCATCAGAGACCAAATTATCACCCTGCCATACCTTTGATACCAAGAATGTAACAGTGAACCCTTTTTATTGGGGACTGAGGGTAAAGGCTGACCAGTACACTTCCGACCGGCCATCCTTCATCCGTCTAACAATGTCGAAGGGTCATTGTATGATGACCACAACATCGACCTCCTGACACAGGACCCCATGTTCAACACCGATCTGGCCCAAGCCCTCAACCAGATCGGCGACCCCAGCATTACGGCAGAGGTCATGTGGTATCGGGCGCTCACTGCCCAGCTTTCGGTAATTACCTTGCATGCCACCTTATTCAACAAGATGTGCAAAGCCTTGGTGGATATCCAGAAGGAGCAGCAAGCCCTAGACAAGGAGTTCCTGCAGCATTTGGAGGGAAGTAAGCAGAGATTGATTACCAGGAGGGCCAAGTCGCGAGTAGCAAGGGAGATGGATAAGATGAATCAGAGTGGGGATCTTAGGGCAAAATTCTATCAAGTTCGTGAGCATCAGCATCCATATGTTCCCCATGTCAACTCAAACATCGTCAGCAATGACGAGCTGCTGAGAGCAACCAAGGCCCAAGACAAAATTGATGAGTACACCCTCTACAAGGCCAAAATGGTGGAGAAGAGGCAAAAGCGGCATACATGCCAGTGGTGCAACATCTGAGGGCACTTCAACAAGGCATGCCCGATACCTCATTCATGATGCCATGACATTTGCAATGTCCCCATCAAACACACTTACTACTCCCCCAAAGCATGCCTGTGGCCGCCCAAGAGGACTAGAAAACCAGGGCGCCCCTGAAAGTTCTATTCACCCCCTCCGATTACCTTGCTCAATGACGATGATGTGATGGACATATGAAGCTAAATGGAACAGCTTTCCTAGGAAGGGGGTCTTGTTACGGACTGCCATCTTAGGACTGGTTGATACAGACTGCCACCTTAGGACTGGTACAACTGTCTCAGTTATGTAAACCTTTACATTAGCAAAAGTGGCAAGGTCGTCTGATAGCATTTTACTGTACGATACTGTGTTCTCAGTGATGTCATCAGGTGTTGATGACTGATTGTACCTGTGATGACGATGGTAGTATATAAGTAGGAGCTTTCTGTGACGTCAAGCTCCAGACTTGACTTACAACCAATAAAGCAGTCTTACCATTGTGCATCCTTTTACTGGCCGATCCAATCTCATCTTACTGATTAGATCTTAGCGTGAAGTTATCTAACTTTTGCACTCCTCTCTTCTATTTTGATTATCAACATTCGGACTACTATTGTCCTACCAACATGTATGTGAAAGCCTCAAGGCTTGATCTATATCATCAAGCTCTAAAGAAGGCCCTCCTCGTGAGGACCTTCTGCCCTCTTGCCCCTTATCGACAAAGGCGGCATCATTGAATTAAGGAACCACTGTGTCCTTACAATCGCCATCTTGTCTGCTCTCCATTTCCATCTGTCTCGATCCCCCTCCACATCGCCATCCTCAAACGCCGCTTGCCCAACAAACTCAAAATTGCTACCATCATCTTTTGATTTGTCAACGTTCACTGGCCATCGCAACCAAATGCGCGCCACCTTCGACCTTCGCACTTGTGCCAGCTTGTTGAGCTTGTCCATGAGAGAGTTGGACGCCCGTTCAGGATCACGCCAAGCAGGTGATCAAGTAGGAATTGGTTATGGATTATTTTTGTCTCTTTTCATATGTTTTTGCTCCTTTCTTTCATCTTAGCCTCCCTGCCCCTCCTGCTAGTCCACTTCCTACCTTAATCCAACTAGAGTCAGCCCTGTTTCTTTCCCTTTCGACATCATGCCTACTATCGCGCTTTCAATCCCTTATTTGCTGTCTTCGATCACCTTGCCGCCTTTTTCTTGCTTATGACACCGCGTGCTCCTTGTTGCTGGTAGGACCCCAGCCTATTTCTTATTTTTCATTCCCTTTTTCCCCTTTCATGCTCACCGTCGCTTGTAGCCTACCATGTTCCCTAGTGCCTCTGAATCATATAAAAACCCTCGCCCTCTGACAAGCAAAAGTCAGGCAATCACACCCCCTCTCTTCTTGTCTCTTGTGTGTCCCTCTCGGCTTCATTTCTGCTCCATAGCACAAGCTCCCTCTTCAACTTTGGCCTTCCCACGCTCACTTTGACCTTAATGCAGACAAATGACATACATTCATGTTTTGCCCCACTAATCGCTTAGGGCTCCTTGTGCGCCGTTCAGATGTAACGCATTCGTTATCGGCGGTTGAGCAGTTTAACACCTGCCATCCCACTTCATTGTACAGTGCTGGACAGCAAAAGTTGACAAGTTTCCTAGCGCCAGAACCAGAACTTTTTCAGAAAAATAGAGTTCAGAATTGTGATCAGGGGGGCTGAAAATGTCCAAAAACACCCTTTACAGGCTTTCCCATGTATTTTTTGGGGTGGCCAACTATTGGGGTCAGGGTTTCAACATAATATCTAGTTTATAATGGCATCATTGCTTCTGGACCAACCCTCCAGTGCAATTTCTGCATATGGATGGCCCACTTGGCCACCTTCCTGGTCAAACTCAGTAAGCAGTCATATTTTGCCACATCAAGATGGTCTTTGGGTACATCTCTGTACTGTTGCTTGCACCATCCCCAGTACTGTATCCAGTAGTTAGCCAATGTATGGGAATAAATTAAATCAATGGGATTCAACTTGCAGTGGAATTTTGGGAGACAGTTTAACTATTTGTGATCAGGGTTATATTTATTTAAACTTTTCTTTCAATATTTTCGAAATAATAAAACTCTTAGAATCAGTTGAAGGCACTTCATTTCTCACATGTTATCTGTTATCTGTTTAACTTATCAGTTATCATTGTTTTTTGATATTTTTGCACCCATTGTCATGTCACATGGGAGCACCAGACTCATTATCACATGGTTTGCCCCACCCTTATCAGATAGTTTTCACCCTTTTCAACATTGGCATTGGATTCACAAGGGCAAATGGTGTCGATTCATATACTTTTTAATTGATTAACCCTAACTTTAGGGTTGGCCAACTATCAAATTTTGCAAAAAGTAAAGTAGTGTTTATTTTGTGTTTTGAACAAAAATACATCATTAATATTTTTTGTCAACTTTTGCTGTCCAGCACTGTAAATCGAACAAGCTGCGGGTCCGCAGTTCGGCCAGTGGCGAACCGCTTTTGAGCGTAACCAGCGTGGCCTGCCATACTCCATTTTAACGCTGCAAGTGTGGGCACACCGCCAAATACAGATCCTACTGCAACTTTCAAGTTCGATCCACGTCATGGGTGAATCTGAGTCATCTAAGACAACTGCTCAGGCTGTGCTTTGTTGAAATGGTGAGGTCCGTAGGACTCGGGGAGAAAGCGAGCTTCGAATTCACCGAGCGAGAGGAGTGAATCAGCGGTCTTGAACGGCTTGTACAGACATTAGGAAAAG
>Ga0307510_10006818_pt1 | contig 13627 bp, 4 predicted proteins | sample 12_EM_MG_FD_207224 | JGI IMG/M metagenome (GOLD analysis project Ga0307510, IMG submission 207224) | Populus trichocarpa ectomycorrhiza microbial communities from riparian zone in the Pacific Northwest, United States - 12_EM | ecosystem: Host-associated > Plants > Roots > Unclassified | place... | reverse complement strand
AATTTCTAAAACTTATTTGTAATCAAGTTATATTTGATTAATTATCTCAAATTAATTTCTGACCAATAGTTTTTATTGTGTGACCCATTAGGTTTTTAATAAGTTGACCCAAATTTAAATCACAATCTTAAATAAAAAAGGATTAAACAAATTAAACAATGTAATTTATTATTAATTCATGAATTGATTAATCTGTATTTAAAGATCAAGTGTATCGTCTAACAACGTGTCATAATCTCTTATATTTTAAAAAAATCATAAATGGTTTGACTTAACTTTTTAGTAAGCAATTTCTCAATGTAATTATTATCCCTTCATAAATTTTTTATTTATTTAGACTTTATACCACGGAGTGTGTTTGTTGTGTCAAATCATGTTTCTTCTCAACACTATAGTTATTGATTCATTGAATAAGATTTAAAACTTTTTAAATCTCATTTCACCTTGCACAAGGATTTCATAATCAATACTATTTGAGAACATGTGGAATATTTTTTTCTAAATCACCTAGGGTGATTAATTATTTCTTGATCACTCAAATACCTTTATATAGTTCATGTTATACCTATTATTTGCCTGTTTATTACCCTTGATTAGGATAACATGTAATCATAATCAAAGCATAACATTCTCTATATAAAATAACTTAGTGATCTCAAGTCTAAGAATCAATTAAACAATTTTCATGTAAGCCTTTCTATAGATACAAGTGATCTCTTCATACAGAATTTTCATGTGAACCAATTCAATATACATGTTATCTAATAAGTACCTACATATTAGTTTCAGATATTCATCATACCTCAACTTATAAGAATATTTGTTTCCCTTCATAAAGAAAAGAACATGGCATGTACTAGTCTCAACATCTCTAGTTAATGTCCAATGTTAATAGAACATCGACCAGGAACAATGATTTAATGCAAAAGAAATCTCATAATTATAACAACTTTATAATTTTATTTGTAAAATATTTTTGTTCCAATAAATTTATCATTACTCTAGATTCGTTAATAAATTATAAATAAATATTAAATATAAAAAAAACTTTTATTAATAATAAATATATTTTGCTTGAACAAAATCAATATTACGTGTAATTATCTGATTGGTTACAAGGCATATACACAAATACCTCTCTTGGAAAAAAGAACTCATGAACACTAAGAATGACTTTTTTTATAGCTAAATGGTGGCAACTATCCACTATCTCTCTCCTCTCCCGCTTTTTGGCGACTTTCTTTTTTATTTATCAAATTCATAAACTGAAACATGAACAAAATAAAATTTTGGAACAAATGTTAAAATTGTAAAACTACAAAGACCAAAAATGAAAAATACAAGAAATTCAAAGACCAAAATATTTAAAAACACACCTTGTATACAATAAAAAAGAAAAAAGAAAAAAGCCTGCATTTTTGCTTGTGTAAGATCTGGTCCCCAAAGACTCAATTCTTTACGAGCAATAAAAATAAACTTTATTTTACAAAATCAAACATCAATATAATATCATGATTTTTTGTGACACCGTGATAAGCACATGAAAAATAAATTATAAAACTCAATTCTTAGCCAATGTAATATGAATGTAACATAGAAGGATAAAATTGAAAAAAAATTAAATGATCAAAGTAAAAAAATCTTGAACACCGCTCCAATCTATGAAATTTTATGTCTAGTTGTACAATATTTATACATTAAATTCAACATACCTTTTAGTTTTTCTTGAAATTTTTAGTTTTGAAAATAAATAAAGAAAACAATTTTGTTTTGGAATTAAGTAAGTTGCTTTTAATCATAAACAAAGTAGTATATTATGATCCTACTGTCTTTTTAAATTGAAAATTAATCATTTTAAAAACACAACAATCAATTTTAAAATATTATTTTTAATCTAAAACACAACAATACCAAACACATATAATGATATATAACTTAATTTATTGAAAGAAGAATAACAAAACCATGACATGACACGAGCTTTTTTATTATACGTGTACATATAATAGTATGTGAATGGATGGATCAATTTAATTACAATTAAATCTGAATTAAATAATTTTAGTTCCTGGGATTCCTTGTCATCGATTGAAGAAAAAAAATATAAGATGTAATTAAATAAAAATTGGAAACGATGGACACATTAAAGTTTCATCTTTGAACAATGGGGTGGAGCGGTGGGTAGGGCGGAGTCAAATCCAAGCCTAGAGGCGGACGAAAGGCCCGGCCACCAAAACGGCGACACAAATGGAAACCACATGTGGATGTAGGGAGTTGTGTAGGCTCCCACTTCCACGTGCGTATGTTATTTAATAGAAGTGGTAGGAGAGCAGTATTTAATCAATCATTCGTAATTGCTGGAGAGTGTTTTAGAGTATAATATTGATTTTGATTTAAAATATTTTTTATTTAAAGATATATTAAAATATTATTTTTTAAATTTTATTTTTAATACAATATATCAAAATAATTAAGAAATATAAAAAGAAATCAATTTAAACTAAAAAAATTCAAAAATTCTGAAAAATATAATTTAACCACAATATGAAAGAGCAACCAAATTTGTTTAAATTTGGTTATTTAAAAATTATAGCAGCCCACGCCAGACAGCTATTTTAAAATAATATTCTCTTGTGAAGTTATTTAAAAGTTGTGAAGGTAGCGAAAGAGTTTTTTTTTTTTTTTAAAAAAAAAGTTGTTTGATATGGTTTTTAAAAATTTAATTTTTTTTAGTATTATTTTAATTATTTTGATGTGTTGATATAAAAAAAACTTAAAAAAATAAAAAAAAATATTTTAATATATTTTAAAATAAAAAAATACTTTTAAAAAATAACATAAAGATTAATTATTTTCTCCTATTAATATGATATGGTACTTTACAAAAACTATCTCACGTGTGCTATTTCAAAAACCTCTAAAAAGTAAGACATCATGGACATGCATGCCACATTACACACATAATCTTCAATTAAACTATTTTAGCGAGTACATACTCCAAGTGATTTAGAATCATCATATGCGTTTCTTTTGCATACAATTAGGAAGAATCGATACTGCTGTTCACAACTCTTGGATTCACCAGGAAATGAGAGCAGCAACAACTGGTAGTAGAAGGGAAGTGCTGGCTGGCCATGTTTGAGCATCAGCTTCTTTTGCAGCTCATATTCGGTGATAAATGTGTTTCTTTACCTCTTGTTTTTCATGGGATTTGGGGATTCAATAAACCTCTCTGTCACCCCTAATAAATGATTCAACCACCTCAGGGCTGCACATGTTTCTCACTCCAGTCATCGGTTACTGTGCTGGCCATTTTGGCCTTCTACTACTATGACTACTCCTGTATAAATACCCCCTGTTTAATAGCAAGCTCAGATATCATAAATGGCGCTCAGACTCAAACCAGAGGCATGAAATGGAAACTCAGGAGTCAGGAGTCCGACCATGTTAGGCAAAAAGATAGAATATAACAAAAGCATCCAGTACATAGACTTACTTCGCATTTAATTAAGAAGCATAATATTCAGACACCGGGGAGTTGTATGTTCTTTTTCCTAAACACATAACAGTAACCAACTAAAAACTCTTCAACATATATTATGCTTTTACACCAACTGCTCTCAAATCTCACACTGTATTAGGCAAATATGCTCAAGGGACCGGTCTTATTTGGAGCCTCTAGTCCATTCTCAGCATTTCGCATCCCTGTGATCCATGTCCTCCTGCAAGACAGATCATCAACTTTGATTAGTCTAAAACGTTCAACTGACTGAAATATCTAACAAAGTTCTTCGCTTGAATTTTGTTTCCATGTGCAGAGATTGAGAATAAATCTTTATTAGTGCAAAGAATCAAAGAATCTCCTAACTATCACTTCCTTTTCTCCTCTTAGTCTTACCTCCCAACACTGTTGCCGCTAGCCCGGTTCATCAGAATCGTCAATCTTTTTGCAGTTTTCATAAAAACACTGCATTTCCAACAAGAGAATTAAAAAAAAAAAAAGACGATTTATTAAATACATGTAACACTATCCCTGCTTCCAAAGTTGCAAAGTCAGGTTCAAGTAGTTCTTATCAACCCAAAATACAAGGTCTGCAGGATGAAAAGATAACCAATGACGAAAAAAAATTTCTTTTCCTTACAACAGATACCTGAATGGTTCATCTCCAATCTGTTTAACAGCACCTGTCACATCTCGATAGAGAACATGGCTCAACATATCTGATCTCTCTATTCCAAACATGATGGCCAGCTTCCTGCGTAGCTCTTCATAAGAATGAAGTGCAGAGAGGTCAAGGGTCCGCCCCAAGTCTTCTGACTCCAAAAAAACCTTGCAGTGACCAGTATCCATGCCAATTTCACTGGCATTCTGAAGACTTTGGTGCCATGAAAACCCAGTAGTGCACGACTTTTCTTGTGAAATTTTTTTCCCAAGTGCTGATTGTAAAACATCAGAATTTTTCTCTCTGTTACGATCAGATGAATTTCTCTCGTTAACAACTTGCAGGAATGCATCAGCGGAACAGCTATGAGATATCTGCTGCTCGACAAGTATTGGTTGACCAAAGAGCAGAAACTGGTGTTTCTTTGCATTATCAGATTTCTCCAACTTTGGATTGCTGCTCCCCTTTGTTAATAAGCAAGATAAATTCTTATTGCTGTCAGGGTGTCCTGTCGGGTAATTTTCAGAATTTTTAGTGCGTGGATTGAACCTCTGGAGACTGGACAGAAACTGCCCTGACTGCAGCTTTTTTTTAAACTGGAAATCTGATAAAGATATTCCAAATTGAGCATGCCTGGCTCCCTGTATGCCTGCAGGAGTGTTATCGGATAGACAACACAAAGGGCTGCTGGGCCCAAGGGGGTTGCCTGAAAATGAAGGCAATTGAAATTGGCCATCAAGGGGAAAGTCTAACTGTTGCGGGAATCGCAACTTCTTTCTTGGTGGTGAGAAGGGTGATAGGTGGATGACTGGCATATTTGACACCAATTCAACCAGCCATGGGCTGACACACTTTACAGTTTGTAGTAAATCTGGCTCATCCCATGTCACCTGCCACACCATTTGGCAAAAGATATAAGAAAATAAGATGCTAAAGCAAGATCATCTGAGTTTAGAGTTTAGGCTAACATTCAGCAATTCTCAAATGCTAGAGAACAATAATTAATTCAAAGTTTCAAGACTTTTAATGGACTCTGAAATCCACAATTATCAGCAGAGAATCCATGAGATGCCAAACTCAAGTCACACAAGTATCCATAGTGCAATATTTCTATGCTTAAAGCATGATTAGGTAATAAAAAAAATGAAGCCTTTTAGGAAGTCATCTAGAATAGAAAACTAACTTCAAGAGTTATCCTGAACCAGCATTTTCATTAAGACATCCCTAATTTAATCGGTAAAAAAAAAAAATCTGGAGACACCAGTTTGTATATCATTTACTGAAAGCCTGTAAAGTACAAAACGTTAACTATATATGCAAACAGTAAAGTATATGGGATAATGATGCCACCTCAACAAGTAAAAAATAGCAGTGTAAAATCCCTATCAAAACCTCGAAGGGAAGTGAAATGCTGCGGACCTTGTCAATCAAGATGAGCAGGTACTCTAGATATAATGCGATCTGTTTCAACTCATCAGAAACTTCAATTATGATAATAAATTTCCCACCATTGATTTACAGAAATTTGTCATGTACAGCTGTGTGACACTGCCTGTCATTGAGACATTTAACTGTGTAGAATACTCCTAATGTGACTTCCATAATTATCATGCCATAAACTTGTCTGGAACCAACAAATAGGTTGGTGTTTTTTCTAGCACCAAAGACAGCCATATCACAGTATAGTTAAAAGTTAGAAGTAGGTTGGGAAGTGGCATTCATCTTGGGAGAAGAGGAAATAACTGGTTACCCAAAAAAAGCAACGAAAATGAAACAAGAACAAACTTGGGCAAATGAAATGTTTAAGAGCAAACACGAGGAGAATGGCATCTACCAATTTAATCCTTGACGAATTTAAAGGCATATGGAAGCATGTAATTTAGCAAGAAAGAGGCCTGGAAAAGCAACTGGCATGTGAATCCATCTCCAAACTCAACTAAGATCTTAAGGAACTTCATTCACGGTTTAAAATTGAAGAGGAGAGGATAAAAACAAACTGAAATATGGGAAAAACTTGCAAAACCACTTAAATTGGTAATGAAGAAGAAAGCGGTTGCTAAATGCTAATTGAGCAACAGGCATAATCAACAATCTTACCCAAGGAACAACAACAAAGTCGATAATTACAGATAAGACAAGACAAGTAGAGAACCTGGAGAAGACGCCATGGAGAGTTAGGCCATCGGTCAGGATCAGCAACCTGAACAGAGGCAACAGTCCCCATAAACCAGCTAATCCGTGAAGAGTCCTCTGTTTCAAAAGCCATCTTGAACCTCATCCCAGAGCACCAACAGGTCCTCATTGCCGCCCTTACTGAAGAGGCCTTAACACAAAACTCTGGCGTGCTTGCTCGTGGATAATAAACGACTTGAAAAGGATTTCCATTAGCAGCAAGACCAGCAGCTTCCAAAACCTCTTCAGACTTCACTCTTCCCCTTCCCTTCACTCCCCCATTTCGCATCTCATCCTCCTTCACAGAAAGTGAGAAACCACCATATGGGTTAGCAGAGGTAGCGTTGTTCGAATTCCACCCAATGTGTGATGGTGATGATTCAGGTCCGCTCCCAATTCCAACCCCCCTCTTGGCACGGCGAATTCCAACACAAAGATCGCCATTTTCAGCCCTCAAGAACACAATTGAATCCCCGGCAACCAATTTCTTCTGGTTAACAAAGGTGCTCCATCCAGTAGTCAACAAATGCCTCCTTGGTGTCCCTCTATAAATATGCCTAAACTTCCACACCTCACCGTGCACATCTTTAGCAATCAGAGTCTGCACGGGAGGATCCGCGGAGTAGTCCAGCCTTGGGAAAATCGTCTCCGCACAGTATCTAGGCACAGAGAAACCCCCACCATTGTTGGCATCAGATTGAGTTAGTGTCTTTGCAAAAGAGGCCGGCTTCTCTGCGTTGTTACTGTCGTTCCCATCACCACAAATGTCCACATCTTGAGAGATATCAAGGTCAGCGTCTGGTAAAGGAACAAGGCTGATCTTGGCGAATACCTCATCAGTACCAGGGTCGGCGAGGAATTTGACAGAGGCAACGCGGCAGAGAACGAGAGAAGGGATTCTTTGGGGGAAATCGACGGGGGATTGAGAGTGCTCGGCGTGGCCTTGTGGAAAGTAGAAGACTTTAGTGTTTAGTGGAGGGATTTGTACCATGCTTCCTGCACAGGCTTGCCATAGTTGTGGATCCAAGCTCTTCTTATCTGTCTTTTTCATAGCTGCTTGCTTTACAAAATGAAAGGCAACGATATTCAAGTTAAATTTTTTTTTTAAGAAAATCCCAGTTCATTCCTTAAAATTAAATTGAAGAAGCCATCTTTACCAGTTTTTGAAGGCCAAAAAGGAGAACACGGTGCCTAGCTCCTTCTCCTTCTCCCTTGAGAAAAATAATATAAACTCAAAACTTTGATTGGAGTATTAACAAAGAGCAAGAGCTTGTTTTGGATGGAGTAGTGTCCACATTTAACTCTTCTTATTTGCGTGGGATGAAAAGAAGAATTCCTCAATTCTTGAAGGGCTGGGTTGCTTCAGTAATTAAAGAAAGGAAATGGGGTCGTAGGATTTTTGAAGAAGCTGACAATATATTTCACCTTGGCGCAGAGAGAGGGAGACAGACAGAAAAACAGACAGACAGAGAGATGCAGGGCGAGTGAGACAGACATTAAATTCGTCGATGGGATGGGAATTGCTCCTATTGCTTAGCATAGCAACGGGTGCCACCACTCTCTCTCTCTCTCTCTCTCTCTCTCTACCTCCTCCTACTAATAAAGGATTGGACAATAGACAGGCCCATCATAACTTACTTGTTCACTCTCTGCTAAACTCCAAAAACAAGACGACCACTTCTGCTTCTTGCTTTTATTAATTACAAACACATCGCCATCTCTCTCTCCCACCTGGATTTTTTTCCCTGTTTTTACAAACACATCAACAAATACTTCATGTTTTCTTCCTTTTGTTTTAAGGTTAGGTGTCTTCAGCCAGCTTTCCCTGCCGTTTCTTTGGATCCTTTCAAGTTTATTGTGCTTTCAACTACACTAGTTTGATTCCATGCGCTAAGTTGCGCGACAGAGGATTTATTTTTAACGTAAAAAAATTGCAAATATTATTAAAGGTTCTTTTACAATCATTTTTTTTTAATTATGACTTGCATTTAATAAAATAAATCTCATAAATAATAACAAGTTTATGATTACAACCATATTATTTTTTAGAAAAACAAAAGTTATATATTTGTTTTAGTTTGAAAATAAATTCCTAAATTTTTTTTTAACTTGAACCAATTAAATTAAATTTTATCAAATTAAATCTTTATTTAATATTGAAATTTATTTTTAATATTGTGAGAGTTCTATATAAAATTAACCCAAATAAAACATTAAATTTAATCTTAAGTCAACTTCATGTAAAAGTACTGAATTAGAAATTTTTTAAAAAAATCAAGTGAAAAGAAAAATTAAAAAGAAACAGAAAAAAGAAAACCCTATATATACCTATTACAATTCACATTAAATTAATGCGAAGAGGATACAAATGATAACTAAATGAGATAGTTGAATCTTATGTTATACCACCAAAAAATACTGTAAGTGTCGTCTAAATTACACGGCATCTTTCACGCACCAACAACATTTTACATTTAAAAATAAAAAATTAAACGATAAATTACATTACAATCCTTGACCAAACCAATAATTACAAAAAAGAAAAAGAAAAAAAGACATCAATACCCATGTTTCAATTGCCTAATTTTTTCATCCTTAGGGTCATATACACAATCTTATTGTATTCTAAAAAAAACAACACCTCTGCTCTAAAGTGTTAGATTTTATTCCAGGGATATTTTGATTCTTTTATTGTTCATAAATATATTGAGTAGACATAATTGCATCTAAAAAAATTCATATTGACAAATGCATCGTATACAAGGCAAAAATATTCCTAGTTCAAATGCAAATAATTTTTATTGAGAATGATAAAAAAAAAAAAAAAAAAAAACCCACCACACTATAGTGGTGAAGAAGAAAATGTTAGGGAAGGTACAATATTTTTACCTTCTGTTTTTGTTGTTTTGTAATATTGAGACCGTAGTATTTTAAGAAATTATTCACTATTTATTATGTCTATATTATTATCAATTCTTCTTCGGTTAAAAATGTTGTATGAATTAATTTATATACATATCAATCTTAATTCATCAATTTTATACATATTTCTAGCTAGTTGACTTTTAAGTATTCTCTTGGTAAAGTAATCTTGTGTTAATTAATTATTAACCATCGTAATCAGAGCAATGATTTATTTTTATCCGATAGCGACAAATATTTTGGACTAGTTTATGTATAAAACATAACTATTTTTTAAGATAATTTTAAGGATCTTCACAATGGTCTAATATAATATATCTTGATGAATTTAACAAGTTTTTTAAATATTAATTTCAAATCTAAATTTAAGAAATCAAAAGAAGAAACATATTTTTTTGAAGGGGAGCTTGCCTTTTTTTTATTTATAAAATAAACCATAAATTTATGCAAGAAAAACTACTGTTTATAAAATTATATTTTTTTATAAATTTACTTTATCAAATCAATCACAATTATACTAATGAAATATTGGTTTAGCGATTAAGACACTTTTATATCCCTACAAGGATGAAAAAATAAGTTTGATCTCTAGAAAATATATTTATTAAAAAAAATAGCTATAAATCTCGAATAAAATTAATCTCACTTTTTAAAAAACTACAAAAATAATCAGATAAAAAAAAATCACAATCATAAAAATTATTACTAAGAAGAACACACACTAGCTATGAAATCGCAGCAGTCATAAATGTACAAGCCAAGCTAACCCTTGTTATTAATATATCCATATTGATTATGACCGCACGAAGTTTTTTTTAAAAAAATCCTCTTACCCGCACAAGTATCGTATAAGGATACATTATGGATATTGCAGGATACGTATCAAAGACGGAGAGGTATATGACAAAAAAAAAAATAATAAGTTTAATTTCAGACACGTGGAGGATATGATAACGTATGTGAAAGAAAGATACACGTAGAATACTCGGGGACACATTTTTTCAGACGTGTGGAGGATAAGATAACTAAATTTTAAAAAATAAAATTATGATTTGATTTTTTATATTCATCTTCAACAAAATTTGACTTTTAGACGTCCAATTAATTTAAAATTGCAAATAAAATATAATAAAATGTAAAAATTAAAAAATTTAGATGAGTAGTTCTTACTAAATTTTAAAAAGAAACAACGAAATATGATTTTAATTTTTATATTCATCTCCAACAAAAATTAATTTTTAGGCGTTCAAGTTTATTTAAAATTATAAATAAAATATAATAAAATGATCTCTATTGTTTATTGTATACTTTTATATTTTTTTTCATAAAATTTATTATAACTCGTAATCTAGATCATTGACTGAAAGCACCTTCTATGAAAAAATCAAATGCTAAACGATAAAATCAAAAAATAAAATTAAAACGAATCAGAAAACAAAATCAAAGCACCTTCTATATATATTTTTTTTATCTTTATAATATATTTACTTTATATTTTAATATATTTGTCTCTCAATATAATTTAGTTTTTAATAAAACTGAAATGATTTTTTTTAATTGAAACAATCATTTACATATATTGCAATAAAAAACGAAGCTTGCTTTCTTTCCTTCTTCTTCATTTTCTTCTTCTTTAAAAAAAGATATGAAACTTCCTTATAACAATATCATTGAAAGAATATGTTTATATAATATGATAATTTCATAATCTAAAATGAAAATTTTAAAAAATTATATTAAAAAATTGAATTATTTTCTCTAAGTTGTCTCATCAAATAAATCTCACCACAACTTCATAAGGTAAATGTGAATAAATTATTTTTTTCAAAGCTTCCTTAAAGTTTAACGTGATTATGTTGGTATTATAGTCGTCATTTTCTTTAAGGGAGTCAAAGATATCATAAGATAATAAGCGTTCTGTATAAAAGAATAACAAGGTCCAATTTAATAATTGTATGGGAGGTGAATAAAAAAAATAATAGGCATTAATAAAGATTTTATGAATTGAGTTTTTTTTTTAATATTAAATAATCACCAGAATCACATAATTGACCAATAGAAGCAAGATTCCATTTAAGTTTTGGAATAAAATAAACATTAAGGAGAGACAAGTGATGTGTCACAACAGAACCAACATCTGCTAAGAGTATAAGAGTGCAATTAGTAGTTATAACAGGAATGGAGGGCAAAGGGGACACGGAGGTAAAAGATAAAGAATCGATCTGGAGACATATGATGTGAAGCATCAGAATCTAAGACCCATTCAGAATGTGACATACCTGAGGAACTATGAGGCAACTGACTTACAGAAGGAGAAACTGACATTGCTTATGGCTGTAAGGAGAGAAACTTTTGAAATTGCGCAGCTAAAGTATTAGGATAGGTGATAGAGCCTGATGAAACTACGGCTACAGTATTGTTGTGTGGTGATTTATATCCCTGAGATGGTCTATACGCATTAGACTATGACTGGCTGCCAGGCTTCCAAGATTGATTATGTTGTTTTAACTTGAGACACTAAGTCTTCCAATGACCTTTCTTTTTACAAAAACTGTACTCGTCGAAGTCAATCCTTGTGTAAGGCTTATTCTAATTATTAGAGAATGGCTTAGAGGGTGCCGCTAGTATAGAAGGATTCAAAGCAGAAAGAATTTTCTTTTCAGAATAAGATTGAAGATGTATTTTTTCAGCCAATAACTCACCGACAACAGAGTCAACAGAAAGTGGTGGGGAATGATATAGAATTGAACTGTATCAATCGTTGCTGCTCTTTATGCTCAATATAGGCACCACATGCCTTTAGTTCTGCCGATTCTGTAAGAGCCAATTGATCACAGAGATCTGTCATAGCAGAATAAAACTCTCGAATACTTATATTCTTATGATGAAGAGCTCGTATATCATTCTCTAATTGATACCGCTTTGCAAAATTTAATTGCATAAATAACCGTTGCAGATGATTCCAAACCTCCTTTGCTGTCTCATACTTAGCCAACTCCATACCTATAGAATGCTCAACGGAATTGTTAATTCAAGTAATAATCTTTGCATTGTTTGCTTCCCATGCATCTATCAAAACATCATCCCATTCTTCAGTATTCTTAGGTACCACATAGGTTCCACTGAAATATCTCCACATCTTTTTATCCTTAAAAAAATTTCTCATTACATAGCTCCAATACGAATAGTTCTTCCCATCCAATCTTACACTCACAGACTAAAGCGAATCATCTCTTTCAGTAATCATAATCAACAATCACAGTGAAGCACAATGCAAAAACAGCGGAAAACAAAATACCAAATTGCAGAAACTAAACAAATATCTTTTTAATGTTATACGATACGCCAAAACACAAAACAAATTTGCAAAAACACAAAACAAATTTGCAGAAACTGAACGCAAATATCAAATTATAGAAACTGAAGGAAAGACGAAATACCAGATTTGGCAGAAGCGGAAGACAAAATGTCACTCCAAAATTTTTTTTCCGGGCTTCGCCACGAACCCCAGCAAGGGCGTATTGCCCCCTGCAAACTCCCAGCCAACTCACCGCGAAAGCTGTGTTTGAAATTAAGTCTCGTTCCATAAAACTAGCTCTGATACCATGTTAAAACAAATCAATTAACACAAAATAAATACGAATACGAAAGAGAGGGAGGCTAAAATTCTCTTTAATTGATTTGTAAAAGAGCTTATATATAGGTTAAGCTAAAAATACTATTCTACCCTTAATAAATAAAACATGATAAATGTATTATTTAACAAAGACAACTTGTCACACAAGAAAAATACTATATAGGTTAAGCTCAATGTCCATTTTTTTTTTTCATGAAGAGCAAGAACAGAGGGAGAGATCAGGGCTTAAAGAATTTTGTGAAAAGTGATTAATTTTGAAAAAAATTGTTACAAACTACAAATCCTATGCATATATATTATAACAAATTCTAAAAAATAATCTTAAATTAGTTTTTATAAGCATAGTTAAAACTTTAAACAATATTGTTTTTGTATCATGTTGTTATAAGGAAAGTTTCCATATCTTCTTTTTTTTAAAAAACCAAGGACAATACTTCTTATTATTTTTTTCTGTAATGCACGTAAAAATAATTTTTTCAATTAAAAAAACATCTTATTATTTTTATTTAAAATTAAAATAAATTTTATGATATGATGGAAATATAAAAATATATATTTCAATACTATGAAATTAAAATATCTTCTGCAACCAAAATTAGTATTACATTGCAATATTGTGAGTTAGTTTTATCTTAAGGAGTGCATTGTTCAAAAAAAGTATATAGAAACTTTATTTGATCTTATATTACCTTCTGACATGATAATATAAGTATATATTACAGCTCTTATAAAT
>Ga0307510_10006817_pt1 | contig 13627 bp, 15 predicted proteins | sample 12_EM_MG_FD_207224 | JGI IMG/M metagenome (GOLD analysis project Ga0307510, IMG submission 207224) | Populus trichocarpa ectomycorrhiza microbial communities from riparian zone in the Pacific Northwest, United States - 12_EM | ecosystem: Host-associated > Plants > Roots > Unclassified | place... | reverse complement strand
CGTGACTAAAACAAAAGAAACCCTTTCGCTTTCAAGTTTCAACTCTCTCTCTCAAATGTTTTGGTACATTGCCCAAACTGCCACTACATTATATTAAAACATGACCATCCAGTCCTTACTCGATTACTAATCCTGAAATTGAACAGAAGCCCTAATCCAAGCCTGCAGGCAGCCCTGAGGAGCGGCGGTGCGGTAAAACGAACGTAAATTTATCTCCACGTCACGATCGAATTCTTATTAGTTGTTTCCTCTTTATGTTTTCAAAAAATATATGAGGATTACATGTATCAGAGGGTAAACCTAAAAATAAATACCCAGTCATGGAACTTATCTAGATCGAGTCCTTAAAGAATATTCTATCTCAATTGCATCCCTAATTACCTGAAATTCTCAATTCAGCTCTCCACTTCAAAAGTTTTTTTTCCAAGGAAATTGTTGTGCTTCTTGCAAGGAATTTGTCAAGTATTTCCAAAGCATTTTCTCAACCAATGAAGGAACATAGATGGAAAGACTAAGAAACCTGATCGAGATAAAGAATTGTCTGAGGACTTACATAAGAGAAAGCATATAGTTAGAGGACCATTTTGAGGTTTACCCTATATATTAAATCAACATTCTAAAACTCTCTCCTTCTCTTCTTCTCAACCAAAAAACTTAACATTGCTGTATGTGTATGTATGCATCCTCTCCTCTCGTCTGTCTCCTTTTCTTCTTGTGTCATTTCGTGATATAAGCCAGTGCTCCAATTACCATATCCCTCTTCCTTTAAAGGTTTTACATCAAAAGTTCTTCTTCTTCATTAAGATAAAGCTGTGTGTTCTTGTCTGGTCCGGTCTGACTAAAATTAAAAAGAAAAAAGAAAAGAAAAGGCTTTTTTATTTATTTATTTTTTGTTTGCTGAGAAAAGGTGTGCTTGCTAATTCAGTAGAGCGTATCAAACGATCTATATCTTTGTAAAATTCGGTTAAATAAGTTGCTTTGAATTGAAGTAAAATGCAAAAATCACTTGGTGTTTCGATGAGGTGATCTATGGCTAATTATAATTATAATCTGTTGTTTTATTTTGATTCTAAAGTAAAATATCGGTTAGATCTGCTAACCGATTTTTTGATTGCAGGTCTTCAATTGAAGTTGTTCGAAGCATGACTCGTTGCGGTTGCTTTTACTGTTGTTGAAGAGAGGGAGAGGGAGAGAGTTTTGTTATTTGTAAAAAGAAAAAAAGGAAAAGATGAAGAGGTCAAGAGATGATGTTTACATGGGGTCTCAACTTAAAAGGCCTGTGCTCTCTTCTTCCACTAAAGGCGAAGCGTAAGTTTTTTTTTTTTTTTTAATTTTGCTGATTTTAGTGCTTGATTTTGGAACCAATTTATGTAAAACAGATTAATTGCTTCGCATGTTAGATATTACTGTTACTAATTTTAGTTTTTTGGGATGCTCGTCTGGCTGAGATTAGTTTTTTTTACCTTTTTAGGTTAAGATTCAGTAGTTGTATTTTTATTTTCTTCTTCTTTGATGAGATAGGATAATTTTTCTTCTTGCTAGATTATCTTAAAAATTCCTTCGGTTATCGATTTGGATGTGATGGAAACCATGAATTCTAGGTGGTTGTTCTAGTCTTAGGTACTATTAAGTGTACTTGTGCAACTTTTACGTGAATGAATCCGGGGGCTGAGGCTAATGATCTATTGGATGTGTTTTGGAATTTAGTTATTAAGTCATTAATTTAAATATATCTTTGTGCTATGAAGTTCTGGGCAACCTCAGATGATTGGAGGGGGAGGTGGTGGTGGTGGTGGAGGAGGAGGAGGAGGAGGAGGACAGAAACTGACAACAAATGATGCCTTGGCATATCTCAAGGCTGTCAAGGATATATTTCAAGACAAGAGAGAAAAGTACGATGACTTTCTTGAGGTCATGAAGGATTTCAAAGCTCAAAGGTTTGTTGTTGATGTGCAGGCAATGAGCTCTTTTTTTAAAAAAAAAATATGTACATGTGCATGTGTTTTGATGAATTTTATCGACTTGTTGCTTTGGATGTTGTCTGTAGAATTGACACTGCGGGTGTCATAGCAAGGGTGAAGGAGTTATTTAAAGGGCACCGCGATTTAATTTTGGGTTTCAATACCTTCTTGCCAAAAGGATATGAGATCACCCTCCCACTGGAAGAAGAACAACCTCCGCAGAAAAAGCCAGTTGAATTTGAAGAAGCAATTAATTTTGTGAACAAAATTAAGGTACAAACATTGTTTCCTGGCCAAACTGCAGGATGGTTTATTGTTTTGGTTTCAACGGTTTTAATTGTATGAATTTTGTGTCTTCAGACAAGGTTTCAAGGTGATGATCATGTTTACAAATCTTTTTTAGACATTTTGAACATGTACAGAAAGGAAAATAAGTCCATCAGTGAGGTCTACCAGGAGGTATACCTGTCACACTTTTCTCACCTCCACTGACTTTTCTTTTGTTTGAATGCTCCTTTTTCTGTTTCTATCATATTCAGTTATAACTGCTTATTTTTTGTCTGTCTATGGGATATAAGAATTTTGAACAGTTTTAATGGAACTACTTCTGTTGCAGGTGGCTGCACTTTTTCGAGACCACCATGATCTGCTCTTGGAGTTCACTCATTTCCTTCCTGATTCTTCAGCTGCCGCCAGTGCTCTTTTTCCGTCTGCCAGGAATTCTGCTCCCCGTGACAGAAGTTCTGCCATGCCTACAATGCGCCAAATGCATGTTGACAAGGTTCCTCCTTTCCCTTCTTTTCTCATTTCTCTGAATTTTCAGTTAATCACCGGGCTAATGTTTGGATTTGTATCTCTTGCCAGAAAGAAAGGGCTATGGCCTCACATGCTGAACGTGACATCAGTGTTGACCGTCCCGATCCCGACCATGATAGGGCTATGATCAGAGCAGATAAGGATCAACGCAGGCGTGTTGAAAAAGAAAAGGAGAGGAGAGAAGACAGAGATAGGAGGGATTGTGAGCGAGATGATAGAGATTATGATCATGATGGAAATCGAGACTTCAACCAACGATTCCCTCACAAGCGGAAACCTGCTCGTAGAGTTGAAGATTCAGCTGCTGAACAAGGTGGGGATGGTGATGAGAGCTTCGGAGGAATGAATCCTGTTTCATCAGCTTATGATGATAAAAATGCTGTAAAAAGTGAGTTCTTAGTTGTTTTTCAGTGCTTTATGCTCATAGATGTGATTGGTTTTTGGCTAGGGCTATGTTTGTAACTGGAAATTATTATATTGTTGGTGAACTTCTGTCTGTTATTCTTCTGGTTCTCAATTTTCAACCGCATCATATTTTGTGCATCTGCAACTTCCACTTGTGTAGATTTGAGTTTTCATTATCATGTTTCCATTTTTTTTTTCTTTTGCAGATGAAGTCACAGATTAATGTTCTTTGGTTGTTGGGTTGTTTTCTTCTCTTTCCTTTTCATTAACCTTTCTTTCCGAGGGTGTGTGCTTTGCTTAGTTCACATTGCAGATTGTCTACTGTTTTATTTCGTGATTGTGCACATTTTGATTGCTTTCTGATGTAGAGTTCCGAGATATCTAATGATGCAGTAAGTTATATGTTTCTGACATTCGTATTCAAAGTAATGACTTGTGATTTTAATTCTAATATTGCATCAAGGTTTTCCCCTTTTTTCTTGAACTTTTTAGGGTCCAAGTTTTGTTTTTGTATATTTTTTATGCTGCTAGACCTGGTTGCATTCTCCATCATTTGTGAATTCAGTGAAAATGCACTTCTCTATTGTGTATATTACTTTGTAACACATCATCCCTATTACTTTTGGGGTGCTTATCATGCATTGTGTCTTTATATACCGCTTCAAACTCGAATGATCATCATTGCTGGTGTCAATTATATTTTCTTTATGGACTCTAATGCTCTTAGTGTATTTAAATTGAGTTTTCGTTTCTTTTTCTTCTTCACCAGGGGAAAGCTCCTTTTCCCTTTTCAAGTTTTGTTACCTTCCCCTTCTATTTCTGCTTTGTTGACTTGGTTCATATCATGGCAGGTGCATTAAGTCAAGAGCTTGCTTTTTGTGACAAAGTCAAGGAGACGTTGCACAATCCTGAAAATTACCAGGAATTTTTGAGATGTCTTCATCTCTATACCAGAGAAATAATCACACGATCAGAGTTGCAATCTTTGGTATGGCTGATAGTCATTTAACATTGCTCCACAACAACCAATATTAACAGAAAAAGATATACATTAATTTATCAATTAGCTTCTGTTGTTACCCTTGAATGTATGAAGAGCTCATGTCAAATCATGTATATATAGTTTATGTCCCCTATAGGACCAGAGGTACTTGAAATTAAATTTTACTTCTCAAGGAGTAGCTCTTGTTTGCTCTCCTTGGACTTTTGCATTTGGAACTGAAAACTTCAAATTATTTATGTTGTAAGGGATAGAGGTTTGAAGGTTTGACCGAACCATTTTTGGGTTACACGGTTTCAACTCTTCATTTCAAGGTTATTTACTCTTGCTTGATAGGAAGTTTTTATGCTCCTTGTTTGGTGCATTATTTGGCAAGTCTCTTGCTGTTGAATGTGCTGGGATCAACTTGAGTGCACTTCAATATTGTGTATATAAAGAAATAGTAGTATGGTCCTGTCTATACGTCTAACCTACTTATAGTCAATGCTGTTGGAATATATCTTATCTTAAAAAATGTTATTGGAATAGAACTAGTAAAGCATGAAACTCTTGGTTGTACCAGGTGGGTGATTTGCTTGGAAAATATCCGGATCTCATGGACGGGTTCAATGAATTCTTGGCACTATGTGAAAAAAAGGGTACCTTTACGAAACAAATATTTTTATTACTTGCTTTGGAAATTTTGTATTATCAACACTGTCTGATTAAAATTTGTCTTGTAGAGGGTCTCCTTGCTGGTGTTGTGAGTAAAAGTAAGTAATGAATGTTTCTTCTTGTTATTGTTAGGCTAGATGATCCTCTCATCATCTTAGCTCTCTTCATCTTATGTTGCTTTTCTAGCATGCTGGATTCATTTGGTTTAATTTGATTTTCTAGGAACTTGTGTTCGGTTCTAGTTCAACTTTTACTGAACCAACCATGTTTGGATTAGTTCTAAAATGATCTGACCTCTGTTGCATTCAGATTAATGTTTACTAACTTATTCCAGAATCACTGTGGAATGAAGGTAATTTACCCAGAGTTTTGAAAGTAGAAGACCGAGATAGAGATCGGGATCGTGAGAGAGATGATGGGGTCAAAGATAGAGACCGTGAAATCCGAGAAAGGGATAGGCTTGACAAAAGTGTAGCCTTTGGAAATAAGGACACGGGAGGTCACAAAATGTCTTTATTTCCCAGCAAGGATAAGCTTCCAGCAAAACCCATTAATGAACTTGACTTATCTAACTGCGAGCGCTGCACTCCCAGTTATCGGCTTCTACCAAAGAGTGTAATTAACTTCTTTTATTGATGATATATTTTCTTTAGTTGATTAGCACTTGTAATAGTTTTTGCTCCCTGGGTGACTTATTTATTGCATGATGGCAGTACATGATACCTCCTGCAAGTCAGAGGACCGAGCTTGGTGCTGAAGTACTGAATGATCATTGGGTATCTGTTACTTCAGGAAGTGAAGATTACTCTTTTAAACATATGCGGAAAAACCAGTATGAAGAGAGCTTGTTTCGATGTGAAGATGACAGGTTGGAGCTTGCCTTGGATGATGTTAATTTATTTTCTGTCAATTTTTTAAAAACAAAAATTGGGGGTGTTTTTTTTTATAGGTAATATAAATTCTCTTTGAGAATTTGCTTTTGACTTTTTAATTCTAAAACTGCCTACTTTCCCAGACATTTCTCTTGTGATTAACGTCAAAATATAACATTCTGTCACAACGATGTCTTTTGTAGGAAACTGAGATGGCACTGTTTGCACAACTCTGTTTGTTTCTGCTATACATAAATTATCACTTTCAACGATTCTAGCGTTTTGGTTATCTTTTGGCAATTGTTGATGACCTTTCTTGTCATTTCAGGTTTGAGCTGGACATGCTGTTAGAATCTGTGAATGTAACCACCAAGCGTGTGGAGGAATTATTAGAAAAGATCAACAATAACACGATCAAAATGGATAGTCCAATCCGTATTGATGAGCACTTAACAGGTCATAACTTGATTGATGTTTGATTGAGTTATTAGAATATCAACTTTACCCTATGCTCATTTGTGAGGTGCTCTCCTCTTTTCTGATGAGATTTTCTTTTCTTCTGGTTTAGCTCTGAATCTGAGGTGTGTTGAACGTTTATATGGCGACCACGGGCTTGATGTAATGGATGTATTGAGGAAGAACACTTCTCTTGCTTTGCCAGTTATATTAACTCGCTTGAAGCAGAAACAAGAAGAGTGGGCAAGGTGTCGTGCTGATTTTAACAAAGTTTGGGCTGAAATTTATGCCAAAAACTATCACAAATCACTTGATCATCGTAGCTTCTATTTCAAGCAGCAGGATACAAAGAGCTTGAGCACAAAAGGTATTTACTAGTTGACATCCTGGTATATACACATTCAGATGAATCCATTAATATGTAATTATTTTGATATCTTGGCGTGAATGGGAATTATGATCTCTGACCATTATCTTATACATTTTGTTGTGAGTACCAAGCAAAACTAAATAAGAGTCCTGAATAATTTTGGAAGTTGCTTTGTTCCATCCTTTATCAATGGCTTCTTGCATATACTCTTGTCTGTATAGGAAATAACTTGCTCCATCCTTAATCATAAAATCATGAATTTATATAAATTTTTGACTGCATATGATCCATAGCTACATTAACATAATGGACATATGACATATTTTGCAGCCTTACTGGCGGAGATCAAAGAAATTAGTGAGAATAAGCGCAAGGAAGATGATGTGCTTCTTGCTTTTGCTGCTGGAAACAGACGACCTATTATACCAAATTTGGAATTTGAGTACCTAGATCCTGACACTCATGAGGACTTGTATCAACTCATCAAATATTCATGTGCGGAAGTTTGTACAACTGAACAGTTAGATAAAGTGATGAAGATTTGGACAACCTTCTTAGAACCCATGCTTGGTGTTCCGTCCCGGCCTCAGGGTGCCGAGGACACTGAAGATGTTGTAAAAGCTAAGAATCAGTCTTCTAAAAGTGGAGAGAGTGAAGGCAGCCCTAGTGGTGGTGGTGCGGTCACAAACTCCAAACATTCGAATCCTTCAAGAAATGGAGATGAAAGTATCCAACCTGAACAATCAAGTTCTAGCAGGGCTTGGATGCTAAATGGAGAAAACAGGGTTAAAGAAAATGGTTCTCCTGATGCGGATCACGTGGCTCGCAAAAGTGATACTTCCACAAGCACTCTTCAACATGATAAGGTGCTGATCAATGCAGCTGCAGCTGATGAATTGTCAGGGGTCACTAAACAAGCTCCTTCCAATGACCGACTACTAAATTCAAATGCATCTCTTGTCACTGGGGCAGAGTTAAGTAATGGACGAACTCTTGTTGAATCAGGTTTGATGGATGTTTCCAATCTTATTTAATTCGTGTTATTTCCTTAAATCTCTCTCCTGTATTGCAAGTCCCCCCCTCCTTTTTTTTCCTTTCAAATTTATGGCTAGATTTCTGAGATGTAGCATTTTGTTGCAAGGGCTTAGTGCTACCCCTTCAAGACCAAGTAATGGCACTGTTGAGGGAGGGCTTGGAATAGGTTCGAGTAATGAAATATTACCGTCAACAGAGGTATGGTGTTTTCATACTTTATCAGTTTACATCAATTTATTTAGCATGTTCTTGATTATGAACCAGTAAGTTGACAATAAAGGACAGGGGTGGACATGGATGAAAGGGGTATCAAAGGACTTAAAATCTTGTGCTATTGAGGTTGATTTGGTATCGAATCAAGAAACGGAATCCGGTTCTACAGGGCCAAGAAAGAAAAGCCTTTCCAGCTAGGCGACAAAAGGATCCATAAAGCGGAGACAAACTAGTTTGGAATTGAGGTTTTGTTGTTCTTGATAGACCACTTGCCATAGTCAATTGGAATTTTATGCTGTTAGCCTCGGTATCATATGGGTAGACTTGAAGCTGAATTATTTTCTCGGACATAGAAAATAAGTTGTTTTGATGGTTGGCTTGACAAGTATCTTTTACTGGTTTTGTAATTGAATTTAAAGAAAAAATTATTGAAAAATACTCCCTAACTGACCGTGCAGGCTGACATGGCTAAGGATTGTTGAGAAATAAACATCAACTAAATGAAAAACATCTTGGGTTTCTTATTTGATCATTTTTTTTTCTTCTAGTTAACTTCAGATGAAAGATGACTGTATCTATTGCTGATTTAACAGGGTGGTGAATTTTCAAGACCCCCTGTATCCACAAATGGGGTGGCAACAGAAGTCATCAAGAGTAACAGATATAATGATGAATCTGCTGCACAATTTAAAATTGAAAGAGAAGAGGGTGAATTATCTCCAAATGGAGATTTTGAGGAGGATAATTTTGCAGTTTATGGAGAAGCTGGTTTGGAGGCAGCGCATAAGGTGAAGGACAGTGCTGTTAGTAGGCAATATCAAGCCAGACAGGGAGAAGAATGTGGAGAGGCAGGGGGGGAGAATGACGCTGATGCTGATGATGAAGGCGGTGAAAGTGCTCAAAGGTCATCAGAGGATAGTGAGAATGCCTCTGAGAATGGTGATGTTTCTGGAAGTGAGTCTGGTGATGGTGAAGATTGCTCTCGGGAAGAGCATGAGGAAGATGGTGACCATGATGAGCATGATAATAAAGCTGAGAGTGAAGGTGAGGCCGAAGGAATGGCTGATGCCCACGATGTTGAAGGAGAAGGAACGATTTTACCATTTTCAGAACGTTTTCTTCTAAACGTGAAGCCTTTGGCAAAGCATGTCCCCCCTTCATTGCATGACAAAGAAAAAGGTTTTCGGGTTTTCTATGGAAATGATTCCTTCTATGTGCTTTTTAGGCTTCACCAAGTAAGGCTTGTTTTTGAATTCTGTTTATTTGGCAGGACATTTTTCATTTAATTAAGAGATTGCTTTTGTTAACATGGTTTCCTTATTTGCTAATTTGACAGACATTATATGAGAGAATACAATCAGCAAAGGTTAATTCATCATCTGCCGAGAGGAAATGGAGAGCTTCAAATGACACTAGTCCTACTGATCTTTATGCCAGGTGCCATAGCTTCAGAAATTTAGGTTATTCTATCAACTTGAATGTCTTTATTAATTTAAGTATGTCTTTACAGATTCATGAGTGCACTTTACAACTTACTTGATGGTTCTTCTGACAATACAAAATTTGAGGATGATTGCCGGGCTATTATTGGGACACAGTCATATGTTCTATTCACATTGGACAAACTAATATATAAGCTTGTCAAACAGGTAAAATGCTCAGGATTTCCTTCAACATTTTCATTCTCCTGTCTTCTGCCTTTCTTGACCTCATCTCTTCTCACCAAGTACTCTTATTTTCCTCAGCTCCAAACCGTGGCAACGGATGAAATGGACAACAAGTTGCTCCAACTATATGCATATGAAAAATCAAGGAAACATGGAAGATTTGTGGATATTGTTTGTCATGAAAATGCTCGCGTGCTTCTTCATGATGAGAACATATATCGTATTGAATGTGTAGGTCTTGTGGTTTTGCTTGTCTTTTTTTTATTGAAATGTTACGAGTTTGAAGGTTTGTTAATTCTGATGCAACTGTAACACTAATTTTCTGTGCAGTCTTCTGCACCAACCCGCTTGTCTATTCAGCTTATGGACTTTGGACACGATAAACCCGAAGTTACTGCTGTTTCCATGGATCCTAATTTTGCATCATATCTGCATAATGATTTCCTCTCTGTTGTTCCCGACAAAAAAGAGAAGCCAGGGATTTTCTTGAAGAGGTGCGTAGACACAATGGACAAAGTTATTTATTCTGTACGAGCTCCTATGTTTAACAAAGCCCCCTGTTGACAGGAATAAACATAGATATTCAGATGCTGACGAGTGCCAGGCCATGGAAGGGTTTCGGGTTTTGAACGGTTTAGAGTGTAAAATTGCTTGCAATTCCTCAAAGGTATCTTGCATTAAAAGTCACGTTTTAGTTTTTGCCTTTTTGTACTCGTGTGCTTGTAATTAAGCAAGCCCTAGCCCACTAGTTTCTTTTATCTTCTGTTGATCAATTGGTGATGTGTGCATGTAGGTGTCCTATGTTTTAGACACAGAAGATTTTTTGTTCCGACCACAAAAGAAAAGCAAAACTTTGCAGCAGAATGGCTCATGCCACGACGACCAGGCAAAGATTTCCAAAAGAGTACAACGGTTTCACAGACTGCTATCTAGCTCATCATAACACGCCTTCCTGCAACAAAGTGGATCTGGTGTGTGCAATTGTTTCAGTTCTCTATTTATACCTTCAAGCAAACAGGAAAAAACCTCCTCTCGATCACTTTTTTTTTAAATTTTTATTTGAACAGCCTCTATTACTTGTGCTCTCAGATTTTGCTCCGCAGTCTGGCTTCCGAATGCATCATATGCTTTGGCGCTGGAAATGCATTTGTTGGGGCGTCTCCGAAAATTATCTTTGATCTGTTCTCATACCCGTCTCACCAAGTGAAAGGAGATATGGGTTTGCAAGATCGTAGTGTAGTGGAAGCTTGTGGCATTTGAGCCACGATCACGCATGTAAATAGGGCTGACGTGATGTAATATCCCAATTTGACATGAATACTGAATTGTCGACCATTTTGATTAACACCCTTATATTATCTTTCTTTTGATTTTAATATATGAACTGTGATGTATTTGAATTACAAGCCTCTGCTACCGTTCGTCGTTTTAGATGTTTCCTGTGGCCATCAAATCAATCTTAAGGATCATTAAATTAATTATTTCAGCTTTGCAAGCAATGTTTTGATGTCAAACACCATTTTTAAACCTAAACTAAACTCAAATTTAAGTTCTTAGATTTGAGAGGTGATGATTGAATTTAAAATGGACATGGATAAATTCATTTGATGGAGGTATCGTAATGAATATTTGCTGAAATTTAATAAAGATCGAAGGAGCTTCGGCTGAAGCCTAATAAAAGTACAGAAGCCTAATAAAGATCGAAGGAGGTTCGGCTGAAGCCTGATAAAAGTACAGAAGCCTAATAAAAGTGTAAAGATTGACCGACTAGTAGGTTAACTCAAAATTTATATTTGTTTGAGTTGAATAAATTGATTTGTTTTGTTTTGTTTATTAAAAATGTTTTTGAAAAAATTTAAATTTTATTTATTTTTTTTTTGTTTTAAATTAATATTTTTTTGTGTTTTTAGATCATTTTAATACGCTGATATCAAAAATAATTTTTAAAAAATAAAAAAAAATTATTTTGATGCATTTCTGATTAAAAAGTACTTTCAAAAATAACCACTAGTCCACAATCATTCCCAAACATGCCCGGTTAAGAATTTAAATTGATTTATTATCCAGTAAAATGTGTAAAAACCAGTAAAAAATAATAAAAAACTAGTTGATTTTTTTAAAAAATATATATATTAAAAAGATGTTGGATTGATTAAAAAAAATAGTTAATTTTTCCGGTAATCTAGGTTGACGTCTGGTATGGTTTTAAAATTATGTAAAGGAGGTTTTAATCAGAACATGTCATATTCTAGTTATTAAAATAAAAACAAAGTCACGGGATGCAAATCAAAATGGCTTATAGTTCAAGGGATCTATAGCCGAATTTGACTGGTCCAGAGGTTTCTTTTGAACGGGTAGACCTAGTAAAACTTAAAGTGAAAGTTTACCTGTTCAATAATTATTTAAAAAAACAAAAAAAAAACGAAAAAGCTTAGAAAGTTCCGGCAGAGAAAACCATCGGACGGCTGCAACTTAGAATCCACGGTTTGAATTGGCAAGATGATAATTTTAGGATTTTTTTTCTAATGTGTGCCCAAGTTACTAACAACTTTTGAAAGTTATAATATAACATTTTCAAAATTTTTAGTTGTAGATTTTTCAAACATAAAAAAATATATATATCTCATTAAAAGGAATGTGTAATTCTCATAGCTTAAAAACCTAGCTAGAAGGTTACGTTTGAGGTTCAAATCGAACCGGGTTAAAAAAATATATAAAAAGATAAAAAATTAGATGATTTAGTTAAAAATTCAGTTTGATCCGATGACCCGATTGACCTAGTTAAAAACTTAATTGCAACTTATTAACTATTTGTTTTTTTACAAAAATAATATTATTTTTTTTATAAAAAAAATGGTGGTTGACCCGGGTCATCACCAGGTAAGGTTTAAAAACTATAGTCATTCTCATTCTATAATTTGTTATAATTTATTTTTATTATTTAGATAGATAAAAATATCCTTATTTTTTTATATAAAAGATGATAAATATATTTTTCATAAATAATGATATTAGATGTTAGCATTACATTTTAATCTAAGAATATAGTTAATAATTTTTTTTTGTAATTAGAATATTTAAATTTTATTTTATTTTAATCATTACCTATTACCAATTATAAAAAAAAAATTAATTTTCTTGTCGTATTGCATTTTTTTTGTTGAAGATTTTTTTTGTGCTTCCAAATATTTATCTATCAATAAAATATTTATTTCAGAGAATGTAAATATAGTAATTAAAATTCTAGAAGCTTCGATTTATTTGCTTAGTTTTTTATTTTGAATAATTTATTTTAAATTTTAATAGTTAGAAAACAATATTTTAATAAATTTTAATATTTTAAATTAAGATATTTCATAAGAATACTAAAGATAAGTGGCAATGTAGTAAATATAATGAAAAATGAAGTGGGATTAACAATTTATAGAGTGGAAATAACACTATCCTAAAATAAAAATAAAATAATATATATATATATATGCTCACCGTTTTGGGACAACTTAATTTTCTTTTTTTAAAAAGACTTTTAATTAACTTTAAAAAAAGTATAAAATATTCTAATCTATGATATTTCAAGTAATAATTTTTCATCCGAATATTTCTATATGCTCACCGTTAACTTGTTTATGTAAATCAATTTGTTTTTGAATTGCAAATTTATATTTTTTTATTTTTTGCTAATTATAACACTTTATTTATATGACTTTGACTTGCTAGAAAGTGTAAAATATTCTAATCTTAACCCTAACTTATGTTGTTTACAGGTTTTGAATGAAATGTAATTCATTTTTGTATTTTCCATTATTCAAATATATTTTTAGAATAATTTTCAATTATTTAAATCGAAAGCAAAATAGGAGGAGGAAATAATTAAAAAAAAAAAATGGAATGTAGACAAGACCCCAACATCCGACCGTTGCAGCAACGTTCGAAAAAATCTGAATTTTAAAAAAGTAATCCACTACCACTACCACTACCACCTACTTACCGTTAGCAACACCCGACGCCTACTCAATTACCCGACAACAACCACTCCCTCCACTCTCAAATCCAAATCCCAACCTTAAAATCGATTTTCCATTCTTTCAAACCATCCATCATCGGAAAGGGAAGGAAAGGAAAGTCGATATGGCAACATTGGCACCTGGAATTCTGTTGAAGCTTCTAAATGGGATGGA
>Ga0307510_10006816_pt1 | contig 13628 bp, 13 predicted proteins | sample 12_EM_MG_FD_207224 | JGI IMG/M metagenome (GOLD analysis project Ga0307510, IMG submission 207224) | Populus trichocarpa ectomycorrhiza microbial communities from riparian zone in the Pacific Northwest, United States - 12_EM | ecosystem: Host-associated > Plants > Roots > Unclassified | place... | reverse complement strand
GCATAGCCTCTCTTCGTGGATCCAGACGGTTCCATGCCGTCAAGCGACGTCCATCAATCACGACGGCCTCAGTTGAGAGATGTCGGCGCAACACGTGATCGTGAGGGTACCTAAAATTTGGTGTCCAAAATTTTTCTTTTTCCAAAGAAAAAAGACCGTATTCACAGCAGCGTGTAATATTGCGCGAGGAGAAATCACTGGGATGTCCACCTACATGGTCCCAGTGGTGCAGTTAACTAGGGGAGGAAATAGGAACAACGTGTGATAGAAATTAGACGTGTTAGCAGTATGCCCGTCATACCATCATCGCAAGGTTGAACTTAATCATATTAGTATTAGCGTCAAAAATTTGTGCTCAGCCCCTACAGTATAAATATCCCATGTAGGGGGTCTCCCGTCGTCATCACTGGCTGGCGTTGTAATACTCTCTAGGAGAGACGGGCTCATTCCCCCGCAAGACCCGGACACGTGACGAGAACGCAAATTTGTTGGATCTGAATTGCTACTGTACCACGATGGAGCCTACGCTTCCCGTAATCGAAACCGTGGTCTTTCACGCGAATGAGAGGTGCTTGGGGGACTTGGCGCTCTTCAAGGAGGTCCGCGACATGGTCGCAGCCACGACGAGGTGCGTTCAGCCTTCTCCTGGTGTCTCGTGATCAGATTTCACCAACTCGTACGACTCAGCGTGAAGGCCATGTACTGGGGACCTTGCGTCGAATTACCCAAAGTCATTTTCTGGATATTAGGTGAGTAAGCCAGCTCTCACCTCTCACCTCTACCTTTTCCGTCCCTATCACGTTGTCGCTACGCATCGCTCATTGTCTTCTCGCCACACGGCACATCGTGCTGTATTCCGCAGTCTGGGACTCGTTTGAACAGAGCGCCGCGAGAGAAGGGACGCCGTCCCACGCCGAGATGACACGCAAGCTGGACGCGCTCACCAATGACACCTCCCGCAGACTCGTCTTCCACCTGCGCTTTCCCGACCTTTATGACCCACCATTGCATTGCATCGAAGCACCCGTCACCGAGATCAACTACGGTCTTGTCAAAGAAGACAGCTCTATGGTTGAATGGTATGGCCGCGCCAAGTCACTCATGTCACACCTGAGGAGGATACATGCCGAAGGGCAAGTAGGACTTCGTGCTGTGACACTTGGACTGGCAGTAGAGGATGTGAAGAGGTCCTTATTCCTGGGGGGATGGAACAGTATCGAGGTGTGTGTTTCATTTGTGTGGCGTACTTGAGGGCACTTGTGTTGACTAGGCTATATTGGGGACTCGGGAATACAGGTCCATATGAAGTTAGGAATGCAGGAGGGTCATGAGATTTTCGTGAAAGAGTGCGAGGAGATCTTTCCGTTATACCGCGATATTCAGATACAGCACGTTCATTTCGAGCGACATGCTTGAATTATTCTCTTGCTATACCAAGTTTTGTACAGCGACCAGATGGATTGTTATCAGGATTAATGTCCGTGATGCAGATGGTGACTCTGGTAAAGAGCACGCGCCTATACCGTTGTTACATGCCGTTAAGCAGACCTTCAATTACGAAAGCTTCCCCGGGCCAGCCAGCAACGCCTCATCATGTGATCGTGAAGGAAGTCAAAAGCAAAGTTGTTGGACCCAGGATACAGTATTAGAACTGTACTGTATTGTATCCCGCACAGATGACGGTGACGATTTATGGACCAGACTCGGATGCACCGGATGCATTTCACAACAAGACAGGCACTATCCCAATTATGCTCAAAAACTGTCAATCGCTGGCGCGCGCACCGTACCTACTTATATCAAATACAATTGGGACACGGCCTTGTTCAATTCACCTTGACTTGCTTTCCTTGCCATTTTCCGGCTGCCTCCGCTCCGCCAGCAGCCCTTGCTTGAGACTAGACTGAGACCAGACTAGTGCGACGGAAGGTATCATAATAGTATATACACGACATACGCAGAGCAGGGGGTACCCTTCACACACTCTTCGCCCTGCCCCCTTCTCCCCGTCCCCCCGTTCGTGCGGTCAGATCTCATTTCCATGACGCCCGATACTCTCGTCGTCGAAGTCATACAATTTTCCGCGAGCGATCGGTGCATGGCCGATCCCTCCGCTTTCCAAGCGCTCCGAAACCTCGTACAACCTTGGCAGTAAGTCGACCCCTTACCATTCCTTCCCCAACCTCCCCCCTCTCAATGTTGACGTTTTCTCGGCTTCATGATCATCCCACCCTCGCGCTTGCTCCGGCCCAAACCTAACCGTGCTGGTATTTCGACAGGGAAAAGGGGTTAACGACACAATATTGGGGCACGTCGGTGGAACATCCAAAGGACTTTTACTGGCTTTTATGTGAGTACCTGAACTCCTCCTCTCCCCCCACTCTACGTCCCGCTATCCTCATCGTTCTCCTGACGACCGACATACGCCTGCCCGCCCATCCCCAATCCCTCGACCCCGCGCCCCATCCGCACACGCACCCGCACGACCCCCGCGTACGCCTTACCCGGCCGCGCACGCCGCGCCGCGAACAGTCTGGCAATCGCACACGCACGCAGCAGCCATCAAAGCCGACCCGTCCTACGCCCTCTTCCTCAAAAGGCGACAAGCGCTCGCGTCGGGGCCGATCTTGGACCTGCACGTCCGCTTCTCGGGCAACCCGCGGCGTTCGGTCGAGTCGCCCACCACCGAGGTCGACCTCTACCGGACGCAGGACGCGGGCGCGCCCGAGACGCAGGAGCGGATTCGCCGCTTGACCTATCGCATCGAGTCGTTGCAGATGCGCGGGTTCATTGCCCTCAGCTGGGGCGTCACCGTCGAGGACGGCACGAGGGGCATTTACATCGGCGGGTGGAGGGCTGTCGAGGTGCGTCCTCGTGTACCCGCGTTAAGCGTCCTCTCAGATCGATTTTGACACGATTCTTTTCCTTCTCCCAGGATCACATGCGTCTGGGCACGATAGACGCGCACCAGGTGTTTGTCAAAGAATGCGAAGAGATATTCCAAAACTTCAGGGAGCTCACTGTTGCTCACGTAAAGTTCAAGCCGCATCACGCGTAATCGCCGTAATCTTGCATGAGGAGGACAAAACCTCGTTCCCGTCCGAATGGGAACATTCGTTCTTGGGTGATTTTCAGCATGTCAATGGTATTCGTGTATTGTTCTTTGTATTTATGCTTATTTCTTGGTAATGTGGACCATCAAAGCTTACTGTCGCAGCGGGCCAGGGAGTAGACATGTCGAAATTGTCTTACACCCGTCAAGCATGGGAACTGATTAAAGAGTGTGGGGCGTCATGTCATTAAAGGAGATCTGGGCAGTACATGGATAGCTAATAATAGGAAGAACTGTTGAAGAGGAAGGATAAACAACGAGTGAAAGGCGCGGATATGGTAGAAAAGGGGGAAAAGAAAGAAATGCACATCACAGCGCCCTCAGAACCGTCGGGGACCGCCCACTAAGCCCTCAATCGAATGGTGTTCGAGGTCGTTGCGCGCCTTGAGGATCGACGCGTGCATTTCCTTCATCGCATTACCGAGCTTGACGCCGAATCGCGACAAAATGTCGCGCTGCCACGCGTCGTACTTGGCGTTCACGCGCGCCTGCACCTGCTCGTAATCCACGACGCACACGCCAAATTCCTTCTGCGTCTCCGTCGTGTCGAACGTCGCGCGCGTGCGCTTGATCTCGGTCAGGAGCTGTTGCCAATGCGCGAGCGAGTCTCCCAAGCGATTGAACACATATTCCGCCTCGAGATCCCATAACGACTGGAATTGTAGCCATTTGGCCACGTAGTCTTTCAGCTGTTGGACTTTGGTCTCTATGAGCGCGAATGGGCGCTGCAGCGTATCGTCTGAAAAGCGCGTGAGCTAGGAAGAGTCAGTTTTCTGCAAGACTAACGGGAATTAAGTATCACTCACCAGCGATGTATATAGTACTTCCGAGGCCGCGTTTCCTTGCATTTGAAGTCCAATTTCATATCTCGAACTTTGAATTCGCCGTAAACGACAAATAACACCTAGAAAGGACAACTTGTGAATACCAAGCCGCAGGCGTAGTCAGGGTAGTATTCACCAAGCCAATCATGTAGCTGTTGTAACCATGTTTGGCGCGCACTTTCTATTGGAGGGTCGAGGAAAATGACTTGATTCTGTATCCGGATTTCGTGTACAATGGGTTTCAGAGTCATACTCCCTTCCAGGAACTGAGTATCATGAGCGCCAGTCAGTGCCTGCTGAGGTCAAAGTGTGTAACAAAAGAGCCCCTTACCTTTTCTCCGCGCTGCTTGTCTCCACGACGCTTGCTCGGAATGGGGTCACGCCGTAACTCGCCATCATCCGCAGAACGATCAAACTCAGCGCACCATACCTGAGCTACGTGCCTCAGTCGTTGGTGGAGAATCCCTTCGATCTTCTTGTCCAGCTCAGCAACCCAATGATCGAGGTTGGCATAGCCTTCAAGGTTAAGTCGGTCGATCTGGGGAGAAACGTTTCAGCGGAGAATAGAGTAGGTGTTAGCGCTCAACACACGGCTGCTTGGATGCGACTTAGTAGTTCTGTGAACGCTTCCGTGGTATAAGAACATGTTGCCAGGTCGTCCACCGCGCGCAAGATGTCTTTGTACAAATCTATAACATTGTTTGTTTTATCCTGCCAGGCCATTAGCGACACACTTGGACCAGAGACTTTAGAGCGAACCTGTAACACGGACACTACGCTGGCGAACTCTCGGACGAATTGAATATGTCGCGTATCCCGCCCGTCTGATGAGACGAACCGAGCAGCATCATACTGGCTTACGAAATGCTCCCAGCCAATGTTCATGCCTACATCACAGACTCAGCAAACACGAGCGTCTACCTAGACATACGCCGACTGACCTTTCATAACCATCCGCTGCGCCTCATTCCGATATTCGGCGACAAGCCATTCGATGCCCTTGTTGGTTTCCACAAGGTCGAGTGTCTGGCCGTATGTCCGGACGGTCTCCATCAGACTGACCGCGTGGGGATACACTCGCTTGGCATCCTTGGCCATATTTGTGATCGCATGCGGCACTTGGAAACCAAGCCAGAGGAGGTTACGAACGTCCTTGAACAGCGTGATTATTTGTGGGTCGAAGTTGACCGCGAGCTGGAAGCCACCCCCACGTAAGCGAACGATCTCGAACAGTCGTCCGGTGACACCCATATCGCGGCGATTGATGTCATGGAGCCATGCTTCAAACACTGGTCGTGTGTCGAGCTTGCGTCGGAATGCCGTTGATTCGGATTGAAGCTTTTGACCTTCAGCATATAACTCCCAACCTTTGCCAAGCACATCCTCGACACGCTTCATGTATGTGAGCAATTGCCGCTCAATCTGACGTGCCCAGATGATGGCACCCGCGATGGGTGGTAGGTCACGCATTTGGGACATGTGATATGCTTCGGAGTATCGATATTGTGTTTTGAACTTGGGAGAAACAGATGAGTTGGAAACGCGGGATTTAGGGATCCGCGTACCTTGTCATGAAGACGCTTGATGTCCTCCTTGACAGAATCAATGAGCTGTGTCTGATATTCTTGGATGGCGCCTCGGATCTATTGGTATGGTAAGACTACGGGAAGCCCTAGGGAGAGGTGTACAGGTCGCACCTTTGGCCTCACGAAGAGAGCGTTGAACTTCGAGAATACGCGGAACATCTCGTTGGCATTACGCGCTGTGCCTAAGCGATCACGAAGCCGCGAAATGATTTGATTCTCGACCCGCGCAACCCGCTCATTATACGCGTTTTCAGCCGCGACCCATATCTCCGTGCCCTCTATTCACCTTTATGAGTTATTCAAACCCTGAAATTGGACAATGCGACTCACCAGTAGACACATCCAAGACGTCAATCCGCTTCATTACCTCATAAGCTTCCTTCACCTCCTCTTCCATGTCCATTCCACCAACTTCCACACCGACACCACCTAACCCCTTCGTGGGGCCAGTCATCACAGCCAGCTGTTCATGCTGTTTCCTCCAATCCCTCAAATACCTTGTTCGCTCTTGCAACTTTGCATGCGCGGGTTGTACCTTTATCGGGATAAACCTCTCCGACCGCTTACGCGTGACCTCACGCGCGACATCCGTGAACCCCTTGATGAGGTCGTCCCATGTGCGGAAGATTGCTGTAGTCTGGGCGAGTAGGCGCTCGAAGGTCTCATAGGGGGTGTAGAGTAGTCGGTGAGAGGTGAGGATGCGGAGTAGTTGGTCATTAAAGTCACGCGAGATTGCCTCGACGAGCGGCAGCGCGCGCCGGATTGGATATGGGGAGAGACGTAACTTGCGGTTGATGTGTTGAAAGATGAGAGTAAGTGCCTCTTGGACCTTGTCGACGTCTGGTGCAGAAAGTAGCTCGTTCAAGGGGAAATCCTTCATCAACTGGTTGTACTTGTGGACTATACGCGTTCCCATCAGGCCCCGTATTTGGGCATGCCAAAGAATACATACCATTATCCGTGGCGTCCTTGAGACCAGTGTCGGCAATGAAGGAGACGGTTGCATGGAATCGTTTTGCGTTTCGTAAACATTCCATGACCATGTTCACTTCTTCGCTCCGTAGCTGGTTTTCAATGCCTTCGAGTGCTCGCTCCAGAGAAAGCCAGAAGTTGATTTCCTGAGATGCTGTACCCGATGCGACATCGCGATTGAGCTTTGTCACTGCTTGAATAGACTTGATCCACGCATTGACATGCGCATGAAGGGTATTCAGGAAGGTACTGTCGTTCAAAAGTTTGGAGGGTATATGAGAAAGATTCGGGCGGGCGGCAGTAGCACGTGCCTGCAAAACCCAGCTGTCAGTCAGTTTATCACGAGGCTCGGACCCAGTCACATACGTGTTCAACTGATTTTTGAATAACAGGATGAATGATGAGGTGTGTTTCCGGAATTTCGACGTTTTGTTGTAGGTGTAACAAGGAAAGCTCGAGCTCAGCGAATTTCTTCTTAGTCATCGGAATGCCTGCAAATGGTGTGCATGAGTGAAATTCGCGACGAATCACTTAGATTAAACCACAGAAGGCCAGGGCACCGAACAGGAACATCATTTATACGTCAGAACCCAAAGCGTTTGCAACGGGTATTACGCAGCGCGTGCGTAGCATTGGTCACGCCTTTAAAACGTACTCACCCATCTTGTTGTCGCCATCCTTGCCCTGGCCCCGCGCGCCAACGAACGCGTCAAACCATGGCTTGACACCATTACTGACAACAGCATGCAGACTTTCGTATGGCGTCTCGTCGCTACCGAAGAGATTGAGCAAATGAAGCTGAGTGGCGAGCGGTGTTATTGGGTCAAGCGTTGGTCCCCGTTTAATCAGCGCAAGCGTCGTACTATTCGATGGTGTGTACGCGAGGTGGGTGGTGAGGATGTACGAGAACGTAGGAGGCATGTCATCTATTAAAATTCGCGATTTGAGACGGGCGCAGAGATGAGAAATCAACGAGCCTTCTACATCGTCCTTCCTCTTTACGATATATATCACGCCTGTACCCTCGCTCGCGAATCGCGCGACACGCTCATCAAACTCGCTGTCGAATATAGATTCAGTCTCTTCTGGGGTCGCTCCAAGCACAGGCGGAAGGAGAGAGAGAAGGTAGTTGCGGAATATGGTAGGATCAAAGGAGGACGACGGCTCCGCCTCGTCAGGTGGTGTTGGACTACTCCCATGGATTCCATTGGTGCCATTTAGATGTGTTGGTGTTGAAGGGGTATATGGACCCTCCATCTCTCCAGATCGACGGTGTGGGAGATGGGCACTGATCTGTCTGGACGAAAGGAAAGTCAAAATATGCCACATGGCGCGATGGCTTTGAGACACGTACCACAAATTAGAAGACCACCAGTAGAAAGAAAATACTCTAATCCTGTTAGGGTAGACGCGTCAAACGTGTGATAGACGTGATTGGCGTCGTCGTTGTCGCGAATAGTGAGCGGTGAGCGGTGAGCCAGCAAATCATGGGACGGGTCCGGACTTGGTTGCAGTCGTGGGAAATACTTACGTACTTTGATTTTGCCGTGCGTGGGTCTCAGCCAGCCAGTTAAACTTGCGATCTAGAGCTTTGCCACTTGAATGGCTCGTGACATAGTAGCCTCCTAACCAACCAGGGCCTTCAATTGCAGGAAATGTGGTGTTAATTATCACGCAGAAGCTGCTCCCCCTTGCTTGAGTTAATGAGTTTGGGCGAGACTAGCCATTTTATTCGAGTACCGTGACGTGTTGAGGTAGGAAGTCGTATCTGGACAACGCTGGGACGGACGAGGCAACTCGAAACAGGACAATCGATGCTTGTGTCTTATGTCCCCTTTTGTTCGTCGCCGCCAACTCTCACCCGACGACGTGGTCTTGTTTCTTTCTTTAGAGTCGCCAAGAGTATTGTCCTCCTAATTCTGATACGTTGTATGAACGCCCGACAATGCTATCTCATTCAGACTAATGCGCATCGATACAATTACCCTTTGTTAAGACTTTAATGCTTCAGTTCTGGCATTCCGTTGTCCTATGTTCTGTTTAGCCAGGATCCGGTGTGTTCCCCTAAGACTCGTCTTGTCAACAGTCATAACTGTCCCCGATCGGCAAGGATAAAATTGTCAAGGAACCGAGCTAGCCGTATTACGTGAATCTGAACCAGTTAGAATTTTTTGAGACGCTTGTTATGTGCCGTGCCGTGCGATAAGATAGCGTGTATCCAGGGCGACGGGCAGTTTCAGAGTCCGTGATCATGGAGATGCCCGCTAACCCGAACCACCGTGACTTTGCTCAACAAGCGGTTTCATCATCTGGCTATCTCCGCCCGAGTTGTGCATGTCATCTCCGAGTCACACAAGCAGCAGTAGTAGGCGCACTCACCTCACTTCCCCAACCCGAGCCCCGCGCCTAGACATCCCTGGACACCGACCTATGCCCCAACCAGATGGGGAGCCCTCCGGCGACGACACACCATCTTACATCGTCATATCAGGTGGCACGGGCTGCAACGCGATCTGTGCGGCGTTCGCACACGCGTCTTACGTTCTGCCAGTATCGGACGACGGCGGTTCGTCAAGCGAAATCATTCGCGTGCTGGGTGGCCCTTCCATAGGTGAGCTACTACTCGTCATCTCCCTCATCTACGTCATCGTCATCACTACTCATCGCACGCACAGGCGACATTCGCTCGCGTCTCGTACGTTTGATCCCGCCTGCGCCACCTGGAACACCTTTGGATGCCGTGAGAACGTTACTGGCACATCGTCTTCCGTCCGGCGCCGATGCAGAGCAGGCTGCCCGCGAAGAGTGGCGGACCATCGTTGAAGGGCGGAGCAATCTGTGGGCTGGCATTCCCGAGGACCGAAAAGAGACCATACGAGGTACGAGATCACACTGGCAGTCGTCTCTTCCCCCTCCGAGGCCCTTCATTGACATCTCATAGGCTTCCTGGTATATTTCGAGGGCGAAATCCTTCGGCGCGCGCATAAAAACTTCTCGTTCGTGAACGGGAGGTGAGCTTGTCGTGCACACCCAATCCAACTTACGCCCTGCTCCATTTTACCTCCAGTATTGGGAACTTTCTGCTAGCCGCTGCCCAGTCATTCTTTCGTTCGCTTCCCTCCGCCATCTTCCTGTTCTCCTCCATTACCAACAGTCACGTACGTGGCCTTGTCCGCTTTCCCACACGTCCGCCCCTGAACTCGACACGGAGACAGGCGAACATCGTTCCTGTGATTGCGACAAACCATACTGTCACTATCGCAGCTGAGCTGGTAAGTATGATATTGCTTTGTATGTTTTCCGTTCCCATATTTTCTTTCCGCAGACGAATGGAACACATCTTGTTGGGCAATGTGAAATTTCCCACCCAGTCGCACGACCCCTTTCGCTAGAGGGCGAGGATGAATACATGTCGTCGCTCAGCTTTGACACTATCTCACCGACTGTGAGCACTCAAGGCCAGAACGTCTTCTTTGGCGCGGACTCCAAGGATTCGTATGAAAAACTGCGCTCACCCATAAGCCGTTCGTCTATCCGCCTCTTATTTTAGACTTAAAAGACACATCTTTATTTCGCAGGACTGTACTACCTAAACGCATACGGGCACGAGATGTATCCTGTTCCCACTCCAGAATACATCTCAGGCCTCGGTACTCGTCAAGTTCTTGTGTACTCGTGTGGGTCTCTCTGGACCAGGTTCGCTTTTCTCTACCTTGTCATGTCCATAGCACTCAGCTCAGGGTCACGGAATAGCATCATTCCCTGCCTTGCGCTGCGGGGAGTGGCTCCAGCCATCGCGCGTTCTCGTTCTCTGCGCGCAAAAGTCCTTTTCTGTATGGAGTCGCCATGTATGTCGTCCAAGTTTTCGACGCTCACCGGGCCCAATTACCAGTAAACTCGAAAAACGACCGCGAAACAGAGGGCTACACGGCAGTCGACTATATACAGTCAGCCTGACCCGTCGTCTCGCGCCGTCCTCGAACCGTTTGACTGACGGATTCTGAACGACCAACCAGGACGATCGCCCGCACGCTAAACGCGCGCTATCAAGTAGTTCCGTATGGTCTTGGACCGGATAGCGCGGCTACGACGTACCCTGTGTCCACCTTTGTGACGCACCTTGTCCATCTGCGTGGCGGCGCTGTGCGCGTCGACGTGGCGCTCACGTCGGTACGTCTATCCCTGTTGTCTCCCTGTAGGATCGGGGTTTTCTTGCTCATCTCCCCAAACTGATAGGAACTTGGGGTCAGGTGTGTCGAGGTGGAGAGTGATACAAGAGGGTCGGATGGAATTCCTCTCTACGATGCAGCGTGCGCCAAAGAGGCGATGGATTTGGTGCTCGGGACCGAGTAGTCCCTGCCGCGCTGGGCCCCGCTCGAGAGGTACTTAAAGGGTGTGAGCCGCTCGATGGCCTCATCTTGGATAAGCACGAGGTAAACTACGACGTCATAGAACTCCCCAGGACATCGTCATCGTGACCCCAAGTCTTTACATGCTTTACATTCCATATATAAAATAGAGTAGCTTGCGGAGGAATGAGACCACACCAACACCGACATGTTTCAACGCACGCTGTTAACTACACCCGCGCGAGTTAGCGGTGTATACACTGCTCGCACTTTAACTCCCACATCCCGATGTTTACACGCTTCTCCGGTTGTGTCTAAAACCGCCACAGAGAAGGTCGCGGAAGTCGCGGACCAGGTTCGTGCGCCCCTCTCCTGATCAGGGACAAAATGGGGATCACTCTTACACCTCACACCCCATCAAACGATAGGTCAATAAGTCTGTTGGCCGGGGACTTGCCTCTGCGATCGAGACTGGTGAAGAAGTAACAGAGAAGACGAAGGAGACGTTTGGTGAGCAGACGTCTACAAATACCTTGGCTATGGCCACGCATATTGACTATCGGGAAAACAACACAGGCACGACGAAAGAGAAAGCGATGGGGGATGCGAAGTCCGCAGCGGAGAAAACCAATGAGGTGAGAGCATTCCGACTCTGACATTCATGACCGGTTATTAACACAAGCCACGGCTTATAGGCTGCACGTGCGACGACAGACAAGGTATCTAGTGTACCCATATATTCTATCCTTGGCTGGGGAACACTGATTATGGCCGTGTCGTAGATGGCATCCGAAGGAAAGAAAGCGAGAGAGTCCATGGATGAGAAGCACTGATCCATACCAACAAGCCTTGTAATATTCTCCGCACTCGTGTACCGAATGATGGCATATTTGAGGATCCTCACTGGCATGCAGTAGCATGGCTAAACACTCGCACTGGTGCAAGCCAACTTGAGATATACCGATTTACTTGACATTTTCACGAATCGGGCGTACCGAGTGCTGGGTAGGCTTGCGGGTACGAAACAAGCGGATAACTTGAGGGCGCTGGAGCTTTTATGTTGACGGAGTACCCTGGGCTCAAGTTAACCTGTTTGCTCTTGGGCCGATAAGTTCTTTGAGTATAAAACTATAAAGATGATTTCGTCTCCATCACAGCCTACACAACGTGACATACATGGAACGTTTAGACATCATCATCCTGCCAATGCTACCTGGTGACTGTGTTCATGCTGTTGCGGACTGCTGAAACCCTTGACTGTCCTCGTCTGCCGTGTCACCGCCGTGCTCAACCAGGAACCGTGCGAGTTCTAAATGGCCCCCTTCGGATGCCCGATGCTGCGGAGTCAACCCGTCCACGTCCTCGGCTGCCACATCGGCGCCGTACTCGACCAGAAACCGTGCGAGCTCTAGATGACCACCTAAGGACGCCCGATGCAGCGGGGTCGACCCTGCTCTATCTTTGGCTGCGGTGTCGGCACCGTGTTCGACGAGGAACCGTGCGAGCTTCACATGACCCACGTCAGATGCTCCATGCAGCGGAGTTCGGTCGACCCCGTCCTTGGCTGCTGCGTCGGCGCCGTGCTCGACCAGGAATTGTGCGAGTTCCAGATGTCCCATTGAGGACGCCCAATGAAGAGGAGTCGACCCGAAGTAGTCCTTTGCCGTGGTATCGGCGCCATGCTCAACCAGGAACCGCGCGAGCTCCACATGACCCTCAGAGGATACCCGGTGCAGCGGAGTCCACCCTCCCTCTTCCTTGGCGTCTGCATCGGCGCCGTGCTCGACGAGGAATCGTGCGAGTTCTACGTGACCACTTTCAGATGCCCGATGCAGCGGAGTCGACCCTACCCCGTCCTTGCTGCCGCGTCCGCCCCGTGCTCGACAAGGATCCTAGCGGCTCCCAAATGTCACTTTTTGGAAGCCAGATGTAAGGGGGTTGACCGATCGTTGAATCTCTGAGAGTGCACATCCTGCGACTGTTCAATGGCCAAGGCATTTACAATATCGTCTAGACCGCAAAAAGCGGCGTAATGTAAGGGGGTTCCACGGGGTGGCCACGGCCTTTCGACTGGTCCGTGTGGCGGCTTCCAGAAGGGTGCTATTGGGTCATATATCCATAGCCAAACCGCAAGATGTGGTTTTCTCCGGTCAAAAAGCTGCTTTATCCCTTCGGCTACATCCGCGTCATGCGACACCTCGGATCGGGCATGCTCAAACCAATGCCTGGCAGCATATTCAGCGAGAGGAAACGTCTTCAGGGTATCTCTGGTGATACTCTTGTCCAGGTGCAAAAGGGTACCCAGACAGGCTTGGACGACGAGAGTATGAGCAGGCGTCGAGGAGATATGGTAACGACGGGAAATAGTGTCATGGTTCTCAGCAAGGCGGGCAGACGTCAGGAACTCTCTGACCGAAAAGTGCGAGGATTGTATAACTTGGGAATTTTTGACGTTGACAAGGGAAATCAATGTGGTGCATATGGATAGCACCGCTTCTACCGGATCTTCGGGGCGCCAATCCTCGCGAAGCTTGGGAATAGGTCCTGCCCCGAAATCAAATGCGACAATCTCTGCAAGTTCCTCGACGCGGAGCGGCCGGGTAGCGACGGCGATACATTGAAATAATCGGTGGGCAAGTTCCCAGTCTGCCTTATTAATCTCGCGCAAGGTACGCTCATATGTCTCCTCGAGCGTCTCTGGCAATTCGGCTAGGGCATGACGGATACGTCCAGGGTGGCAGCCACGAAGGTAGACAATCTGGCAATATACCCAACGGAACCTACA
>Ga0307510_10006815_pt1 | contig 13628 bp, 27 predicted proteins | sample 12_EM_MG_FD_207224 | JGI IMG/M metagenome (GOLD analysis project Ga0307510, IMG submission 207224) | Populus trichocarpa ectomycorrhiza microbial communities from riparian zone in the Pacific Northwest, United States - 12_EM | ecosystem: Host-associated > Plants > Roots > Unclassified | place... | reverse complement strand
CCGGCGCGCGACCCATGCACTACTAGGGAGGGACCCAAGAGAGGTGGTGAGCGTTGCCTAGAAGAGTGTCGCTCATGGGTAACTTGACGATAAATCGTGACACGGGTGGTATCGTTGCCCACCACGGGACATAGTCGACTGCAAAAAAAAAGGAGCCAGTCAGTCTAGCGGAACCCCAATGAGTCCTCAATGACAAAATGACCACGCACCTTTTAATGCCTCTGTCGTCTCAAACCACAGATGCAAGCCAAGATGTGTCTGTCTTCATCCCGGGACCCAGTGAGGGCGCGGCGCGTGGGAGAGAAAGTGTCGATGCGGGCGACTTGGTGTTCATGTGAGGGGAGGCAGTGCGATGTCGAGCTCGCATCAGCGTTGGGGCCGGGAAATAGTGCCGCGTGCCATTTGTTTGGGAGCCACCAGGTAGAATGGCGCGAGGCCCGCCTGATGCATGACCTTGAGATGTGCTTGTTGACGTCGTTGAGGTACGTCCTTTGTGGTTGTACAGAGTCGGTTGGGTTGCGCGGAGCCGGTTGGGTCCGGTCCGGTCGTAAGCGGCGGACCTGGCATACGCAGCAGCGGCGTTCGTCTCATAGGTTGCCCCTCTCGGCCCGCGCAAGATTGCCAAGGCGGACTACAGTACGAGGAGCGCACGGCGTCAATAGCGCGCGGTCGTGAGGGCCAAGAGAAGTTCGGCCCACTGAAGGTTACGCGAAAGAGAGAGGCGCCGAGGAGCTCGACACAAGGCGCGCAACAAGCTGATCATGATGAGCACGGGCAGCAGTTGATTGAAGGGAGTCGGGGAAGAGGAACTTGAAGCAGTCCTTGCGGGAGACGCAAAACCGTCTGTGGCCGCACATCGACAGGACAAAGAAGGCCCATCATTGAAACCGCGGAGTTGACGTGACGTACTGTACCAGCAATATTAATATCGAAATGTACGGTTAATATATATGTATGTAACCCCGGCCGCATCCTGACGAGTCCGTAGTTTATTTATTCTTCCAATGTCATCCCGCCAAGGTGAGACGTGCATGTACACACACAAAGTACGGCTCTTCCATCTGCGTCGATCAGTTCGTTCGTTTCAGCTGAAAACTGGGCCTGAGTCATAACACGACGCAATTCAGAGAGCACTGTCCAATTTATGTAAGAAGGATAATACGGATTGAAGGGGCGATCCGCGAGTTGATGAGCATCGTCGAACAAGAATTACAAGAGGTTGCCCCAGCCCATTCTCCCCGCAACTGCCATCCGATGGCGGCGATGGGGAAATCAAATCGATAAGCCCCTCTGCTGCGTGCCGCACTCCCCTTTCGTGGGGTTTGGGTAGGTGGGAACCAGACGATCGGTCTTCCTCTCCTCTCTGAGCACGTATAGACTTGCAAGACGTCGTCAGCCGCGTAATGCCACAAACGACAAACAAGAACGAAAACTCACATTCTCGACCCGATTGATAACCTCTCTAAAGAACTCTCGTCTGTATTGGCCTGTATTCTCGAATCTTTGACCTTGTGCCATGCACTCTCGAATGTGGTCGCGAGCCTTTCTTGACGCTTTATCGAATGCCCCTCGCTAGTACCTACTACCCGTGGGCGTCGCACGACTCGCATCGACAGCAATTACGAGACAGCTCGCCGAATAGTTGGACTTCTAGCCTTTCCAGGCGTTCTTTGGTGACGGCCAAAAACGAGCAGATGAATCCGCGGAGACGTTGGAACGTGGTGGACGGGTCCCATGATGGAGTCCGTAACCAATCACGCAAATCTTCATCAGGAGGGGGGAAACATGCAACAATGTAACACGTGAGCGGGTAAAGAAAATGGAAGAGTTATATTGCATTGCAACCTTGAGCGTCAGACCCACGCAGGCATATGGGCACAGTAACAACCCTCTCGGACAGTTCATCGGCCATCCGTGATTTCCCCGTCCCTGATGAGTTTTCAACAGGGACGCAATTGGCATAAATACCGCTTGGAGACCCAGTAAGATGCGTTGTAAGAGTCTGAAACAAGACGTCTGCAGCTTTCCCCTGGAATGTGGAAGGGTCGATCCCAGGAGCGTTCGATGACTGTGAATGGGGTCAACGACTGGGAAACATCAGAGACATGGACATGAGTGATGAGGGATTAATGTTGTCTGGTCAGAAAGGGCGCGTCTATATATGCAATGCAGCAAGGCCATGATGTATATTTTTTTACGTGTCAGGACGGGATGCCTGAGAGTGATCACATCCGAGTCATAGTCCTGCCATTCACTTGGCTCCCCCTGCATCCATGTTATTTTTTACGCGTAACAATAAGAATAAGGACGGGATTCCTGAGTGTGTGTTCACATCCGAGTCACAGCCTGCCATTCACTCGGCCCGGCTCCTCCGCATCCTGTCATTTCCCCAAATTTCATATCCGCGCATTGACAGTCCAAAGGACACATTAGCACTTTCATGGCATACAAATACGAACAGGAAGACGCGAAAGGAATCACACTGGAGATCATAATGAAAGCAACTAAAGGAAAAAAAAAGTTGTTTTCAGGGGGTACGGGAGAGGGAGAACGAATATATATATATGCAAAAGTCCTCGATGAAAACGCCGAACAGAAACTATGGTGATCCGTTCAAAGAGGGATGCACGAACGACGAAAACGGCGTCGGAGACGAGAGCTTTTCGGGTAGGAAGAGTGGGACCGTCGGTATCAGCTCAAAGATGTGCTGTACCACACCGCGCGCTACACCAGACGGACCTGGGCGCACTTCTGACGTGTCGTCAGCGCGCATGACCCCGTGCACGCGTGCCTCCTGCGATGGCGCTTCCTCCCAGATTCCGTTGGGTCCAGGTGCGACTGGAGGCATTGCTACTCCGCGTCCGTCCCAGATGCATCGGAGGTCGTGACCAGGTATAATCTGGCACAGACGCCCAGTTTCGACATGTCGCACCTCGATGAAACGCTGGTCGAAGATGAGGATGTATGGTGGGTGCCATGCGACGTGCTCTGCTGTGCCCTCCCACTCGATGGTGCCCTTGGTGCGACTGGGGTCGCCGTGGCGGTTCACATACAACCCGAACTCTGTGAGAAACCGTCAGCGGGCAGACGGAGAAGGTACCTGAGGACGCTCTTACCATCGTAGCAAAGAAGGAACTCATTCTCGCTAGAGCGGAACATGCCCATGGGACGACATGACTCGCATCGTTTAGCGAGCTTCTCATGGCGCGGATCGTCGCGTTGCGGAATGGTAACACTCTTGAAACTGTGGACAGTACGTCAGCCATCGAACGCTACGCTAAATAAAGCGCGTCCAAGTGACGACGATGACTAACTCGGAAAGATCCATGATCTCGAATCCCTTTGTACATAATATGGCGATCCTTGCTTTCAAGAAGATGAGATCATAGGACTCTGAGGGAAGGAAAAAGTCCTGTCGTATGGCATGAACTCGAGAATCCCAGTGACGCTGAAATGAGGCAAACGCACTCGATAAATGCGGAACCACTCCGAACGAGGTTGTCGCAGGCCAAGGCGAGAGCTGAGAGACACTGGAGCTTTTGCCCTCTCGTTAATCTTGCCAACAACAGGCTCAAGTACGCGGAAAACGCTGTCCAACTAGACACAGACGTGAGACAGACAATTGACGAAACGAGATAGGATCGTACCCCTTTCTTCTTCATGTAGATCACAAGAGTTCGCCCTCCTAGACTTCCGACGCTGAAGAAGTGCACGTCTTTCGAGCCATTGAGCTTCTGCGGGGTCTGAGACGTGTTCGGACTATGTGGTGACGAGGGTACGAGTGCCTCGATATGGTATGCATACAGCGACTTTTGGGAGAGAACAAGTCAATCTATGGCACACAGAAGGGGAATCGCTCTTACCTTATCAGCAAGAACGAGGAATATCCCAAAGTCCTCAAGCATGGCACACTGCGTGACCATCTTTAAGTGCAGCACCCGACGCATGGCTGCAACAAGTCGATAAGCGACACACTTCGGCACGACAAGGGCACAAATTACTCACAGCGAGAATCATGGCGGTACCCAATCCATACACCTTCCGCACAACCAACTGCGACGAGAGCGCGCTTGTCTGTGGTAGCTAGAGACGAGCGAGTTTCCCAACAATCAGAACAAATGGACAGGTGCGACCAACCCAATCCGCTTACTGAATGGCACGGAGCAGGTGACCTTGCCCGTAAACGAGCTCTCTGTGTTCCACGAGTGGTTCGTCTGGGCGGTAAGCATCGACGGCACGACAAACGTGTCCGAGCTGAGCGTCTCAACCTCGAACACCTTGTTCGACTCCTGAACAACTTTGCGCAACCCGGTCGCCTCCTGGAGCTTCTCCTTCCACTCTGAGCGTGCTTGTGAGGATTCGGCGTACACCGTGTAGAGACCTCCAAGCCGGCCAGTGTGTAGGATTGTGCACGGGTACACGACACGAGAGTCCGTCGCTGCCTCGGGGGAGACACCAGGCATATTTGCTTGTGCCTCGGCCTTGTTTTCCTTGTTTCCGCCGCCACCGAAACTACGGAGTATACCAGTCCCGCGTTGCGTGGCTGGATCAGTGAAGTTCGCCAGCGTCAATAGGTCCAGAGGAATGGGCTAGAAATGGAAGTTAGATTAGACGTCACCCAGTAAAGAAGTGGGGAGAAAACACATGCCCGGCGGTTGACATGATATTTCGTTATGCCATCCTTCTCCTTTGGCTTCGTCATCACCACTGGTATGACACCGGAGTCAGCAAGCCGCATCGTGACACCACCAGCCTCTCTAGTCCATATGACTTACAATAGTTGTCGAATAACAGAACAAAGAGCTCGCTCCAACCACTCCACTCAAAGCCGGTATCCGGCTGACGCAGGAACTTGCCCGTATGAATGAGCGAGCGGTTCTCGGCCAACAAGTCCATGTCCTGCGAGAGTGACAAAATGAGCTCCTGCCTTTGTTGCGGTATATTGGGGACTTACCACTGCTTCGCCAGGCTTGAACACTATGTTCGAGTTGTACCGCCACAGCTCAACCTTCTGCTCCGCAGATGCGACGCCAGGCTGCGTTTCTTTGAGAAGCGACTTGATCACTTCGATGACCTGAGGGATGCTATCATGTTCCTCGTGGCCCTCTTTAGTGGCCTCCAAGATACTCTTGAGCAGCAGCTCATATCGCGCAAGACGTGGGATCGGCCGGTACACGAAGTTTTTCATGTCGAGGCGGTTTGCGTCCGCATGGCGTGTGCCGAGCTGTGGATCATAGTAAGCATATATGCGTGATGAACGCAGACCACGGACTGCAAGCGTACCTCCACGAATTCTTTGAATGTGGGATTATTCGCCATTTCATCAACGATACGGTACTCAGCTATCGGATAGTTCGTGATGTACTCCATATACTCCTCGCGCCAGTTCAGCGCGGCATCAAAAATCGCCGCGGTAACACTGTTGATGATCGGGTGCTCGTCGCGTTGGATAGCGTGGAGGCGGTCAAGCAACTTGCGGTGATGTGAATGTAGCGCGCCAAAATTATGATAGACATCCGTGATGAAGATCGAGAGTCGTTCGCGAGGGACGATGGAAGGATCTGCCGAACGCAACGGTTGTACGTACATCTGCAAAACGAAACACGATCCAGGTCAACAAGACATGAGAGTCATCAAGAGGCACTCACAATATCTATGTTCTCCAGATCGCGCACATACTGCATCTCGCCTTTGATAAGCTCAAAGATGACACTGCAGAAATCAGCATCAGGTCACCGGTACTATTATTTTCTGATCGCGACGACTCACCTCTGGCGTTTCTGCTCCTCCTTGACAATTCCCGCTCTAACATCCTCGCTCACCAAGTTGTGCCATTCAAACTTGGCTGTCGGGCCCCTGCACATCGCATGCTGGAACGTCTGCAGCACGCACGCTGCCTGCAGGTTTTTGAACGCATGCACAGCTTCCAATAGGAAGTCGATGTCCGGATTGCCCTCAGCGGTCTCCTTCGCGATGGCGTCAAGCACGTGCTCGTACCGCTGTAAGTGCTCGGACGGGCGATTCAGGAACACTTTGAGCTCCATCCTCCGTGCATTTGGGTTGCGGTTTGCGTTCTATATTCCAAGTCGAAGCATAAGCAATACCTCCTTGAAAGGCGAGAGTAAAGCGCCACGGACCTCGAGGAACAGCCGGAACTCGTGATTTCCCTCGGTCTCGTCTTTCAACCGTTTCTCCGCAAGTGGCAAGTTGCCAACGTATGGCGGGTATACAAGCCTGAACTCCGTCGCAACTTGGAGGAAGATGTCACCGACGCGCTGGATGACAAGTGACTGTTCGCGCTGGCGGACGTTGAGAATCTCGAGTAACTGGCTACACGCGCGGCGGACATCGTAGAAGTTTCCAAAGACTTCATCGATGAATCCATCGAGTTCTGAATAAGGTATGACGGGTGGATTCGCGTTACGCAAAGGCCGTATAAACACCTATTTTCGTGGGGCACGATCGTCAGCTACAATGTCTAGTCCGTGACGCACACAGGAAATCGCACAGTTTCGATCACATCTAGGTCCTTGAGATATTGGATCTCGCCGGAGATAAGCTTATGGATAATCGTCTGACGATTAACCTCGCTCCCAGGAAGTGCGGCCAGAACCGCCGGATCTATTTGCGTCGTCCATTCCTGATCCAGCGATACGGGGAGAGGAGTGGGAGCCTCCTCGACGGTAATCGCCTCCGCCTATGCCGATCCATCCAAGTCAGATGAGCGCCCAAATGATACTAAATCACACCCACCCTCGGCCGGCGCGGACACGCAAACGAGTAGCATGGTAAGGATTCAGAGCAACTGGGCGAATAGCATCGAGTCAACACGGTGATCACGCTCGTCGGGAGTTCTTCACGATCACGTGGAGCATCAGCAGAACCCTCCTGGTCATCGAGAAACATGTACACGTCCTCGACGCCATCTCGGAGCACGCATCCACCCCACTCTACCTCATAGAAGAAAAGTTGTTGTTGCAGACTCCGCGCGACTTGTAACGCGATGGCGCGGTTATTGGTCGCAACACCCTGGCTGAGGAGGAGCTCCGAGAGTATACGTGACTGGAGTGTAGACTAGGACCGATAAGCGGCAGGTAGCGTCAGATAAGTACATACAGATGAGATAATGCACATACGACGATATCCTTGCCAGTAAATGCCCGCGGGTACGGGATGCTTCCCTTCACATGAGTCCCACGTGGCACCTGGTCGCGCAACCACACCGCGATGTTGCTTAGTAACGAAAAGTTGACGAACGACTCGAGGCTGTCCTCCTCCGAGTAATACTCCTCGTCGTCATCATAGAATTCGTCATCGGCGTACGAATTAGTGGCGTCTTCCATGGCCTCACGACTTTTCAGCCGCTCGATCTCGGAGGCCAGTCGCGAACGCGCAGTTGCTTCAGAACGAGCCGGCTCTGATGGCTGGCGCTCGCTGATTGGAGTAGGTGCCGAGGAGTAATCGCGTAGCCTGCTGGAGGAGTACGAGTCGCCACGTTCGATTGGAGTGCGTTCCGTGTAGACATCCTTTTCTCTGCTGCTGGGACTGCTGTACGCTGTCGGCACGGTGGAGATGGTCGCGACAGTTGATGTTGTCAGGTTGCGATCCAGTCCGTTTCCTTGCATACTCGAGGTGGTTGAGATTGTGCTCGTTGATCGCAGCGGGTGCTCGCTGCTGGACACTGAAGGCGGAGGATGGCGATCTGGTCGGTCCAGAAGATACCTGGAAAAAAGGATGAGAGAACACTCACTGTGGGAGAGTGGACGAGCAAACCCATGTGTCCCTGTCGCAAGGATATCGTCCGAGGAGTCGCGTTCGAGAGTGTTCTTAGGCCTCGGTGGGGTGGCGGCGTTAGCAGGTGGATTTAGTGGCGGCGGCGGCGGAATCTTAGACAAGTTGGATGCGTAATTAGCATCGAGTGGGAAGTAGGAGCCGCTCGCGACACTCATGGGAGAGTAAGGCTCAGATGACGACGAAGTGGTGGAAAAATCGTCGGTATGACCAGGTACGCGAGGTGCAGAGGCGCCAGGTGGTCGGTAGGATAGCTTCTTTTGGAGGGTGTTCCCAGGGGATTGTGTACCGTTGGTGGGGTAATTCCTTCCAGTGGGTGATGGATTCCAGGGTTGATTGTAGGATCCGAGAGCAGGGGAAGTATCAGGAACGGGCATGGTGGACTGGACCGAACTGGCGCCACGGGTGTGTCCAGGCCCAGGGGAGGGCGAGCGCGCATCAGCGCCACTGCCGCTCCCCGGACGCAATGTCGCAGGGCCCTTCTGCGCAGGTCTCGGATCGGAGGGTAATCCCCGGGGGGGCCGCTCCGCAGGAGAGGTGGCGGTGTCATACGGCCGCCGCGATCTGCACGTGGGATGAGATGAGGATCGAGGGGAGAATAGCGAGGGGTGTTACGCACTGCTCGGTACTAGGCTTTGGGCCAGCGGGGTTGGAGAGGGCAGGATCTTGGAAGAAGGGGCGCGGCTCGGGCATTTTGGTAGGGTAATTCGGAGGACTTGTAGGCGATGCGCCAGGAAGCCTTGGTAGGGGACGAGGGCCCTTTCCTAGGGTGGGAGAGGTGGGGAACGTTGTCGGGGAGGGGAGGGGACGATTGTTGTCTCGGGGGCTGGCGGGGGCTGGGAGGTGGTGAAGGGGAGAGGGAGAGGAAGATGAGAAGAAAATAAAGAAGAAAATACGAGAATGAAGACGAACCGCGGGATTGAGGGTGTGCTCTGGAAGATATGTGTGCGCCAACGGCTTCGTCGCTATGTGGACTGTAAGGTGGATCATGATCGACGTTATTAGGTCTGTTTATCGAGTAAGTCGGGGAGAAATTGGAAGGACTAGACTCTTCAGCGAAAGCGCTGAGAACCTGGTCATAAAGCTCCTGGAGGTCGTCCCCTGGCGGCGGACGCTGGGGAGGGGAAGAGGAGGATGCGACTGTCGGCATGGGATGGATGGGTGATGATTGAGGGTGGAATTGATTTGATGATTGCCGTCACGTTTTTACAGTTGAAGAAGGAGCGCCCTGGACAGGTAGCGAGAGTGTCGCATCGAAAGTAAGACCGCAAGTAGGACTGCCCCGGGCACGGGCAGGATGGGGATCGGGGGACCGGGATAGGAAACGATAGGCACGACAGCGCACATGACCCTCCCTTCCTCTCAGACATGATCCCCAAGCGTACATCATCCGTACAAGATATACATACACAGAATCCACCCTTTGGTTCAAGGAAGGTGCCTGCCGTATCTGTGAAAATCATCACCCCTTCACAAATCATCTTACCCATCAATCAACCCAGGTTCCTGACTGAGAACGACGATGTCTGGTCACAGAACGCCTGGGATCACGTCCCACCCCCCGCGGACCAAGATGCAACCATAGCCGCTTCGCTTGCTCGCCAGCGTGCGACCCCCGTACCAGATGACGACAAGCCTAAATACAACACCAGACCCGCAAAACAGTGGTCCGTTCCAATCTCCTTGATATCCACCACTTTGCTCCAATCTCTTTTCTACGACATAGGGACAACTTTTACAAAGCGAACGCCTCGAACTTTTTCAAGAACCGCAAGTGGTGCGTTTTTGCCTGTTCACCTACTCTACATCATAGGAGATTGTCAGATCCGTTTTCAGGTTGCATCTCGAGTTTCCGGAGCTCGTCGCTGCTGCCGAGTTGTCGGTGCGCCCCCATCCATTAGTCGAAGCCGAAACACAATTAAACCCCCGCGCCGCGCGCAGGCCGGACCTCGTACGGTCGTTGAAATAGGATGTGGTGCGTCGCCCGCTGCACAGCATACAAAATGATACGTTCTCCTGATTCCCGCCCACATTTTCCTCTATCAATGTAGGCGCCGGAAACGCGATCTTCCCACTCCTGGAGCAAAACTGCAACCCCGAGCTACGTATACACGCGTTCGACTATTCCTCGCACGCAGTCAAGCTCGTCCAGGTGCGTCTCATCGCGCACCGTCTATTTCTACCGATATATTGATGTGCTGTAAAACAATCGTCCCAGCACAACGCTCTGTACACATCCCCACCTTGTGGAACGATCTCGGCCGCGGTCTGGGACCTATCCTCAGCAGAGCTTCCTCCAGGCCTTGCGCCTCGCTCGGCCGACATTCTCGTTCTCGTCTTTGTTCTCAGCGCTCTACACCCTTCCGAATGGCCCCGCGCCATCTCCAATATCGCGCAGGTGTGGATGCCCCTCCCCTCACTCATCCTCATCTCCAGCTTGACTTCCTTCCAGATACTCAAACCGGGCGGACTCATACTCATGCGTGACTATGGTCGATACGACCTCACCCAGCTGCGCTTCAGAGCCGGTCGCCTGCTAGACGAAAACTTTTACATCCGCGGCGATAACACCCGCGTATATTTTTTTGAACTCGGTGCGTAACGGCATCCTTCCTACCCCCTACCTCCCATTAACTCCTCAGTCTTATATGACGAAAACTATATATTCATGACTCTTAATTGATGTGGTTGTTTCACCGCCCATGCGCCCGTGCTGTAGATGAGCTAGCGCTACTGTTCACAGGCTCACCTGCGCCGCCCACCGCACAGGAAGCGCCCGAGTCCGAGATGACTGAATTTGACGAGGGAAACGGCGACGGCGAAGAAGAGGAGTGTGAAGTCCCGGCCAAGGACGACCTGCCAGCGCCATCGCATATTCCGCCCAGCCCCAGTCCCTCTTTCACCGCCCCCGGAGACCCATCCACACATTCGGTCCACCCGTCCCTGCGGGACCCCGACGCACTTGGGCTGCCCCACCCTCTGTTCACCATCAAGCAGCTCGGTGTCGACCGCCGGCTACTCGTGAATCGCAAGCGGCAGCTCAAGATGTACCGCGTTTGGATGCAGGGGAAGTTCCAGCGTACGGAAACGGATGCCTTACCCCTCGTCACGGAGCCCGATAGAAGCCCCCCGTAATGACACCATCCCTTATCCCCTCTGTGTCGATATAGAAGGGTATACTCAATGTTGCAATGAGGACCAGGGTGGGTTACATCATAGCAAGAGAGATACCATCCGCAGATTGTATATTCATCAATAGTCACATGGGTGTTTTTTGAAAGCGCATGGTATCATATGAGATAGAAAAAAGTCAAGACGTCAAAACGTCTAGCGACCCGCTCAGAACAGAGCGTTGAAGATCTTCTCGCCCAAATTGCGCGGAGGTACTTCAGGCGAGTCGGTCTCTTCAATAGTTGGGATACCCTGGCCAGTGAATCACGTGCAGTCAACAACGGGCGCTCGCTTACAGACAGAAGAAGCCCTGCACATCAAACGCACCGTGACGAAGTCCATTTCCTCGACGCGCCAGAAGGGTGTGCGCATGTACAGATACCAGCCGGTCCAGAGACCGAAGAAGATGGGGATGTTGATGTAACCCGTGATGAAGTTTTGCGAATTCCACACGAAGAAGACCTGATAGCTGTTGACGAGGATGAAGACCGACGTCCAGAATACGCCCCAGATGGCGAGCCAGGGCTGCAGCCGGTTGTTGTACGCGAGCTGCGTGAGGTCGCGGCCCTGCGCTCTGTGTCCGGACCCTGAAGCGGGTTCGCGAAAAAATCAGCTCGGTGAGTTAAAATGGAAAAGAAACCAGCATGCAGCGAGATTTGAGGAAGGGCGGGGGGACACACGTACAGAATCGGATGTAGGTCAGGTTGATGGACCACCACGAGAAGAAGCCAGCGGTGGCTGAGAGGCTAACGAACCAGCTGCAAAGAAGACGAGTGGTTGAGTGACGTTTGCTCGTAGGGAAAAACAAAAAAAAACAAAAACTAAGCGTACTTGAAAACTTTGGCCGCGCCTGCCGATACGTTCATGAAAGAGAGGAGGGAGAAACAGCTCTGAATGAGAAAAAAAAAACACGCGCATAATGAGCCCTCATTCATGTGTTTGCGCCGAAATCAAAGGGACGTACGGCGAACAGTACGGCGACGATCGGGAGACCGTTGTTGGTGCAGTACGAAAAGATGCGAGGGGCTTGCCCGCGGATGGAAAGGCCGTACAGGATGCGCGAGGAGCAGAACAAGAACGAGTTGCCGGCGGAGAACGCGCTGGTGAAGATGGCCGCGTTGATGATGGAGGGCAGCGTGCGGATGCCGGCGCGGCGGATCGCGATGACGTAGGGCGACTGCGTGGCGGTGCCGTTCCCGTTGAGCAGGTCCGGATCGTCGTAGGGCACGAGCATGCCGGTGATCAGGACGCCGAGAATGTAGAAGACGATGATGCGCCAGAACACGCGGCGGACGGCCTTGGAGATGTTCCGCCGTGGGTTTTCCGTCTCGGACGCGGCACTTCAGTTGCAAAAAAATCATCAAAAGAGTTTTAACGATGATGCCACACAAATGGGGGCGCGCGGGGGTTGGTGGTGTTGAACTTACATCGCGACGAGCTCCATACCCTGGAAGGAGAAGCCTGCCTGCACAAGGACGGCGAGCCAACCCAGGAAGTGATCTGTGGATTTACTCTTAACTAAACCAGGACCATTGAGAGCGCCGGGGTGTTTCCAGTACTTGGTATTAGAGTCAGGACGTTGACAAGTGATCCAATTCCAAAATCGAACGCACTCTGAAGCCAAGGCGGCTGTGATCAGGGCCTCCTCCGAGGTCAATAATCAGCCCACAGAAAATGAGACCGGTGATAAGAGAAACTGAGTATAAATGTCAAAAAAGTCAACAGAAAAGGAAGAAAAAACAAAAAACATACGCTTGATAATGGAGAAGACAAACTCGGCTGGAAAATTTATCAGATTTTTTTTTTCCAAAAACGAAGTGAGCCCCCACATTCTCCGAACCACCGAACACCAAAAATATTAATAAGACAGACGAGGAAACACAGCACGGCCGTATAACCAGCCTGATGCTTATGCTGATGGGGAATGTCCGTTACAGATCAGACCCTGCGTCGGACAATGAGGATAGGAACGCATTTACGTTGTCGTCCCAGAAAGTGATCAGAATTGTCGCAGCCGTGATCTCGACGGGGATAGTGATACTGTGAGAAGTGGGGTCAATGTGGGGCGATAAACTTCGGGCCTCAGAGCTTACGCTTGTGACTACGGAGAATCCAATCAGTACTACTGTAGTTACCATCAACAGTCTGAAGCGCCACTCACGTAGAAGTAATTCTATAGGTAAGGAACGAAGCGTTGAATTCACAAAAGTCCGAAACAACCAGAAATTACGCACCCAACCAACCTATGAGACCAGTAAGGTAAGCCAGGGAACATGGGGGATAAAAGGAGGGGGAAATGTACTTACGGCGGCACCAAAGGAAGGCTGAACCCAGCGGGCGGCTGGATACAGTTTTCGCACATGAACGTTTAGCCTCGCCACGAGTAGATAAGGACCGACCGAAGTGGGGGAAAGTGCCGGAGATAGGCGCCAACGCTGTCATTTCACCAATAGAACACAATGAGCTGCGGCGGCGGCGTTGGCGGCGTGGTTAGAGTGGGCAACGGCAAGATGCACAGGGATTGTACGTACGAATACGCAACCGTTCCAACCAAGGCGTACGCGAGCAGTGCGCCCAGAGGACCCGCTTGACGTAGCGCAGACCCAGACCCGAGGAACAAACCCGTGCCAATCGTCCCCGCAATCTGCATGCGACGAATGAGGTCA
>Ga0307510_10006814_pt1 | contig 13628 bp, 16 predicted proteins | sample 12_EM_MG_FD_207224 | JGI IMG/M metagenome (GOLD analysis project Ga0307510, IMG submission 207224) | Populus trichocarpa ectomycorrhiza microbial communities from riparian zone in the Pacific Northwest, United States - 12_EM | ecosystem: Host-associated > Plants > Roots > Unclassified | place... | reverse complement strand
GGATTGAAAACCAAGTTAGGCTTAGGGCCTAACTGCTAAAAGTACAAGCACTTATATACAAGTGAGAAGTAACGGGTCACAGGAGTCACAGAATAATACTGTCACATATAGTAAGGTTCATCATGAGCTGGCAGTTCTAAGTATAGCTCCATCATGAGCTGGCGGTCTATCATGACGTGGCAATGAGCTGGCAATTCATAAGGGGTTAAATGGTGATACTGCAGAGTGCTGCAGACTGCGGAGTGATGGCATGTGATATCTGACTGCGGAATAGTCAGGTGATCCATCAGGTGACTTGTCAGGTGATTTGGTGGCGGTCCGAGCGGCGCGTGAGGGAACGAGTAGGGAACAAGTGACCAAGAGCACAGAAATAAATGGCAGAAAAATAGTGGAAAATTGGTGGTAGGGCCCAGGATCATAACACTGTGCAATGCCACATGCGAAGTACATTAATGGCTTCACTCTTACTTTTCAGGGGCAGACTCCAAACGTAACTGCTAAAGTCATCAATGACATTCATTGAATACAGGTGGCCATATTTTGAGACACATGGCATCAGCCTGCATAAGTCGATGAAGACCCGCTCCAGCTGTTTGGTTGCCTGACGCCCCTCATGCATCCTTGGCATATGTGACCTTGTCTGCTTCCCCAAGATACAGTGGTCATAGGTTGCTGGTGCAGAGGAAAGGTTGATTGGCATACCTTCGACGATGCCACCGCATGCCATATCAATGATGGTGCGATTAGAGCAGTGTCCTAATCGGCGATGCCACGTTTCAAGGTTTGGTGTCCTTGATGCATATAGAGCAGAGGATGGTGTGTCGTGGGCGATGTTTACGCTTGTGCGGGGTGTAACAACTTGAGGTGTGCAGTCGAGAATGTAAAGGTGGCGCTGTACCCAGGCGCGCCCTTTGAGCAGCATCTTTCCACTGGAATCTAGTATGGAACATGATGTAGTGTCAAAGTAACAAGTGTTTGGTCCGTCATTGTTGAGTGAGAAAACAGAGATGAGACAGACAGTTGAATTAGGGACAAATAGGACATGGTTGAGGGTAATCTTCTTCCCAGCTTCAGTACAGAGCTCAATGGTGCCAACCCTGGACGCATATATGTACGATCCCCCAAACCCAGTGATGGGGTGTGGCATGATGGGACTTAATGATTTGAAATCACTTCGCTCAGGTGATATGTGGCAAGAGGCCCCAGAATCGAGCACGAAGGGTGAGTCATTGGGTATATGTCCATGTAGTTGGGAAGTCGAGTATGTGGAGAGGAAGCTGTCATCGCAGGTGGTGTTCACCAGACAACTGAACTGGTTCCAGTTGATGGATGTGTGGGATGGACCTTGGCTCTCAGTGTGAAAAGCGGAGAATGGAAAGTTTGGGTCTATAATTGGCATCAGGGCGACGTTCACCAAGTCAGTGGTAGGAAGGGGACCGTAGGCAACCCCATTTATTATTACAGTTTTGGACGTTGTAGTTGATATCGTAGTCGATGTCGCAGTAGATGGTGCAGGTGAGGATGGTCTTGATATGTCTTTTATCTTGCTCATCGCGATATTCGCAGATGGCGGTGGGTTGTTTTGCATCCTATTATTTGCTAGCGCGTTGCGTTGAGCAATGCAGGCCTCTTCAAGAGAGTGTCCAGCAAATGTTCCTCCACATGAGATGCAGAAGTTGGCCATGTGGCTGGTGTGCTTGCAATGCATGCATAAGAGGGGTGAGCGTTCATGTCGATTTGTGTATGAGATTAGCGTGCTGGGTCCCTTGCCTCCCTCTGCACAACACTTGATAAGGTCACTCTCTTGCATGATCCGTGTGACAACAGTGTTCGCCAAGAAACCAGGATCATTTGCCGCTGTGTGGACTTGCGATTGCATGTATTTGAATTTGCCTCCCAGGGTGTTGATAAGCACATAAGTTTTGAATGTCGGCCAATCAAGGGGACCCATATTTGAGATGTGCATGATAACGTCATCGATCTTCTCAAGGGTCTTGTTAAGCGGGGTCCCCATGGTGAATTGCATTTCAAGGAGTTGTTTTACTAGCAAGATCTGGTGCCAGACCCCGCATTTTTCATGATGTTCACAAAGAGCATTCCAGACAGCATTGGATGTCTGCAAGTGTTCAATCACTTTGCATTCAGATTGTGCGATGGTGTTGAGGATGAAACCGCGTAGAGAATCATCGTTAAGCTGCCAAGTATAATGCTGCCCGGCTGCTGTGTTGATATTTGGAGGGGCAAAGGTTGCATCCAGCTAGTAGCAGAAGCCCTGTCGTCAGGCGATGTTGCGCATGCAGTGACTCCATTCATCCCAGTTCACCTTGTCTAAGTTGAGCCAAAGATTTGCCGGCCAGGCAGGGTCATTCATGAATTTTTCAGTTATGGAAAGATCAGCCAGCCAGGCCGGCAAAGATAAATTGGGATTTATTTTGCTATTTTGGGTTGGTTGGGGGCCAGGTTGGCTGGCTCCGCCAGTTGGGGTAGCGATATTGGGAGCTGGTTGGCTGGTACCACCCATTGGGGCAGTTGTGGTAGCTGGTTGGGTACCGCCCATTGGGGCAGCTGTGGTAGCTGGTTGGGAGGGGGCAGACGACATCCTTGGGGACAGAGGTGAAGCCTGGGAATGGGGAGTGCTGGATGCAGCAAAGACACAGAGACAGAGACAGATGCCAAGTTAGGATCAAGCTCAGGATAGTAGCAAACAAGAGGGTAGTTCAGGTTTTAAAAGACGAAGCCCATAACCTGTTAAAACCTAAAGTATTCCCTCAGTCACAGTAAACATATGAACTGAGGGGAGAAAGGGGAGTGCATGCATACAACGCGAAGGGGTTTCAAGTCACGTGTATACAAAGTAGAGCATCATGATCAGCACATGATTACATGTTCCAACATTGTGTCCTGTGTAGCATGTATTGATAATCTCTTCTACTTCATATTCTTCTTCTCCATCAATTATTTCAGGGGGTGGTTGTGTGTATGTTTCACTATAGGCTTCTGTTTCATTATATGGAATTAGAAGATCTATGTGGAACACATTATGAATCTTCATTGATGGTGGAAGTTCTATGCAATAAGCAACTGGTGAAACTTGTTTCAAAACTTTGAATGGTCCATATCGTCTTGGTGATAGCTTCCTTGAAAGTGTATTAACTCTGAGATTTTGTGAATCAAGCATTACTTTATTGCCCAGAGATAATGTTCTCCTTGGTGTGTAATGTTTGATGTGTTTATTAAGTGATTGTTGTGCATCTGATCATACTTTCTGTATCATTAATAATCATTGGTGTGCACTAGGATTAGTGTCTTCTTGGATTGATAAGTTTGCAGATGGATTGATTCCTAAGATCAATTGATGTGGAGTGTATTTGGTATGTTCATGCTTCCATGAGTTATGTGCAAATTCCACAATTGGAAGTAGTGTACTCCAGTTGTCTTGTCATCCATTAACAAACTCTTTGAGGTAGTTTTCAATCCATAAATTCATGCATTCAGTTTGTCCATCTGTGTGTGGGTGAAAGGCTGAACTGATATTCTGTTGAATATTGGTCGCTTTGCAAATTGCTTTACTAAAGTTGCTTGTAAATCTTGGATCTCAATCTGATATGATTCTTTTAGGAATTCCAAACCAAGGGAATAGGTGTTGTAAGTATAACTTTGCAATGCCTTGTCCATCTATGGTTTTATTGTAGGGTATGAACTTTGCTGCTTTGGAACATCCTCGATCTATGATCATAAGGATTGAATCGTAAGTGTTTGAGGGTGGTAGATTGGTGATTAGATCCATTGAAACATATTGAAAGGGGCCTTGTTCTACAAATATGTTTAGGTGATACAGTGGTGCATATTTCATGTGTGTAATGACTTTGGTTTCTTGGCATGTTGTGCATCCTTTCACATAATCTTCTACAAATTTGTGTAATCATGGTCCTTTATAGTTTTGTTTGACTAAGTCCCATGTATTAGAAATGCCTGGATGACCACTGATGGGTGAGTCATGGATTTCTTGGAAGACTTGCAATGTGTTTCAGGATTGTCTTCTAGATAAACCTTATTAACTTTGATTTCTTGGTTAACAAATAATTTTCTGGTAGGAGTGTAATGTCTTTATTAGGATTTACTCCCTCTTCAAAGTCTTTTCTTTGACTAAGAAGGTCAGCAATGGTATTGCTTTTACCAGGAAAGTGAGTGATTTCAAAGTTGTAATCTTGTAGAAATTCGTGCCATCTAGCTTGTCTAGGACTAATCTTCTGTGGTGTCTTAAAATATTTAAGATTATGGTGATTGGTCCTAATGAGGAATTTCTGTTGTGTGCCTAAAAGAAGCTGGCGATTAGCTTTTAGGGTGTTAATGATTGCTAATAATTCATGATAATATATGTCATAATTGTGTTCAGCTGGTAATAATGATTTGCTGAAGAAGGTGATGGGGTGGTGTCCATTACTAAAGTCTTGTGACACTGTTGCTCTGACTGCATGTGTGGATGTGTTAGTATCTACAATGTAACACTTTGTTGGGTCTGGATTTCTAAGGACTGGATAGCTTGTAAATTTGTGTTTGAGAGTGTCAAATGCAGTTTGTTGGTCATCTTCCCATTTCCATGCACAACTTTTCTTTGTAAGATCATGGAGGGGGTGTGCTATCCTTGAGTAATCTTGAATGAAATCCTTGTAGTAATTTCCAAAACCAAGAAATGAGCGTAATTCTGAAACTGTAGTAGGAATGGGCCAATCAGTAAGACCTTTGACTTTGATTGGGTCCATCTTGACTTGTCCATTTCCTACAATGATGCCTAAGTACTCTACTTCGTGTCTGTGGAAGTGACATTTCTCTAGTTTAATGAATAGATTATTGTCTTCAAAGCATTTGAGGACTATGGATACAATTTTGATATGATCTTCAATGTTATCACTATCTGTAACAATAGGGTCTTTCAAACATGCCATTAATCACATCATTATTTGTCTGATTAATTTGTCCATTAAGTCATTTTTCACACAAAATTTGGATTAATGAATGAAATCATAAGAAAGATAATGGGCAATTAATGGTCAACTTTGAAACCCCCCCCCCACAAAAATGCAAATAATGGTGAAAATAATGTCTTGGGGACTTGTCGGCATGGTGTCGGCACTTCCATCATATTTCAGTCTCCAACCCACCTATTGGCAAAACCCTAGTGTTTGTTGTGTTGGTTTTTTTTTTGAACACACACTTATGCCACAGCTACTGCTTCGTCGCAAACTACTTGATGAATTGGATGACGTTGACCATTCTTTCAAACATGCCTGGCTTTCCAAATACCTGCAAGATGTGACCATTGAAGCTTTCCCCTCTCTCTCAGCAAGTGACAGTGACTCCAGCAAGTCCTCTATATCAAGCATCAGTGACATCAGCACGATCTCATCCCTTCACTCAGATGACAAGTCATCCATCCAGCCTTTCCTCTTGCTCTCTTGTTCCAACCTTGAAGAGATGTATTTCCTTGTGATACAGGCCAAAATTGACAAACTGCACCAAGAAATCCTCATGTTGAGGGTTCTATGCTGGAACTCTGCAGTCAAGAAGGCATCACAACTCCCTCTCCTTGAACACTGGTGCACTGGCAATATCAAACAGTACAGGAGAAGAGTCCGCATTGACCCTGACACCTTTGATGGCATTACCAACAAGATCCATGCCCACCACATTTTCCACAATCACTCCAACACCCCCCAGGCCCCAGTCGAAGTTCAACTTGCTATTTTTCTGTTTCGTACCAGCCATTATGGTAATGCTGCCAGCCCAGAAGTGATAGGACACTGGGCTGGCATCAGTCCAGGCACAGTAGCAAACTGCACCAATCGCGTTATGCTGGCCCTTTTATCACTACACAACGAATGCATTCACTTCCCAACAGCAGAGGAGCAAGAGAGCGCAAAAGCATGGGTCGCGGCACAGGTATGCCCTGAGTGGAGCGATGGGTATATGATGGTGGATGGCACCAAATTCCCACTATTCCAGCGGCCAGGTCTTCACAGCAACACCTGGTTTGACAAGAGTTGGACATACTCATTGGACTGCCAGGTGCATGGTTATGTTTATCTATGCTATTGCAATCTAACCCTTTACTAGCTTGTTATGCTTCCCAATTCACTTGCCATTGTGGACTACACTGTTGGCCATACTGGCAGTGTCCACAATGCCCAGGCCTTCCACGCTACCCACATCTTCAAGGAGCATGAGCACATTTTGGCCCCCAGCAAGTGGATATGGGTGGACTTAGCATATCCTCCCAAGACGTGGTATGTCACACCGTTTCGGAAGCCTGCTGGTAGTGAGCTGTCACCCAATCAACAGACATACAACTACTATGTGTTGAAAGTAAGTTCCTATTGTATTTCTTTTGTCTTCTTATGATCCTCAATTACTAGGTCTGCATACACGCTGAGCATGCAATTGGGCTACTCAAAGGCTGCTTTCAAGCCCTCTGCAAACTCTGAATTCAAATCACCTCACCCAAGGACCACAAATGGGCAATCACTTTCATCCGGTGCTGCATTATTGCACACAACCTGATACTTATGCTTGAGGGTGGGAACTTTGACCTGCATTTTCGTGAGTGCCTCTACACAGCCAGAAGATGATATCTGGCACCACACAACAACGAAGGTAGTGATGATAGATTGCAGGAGGTTCGGCGACACATGGAATTGGAAGGGCAGAGGTTCTGGCAGTGGATCATGACACAGCTTTTCAATAGCAAATTGAGTGGGGCAGTGAGGCGACCTGAATAGCAGGCCAGATGAACTTATATTGAATGTACTGTAGATAGCCATGGTGTAAATGCTATGTGGTAGTATCTATTACTTCAGCACAGATGGCCCTGGAAGGCCCCAGTCAGTAGAAGGGAGAGGGAAAGTAAAGTGATCCGCATTGGAGGGGTATGCATTTGTCGGGTGATATTCATTCATAAGGCTGGGGGCTTGTCCACTCTTCAATCAAGTGAGCTCAACCTCAAGTTAAAGCACGCGTTCCCTGTATGCAAGCTCCTTCTCTTGCAATTGGTGCTTGAGTAAGAGCTCCTCCTTCTGCGATTGTTGCTTGAGTGTGAGTGCCCGTTCCTCAGCAGCAAATTGGTCCTTCTTGTGTGCTTGTACCATCTCATGTTCCATCTTTTGACATGCTTGCACCATCTCATGTTCCATCCTTTGATGTTTCATTTCAATGCTGGCCAGCTTGATGGTCTGCGCACTCTTTGCAAGGTCAGCAAACTGGGACTGGTCACTACTAACTGATTCGAGTGAGCTGTCAATGCAGGAACATTTATTTGACTTGCAACCACTGGATGTCAGAGCTGAGGGAGTGCGTGAATTGCCCTGGATGGCAGGTCTCCTGCGATCCATAACTGGTGTCGCTACATGCCCAACAGCAATGCTTGATGCCCTGGCTGGTGTAGACTTGAGGGGGAGACCGAACCTTGCGCCGAGATCAGCATTGCCAATGAAAATCAACAAGTATGATTGCGTACCTCAGGAGCATTGTCAAATCCTTCCAGCCCAATGTCAATGTCAACATCCACAAGTCCAGCAGCACCCTCAACCAAGTCCACCAGGCTTGCATCCTTGATTTCATCCCCCACTAGTTCATTCTCGGGCTCTTCTTCCTGATTGGCAATACGATTACCACACGACAGGAACAGAAGCTCTTGCGCCTCACCCTCTATATCCTGGCTGGGGTCTGATGAGACAGTATAAGGGTTGTAATTTGGGAGGGTCCTCCAAAACCCATGGAGGCACTCCCAGATTGGTAAGTTGTGCTTGAGGAGAAGTTTGTCTGAACATGAAGACTGGTCAGCATATGGTGCACAGATATGTAAATACAAACATACCTAGGATGTTGTTTAGGTCAGGGTTCTCCTAAAGCTGTTCGCTGGTCAATCCAGCTCCTGTTTGGCCAAGCGCGGTATTGATTGCCCAATATTTTCCCTTCAAGCTTATTTGTCAAGATTAGCATTTGAATGGTAGTGGCAACAAAAAAAACTCACTAGGCGATACAGTTCTCAACAGCCTTTGAATACTTTACTCCGTTTGCCTTCAGGTCATCCTTGATGTTCTCATCGTCATCGACCAAGAAGATGTAGTTGGCCATCTTGATGTGGTAAACGGTCTTCGGGCTCTTGGCAACACGAGGACAATGGCTTTCATCCTTAGCATCCTGCACCAAGTCAGAAAACAGTTGTTGACAGTCCTCAATGTTATTTTCCAACCACTCAACAAGCTGTTCTGTGTGCTATGAGTTCCATTTGACGCATCTACCCTTTGGGTCCGTGGGGTTGTCTTCGCCATCCTTATCAGCTGCATTCTTTGCCTGGCTACCATGTGGTTTGCTGGGGGCTTTGGGTCCTTTACAATTGTGGGTGTTGGAGGCACAAGAGGACATGGCAATGGGAATGAACAATGTGTAGCACAGATGTTGTGTCAGTTGATTCTGACAGAAAAAAACAAAATAAAACTCCAAAAAAAGATGGTCTTGTTAATGGAACACAGAAGCAGAGGAATAATGTGCATTTGACAAAGAATTGACCTTCAAGTCTATTAACCAAAAAGAGTCCATTCATCATTTGATTATCAATCTCCTGAACAATACCATCTACGAATAATGAAATAAATAATGAAACAATTAATGTACACAACAATGGGAACTTTGAAAGACCCTAATGAGGATGTCATCCATATAGATTATAACATTGCCAGTTGCAACTAGATCATCAAATAATCCATCCATCATTGTCTGGAACATAGCTGGAGAGTTGGTTAAACTGAAAAACATGACTAGACACTCAAATAAACCTCTATTTGTTTTGAAAGCAGTTTTCCATTGATCATTCTCTTTGATGTGGACATTATTGTATCCCCATCTAATGTCAAGTTTGGTAAACCATTTCTTTTTGACAAGTTTAGAGATTAATTCTTTGATGAGTGGTAGTGGGTATGTGTTTCTAACTGTCCAGTTATTGAGTGCACAATAATCTTGAACTGGTCTAAGCTTTCCATCTTTCTTTTTAACAAAGAAGAATGGAGAAGCATATGGACTATTGGATCATCTAATGTATCCTTTGGCTAGGTGTTCATCTAAGAATTTATCTAGTGCTTCTTGTTGTCCTTCTGCTAATGGGTACACCTTACAATTGAGTGTAGGTGGTGCTTCTGGTAATAGGTCTATAGTGTGATCCCATGGTTGTGGTTCTAGGAATCTAGTACTTTCTTCATTACTAAAGACTCTACCATATTGATGGTATACACTTGGTACTTGTTCTTGCCAAGTGCATTGTTTCTTGTCTGCAGCTTGAGCGGCTAGTTCTGTAGCTGTAGTTGTCTTTCTAATTGTAATAGTGCTGCGTTTGTTACTAGGAATGAACTCACAATCATCTTCAAACTCTAGGTTGTCTTCTTCTAATTCTGGTATGACTTCTTTGTTATTTGAAGTCCATAAGTGTGTGTCTTTAGTGGATGCAGTGATATCTCTGTAGAATATGCCTTCTTTCCAATCAATGTTTGGACTGAATGCAGTGAGGAATGGCATCCCTAAGAGCATTGAATCACTACCCATATTGTTAAGGTCCAAGGGCCTTAAAGATGCGACATGTGTGGGTTGGTTTGGCAACAACTGGGATTGCTCAGTAGGTTGTCCTCCTGAGGCAATGATCACATAAGTAGCACAGTACCGGTTGGCTACGCAGTATAACAAGTAAGTCCCCAATGATAAGGGCGACTTCTAAGTGTCCTGATAGATGATGAAAGGGGAGAGCTTCAAGAGGGGATTGAAGCAACTGAGGGTTCAGGCTGTTTGACTCTGAGAGTCCTGGGTGGAAGCTACAAGTCTTGGATTGAAAACCAAGTTAGGCTTAGGGCCTAACTGCTAAAAGTACAGGCGCTTATATACAAGTGAGAAGTAACAGGTCACAGGAGTCACAGAATAATACTGTCACATATAGTAAGGTTCATCATGAGTTGGCAGTTCTAAGTATAGCCTCATCATGAGCTGGCGGTCTATCATGACGTGGTAATGAGCTGGCAATCCATAAAGGGTTAAATAGTGATACTGCGGAATACTGTGGACTGCAGAGTGATGGCATGTGATATCTGACTGCAGAATAGTCAGGTGATTCATCAGGTGACTTGTCAGGTGGTTTGGTGGTGGTCCGAGCGGCGCATAAGGGAACGAGTGGGGAATGAGTGACCGAGAGTGCAGAAACAAATGGCGAAAAATAGTAGAAAATTGGTGGTAGGGCCCAGGATCATAACATGATGCCCTTCCTAGAGTGGTCGTTACCACATGACCTAGGGTGAAGATGGTTGCATCCAGTCGGAGGGTACATGAGGTATTCCAATGTCCATGCTATCTGGAGTGGATTGTCTTGTGTCAGCAACTTGTCCTTCCTCCATTGACAAGTCAGAATCTGATGTTTCTCCTTCCTCCATGAGTTCGTCTTTGATCTCAATGATTGTTTGAACTGGGGTCCTATAAAGATTGGCAAGTCCAAAACTAGATGATGGTGTTGACAGAGTCAAGGTTATAGGGGAGTTTTGGCTAGTTGATCTTCTGGGACTCATCATTATCGTGGGTCATGATGGTGAATCAGTGATAGTCATTGAAGGATAAGGAGGAGTCAGGATATGTTCTGGGGAATCGGGAGGAGTGGGCTGTTTTTCAGGACTCATCGACCGTGGTGTTTCCGGGTCACTTTGCTCACGTTTGAGCGGCATTGCAACATGTTGTGGTGACTCTTGTTGTTTCCCTGTACTAAGGGAAGGTTGTAATTCCTTCCAAACCGGTCCTTCTTCACGAATGAATTCCTTATGTTTTTCGAATAAAGGGGTAGTTTGAATGGGTGGAATTTGTGGTGGTTGTGATGATGATGCTACCGGGGGTGAGAGTTCCGTTTCAGGTGATAGTTCTTTTCGTTTTCCCATAATTGGTGGTTGTTGAAATTCTTCCCATTCCGGGGGAGTAGGTCTATTTCTTGACAACATCCTTGATTTTGGATGCCTGGGTAATAGGGGTTTGGTTTGGCCAAGCATCATTGAGACAATGGGAGGGAATTCTGATGGTGGTACAACCGGGAATGATGTTTCTGGTTCAGGGAGGGGTTGCAACAACAATGCAACTGGAGGCGATGGTTGTGGGGTGATTTTTGGAAAAGGAGGAATATCCCATGGGAGGGGAATGAGGTCGAGCAAGGAGGGTGCGGTCCACTTGACTGGTGGTAATGGTACGCTTTCTGTTTGTTGGGTAACTGGTATTGATGTTGATAAGGATGGGGGTAGGGGTACATTGGCTGGATCAGGTGTTTTGTCCATTGGAACCGGTGGTTCATATTGTTCCATTGATGAATACTCTCATCGATGCGTTCTCCAGGGAACTAGGGGAAGTGGTGGTGACGCGTTTCAAGGTGGTTCCACAGGTGGTGGACTAGGGGGAATGGGCATTGAGACGAATGGTGACAGGTCTATGAGGGGTGGCAATGGTACTCTTGGTACAACTGGTGGTAGTAGTGTGACTTCCTTAGGTAGAGATGACAATGGATGAATGAATTGTCAGATAACAGGCACTGGTCCAACAGGTGGTTGTGGTGCAATAGCTGGGGCTGATGATGGTGGTTCTGGGATAACGATGGTGGTAGGTCCTCCTGTTCCTCCAGAGGGACCTGGACTGGTTATGAGTACAGGTGATAGTGACTTGCTCCTCATAATTCTTTTGCTTCCTTTGAGGAGGGTTCAAAGTCCTTCAAGGAATGTTTGATCTTTTAAGGTTTGATAATGAGGGGATAATGTGCCGAAGGGAAGAATGGTCCTCTTTTGAAGGTTCCTTTCTTTTGCGATAATTAGGATAATTTCTTTTGTCACCATGTTGTAGAGTTGGCAATGAAAGTGGTAGAGGTAGAGGGTAGCGTTGCTGTTCTTCTTTCTGAACATTTTGGCAACTGAGGTATTCTTGAATCGGTTGTTAAGGAGGGTCCACTTGTTACTGAGTCGAACCATGTCCTTGATACATTCTTCACATTTCCTCTTGAGCAATATGGAGGAGGTGGTCTGAGGGGAGGAGTCCAGCATTGGTGTATTGCTCAGACTGGTTGTCGTTTTCGGTTTCTTCAATGGGAGTAAGGGGGTCGGGATTGGTGATGTGAAGTGGAATGTTTTCTGCTTCCTCAGGGTTAATCACTGTTTCGTTGCTGCTGCTTCCGCTAGGAGTGCTAGCAGGGATGATGTGGTGTGCGGGATTTCGGGGGTGATACTAAGGGGGATGGGGAGCGAAAGGAAATCTTTCATATTTGACTGGGATCCTGAGGATAGGCTCTTTGTTATCAACTGGGACCACGACACAGTTGTGGTCAATGTCAATGGCATCAAGGGTTTCTCTTGGTCACCAAGTGGTCCAGTGGAATTGGATGTTGAAGTGTCCATGTTGAACAAATGTTCCGAAGAAATAGAGTTGATTGTTGTCGGTATACATGCAGATGAGGATGATTCCATTGTCAGTGCCCAAGGTGAAGATGGTAGAGGTGGCGAATCCTGTACTGGGGAGCTTGTGGTTGACGGAAGACATGGGGGTTGGGGATAGAGAGTGTCGTCTGAGATTCCAAGGGTTCTTATACTGCTTGGTTGACTTTCAAAGTCCGCTAGTAGATCCGGAGTGTGGAGATCCTCAGAGTTAACCCAGGAATCATGAGCTGGCGAGTATCCTTTCCAGCACACAAGATATTGCTTCTTCTTCCATCGACCGAATAGTCTTTCTTTGAGTATCTGCTTGACTTCCTATTCCGGTTCGCCTTCTAGGATGTCTGGTGGCAGTTCTAGGAAGTTGGGGCCATGTTGATCAGTTTCTTTGTATGGCATAAGCAGGGATGCGTGGAAGACGTCATAGATCTTCCAGGTAGGGGGTAATTTGATTTTGTATGCGACTTTGGATATTTGGGAGACTACCTCAAAAGGTCCATATCTCCTTGGTGATAGCTTGGGTGTGATGTTACTTGGGAGTTGTAGGTTTGTTCCTTCTAACCAGACTTTAGATTTGACAGGGAATGGTGAATGTCGTGGACGTTCTTTGATCCAGGATTCTTGTGCTTTACGTTGTGCCTCTTGGGCGGCTTTCCTGGCTTCATCAATAGCTGAGAGTTATTGTTCGAGGGATGGGATATCTGTCTTTCTGGTGGGTTGATATACTTGCGGGGTGTAACCAATGAGTAGGTCGAATGGTGTTTTCTTAGTCGTAGCAGAGGGCCAGGAATTCTTGGTGTATTGAGCGAGAGGTAACCAAGCATGCCAGTTGTTGTGTTGAGTGCCACAGAATACGCATGTCGGGAACTCACTACTTTATGGGTAGCGAGACTCGACGACGGCGCGGAGTTGAAGGTGACTGATCCAAAGGAGCAGCACAGAGACGTTGATGAGGAAGAGGCAGAAGACGAGAAGAGGCGGGAGCGGGTAGACTATAGGGGACGACGGGCGGGTTGCTGCTAACGACGGGGGAGCTTTGAAAGGCTCCAGTGTGGGGGATGACAAGAGAACAGTCTAAGGACTGTTCACCTAAATTCGTAGGTCTTATATACTAATACAGGGTGGTCTGTGCGCAGTTTAGGGTAGGTA
>Ga0307510_10006812_pt1 | contig 13629 bp, 14 predicted proteins | sample 12_EM_MG_FD_207224 | JGI IMG/M metagenome (GOLD analysis project Ga0307510, IMG submission 207224) | Populus trichocarpa ectomycorrhiza microbial communities from riparian zone in the Pacific Northwest, United States - 12_EM | ecosystem: Host-associated > Plants > Roots > Unclassified | place... | reverse complement strand
CAAGGAAGTGTGGTGGGGGTTAACTTCAGCACTTCTGACCCAAAGAAAATGGACACCGCCAAGGCTCCTCAACAACAACCTTATTTCATAGATAACAAGCTAGAGATTTGGGGGGCTAGGAAGGGGTCTCAATAATACCAACTTTTGGGCGGGCTACCAATACATAGGTTTGAATATTGAGTGTGGGGGACCTAGGTGCACAGTCCAGGGTCCGGTGGGAAGTTATGGAACGATTATTTGGGGTTAGCCACCTAAACATATCCCTGCACGCTCCGACTAATAGGTTCCTCTTTTGTATGTTGCGGTCCGGTTATTAGCAGTTAATCGCAGCGGCCGGTCAGGTACAAAGAGTTAGTGGGCACTAATGAGCAAAGAGAATGTCGCGAGTGCTCCAGTTAAGCTTTCCCCCACGGCAGCAGTACGACAAAGCACAGCGATAATACTTATCCCACTCCACTTTCTACCGTGGTTGTGATGATGGTATCGTAACAGACTGTGCCTTACGAGTGATCCGACATCAAATTTCCATCCCAGCTGTTCCTGCCCGGCGCCCACTGGTGCGAGTATCATATGTATGGAGTCGCAAGCGGAATCAAGAAACGGGCTCAGCAGGCGAAGGAGTGGCACAATGCTAGCAACCGGCAGCCAGTACCGGTATGGCAGTCCACCGCACCCTAATGCACCAACTCAAATCAACCTTCATCCCCCTTGAAAAAAAATAAAAGAAAAGAATAAAAGAAGGAACAAAAGAAAAATACCCCCCCCCAGTCTCTTATGATACGCTCCTCGCACAGTCCGCAAAAAGCTTACGAAGCTTACGATGCCGATATCATAACACCACCACTCTCCCCTTCAGGAAGTCGTACCATAACATCATTCATTCGTTCATTCATTCATTCATTCATTCATTCGTCCCTCCTCCATCCATCTACCATCCATCACTCTATCCCCTGAATAATAATATATATGGAAAAAAAAACCTCCTCCCGAGAAAGCTCAATGCCAGAATACCCGACCCACAGCACCACACCGATACCATCACATCATACCTGGACAGAAGTTTGAAACGAAGAAAGAAAAGAAAAGAAAAAAGCAAGCTGTCATGCAGCTGCTTCGCGGGGTGCCAGAGAATCGAGTTTTTTTTGTTTTTGTCGTTTTGGTTCCGTGGGTGGCTTGGCGATGGTGATTTTGGAGAGAGAGAGAGCGAGAGTGTGTGGGGCTAAATTGTCGGCACCGAGGTTCGCCAACATCATAACATGTTTTGTGAATTTGTCGAGAAAACTGGTACCGTAGTTTATTCTGATGGCGGATGAGGAGGAAGAGGAGGAGAGAGCTGCTACATGCCACACATAGGTCATAAATGTTGTCCGCCTGCTCTTCCACTCGGTCAACTCGCTCGCTCGCTCCCGCCCGTCCGTCCGCCCGTCCGCCCGTCCCGCCTGTCCAACAGTGGGAGGAAGGTACTGTATTACAGTATGATAGGGACTACCAATACACGTGTAGATACCGATACCGCACTGCACTGCGCTGCATTGTACCGGAGATACCAAAGCGAATACGGTACCGCAGCGCACTAATTACCACAAATGCTTTATGCCCCCATCACCGCCCCCATCACCACCACCAACCACCACCACAATCATTTACCGTCGTTGTCAACAGACTCAAAAAAGTATTTCCCCTCCCACCTGGAAAGAAGAAAGACATAAAGAAAAAAGAAAAAAGAAAAAGAAAACAAACCCCCCCGTTATGATCATGGCTCGAAAGAAGGAAGGAAGGAAGGAAGGGAGGGAGGAAAAGCAATAAGGTAAGGTAGACCGCACGGTACCACACCCCGCCGGCCACTACCGATAGCGCTGTTTACCGGCAAGCGAACGGGATAGGATAGGATCATATGATACCGTGCAGTGGTGATGCACCAGTACTCAAACACTGCACTAGTAGAGTATGTTGTCTATTCCATGATATCACGACACACCAGTTACCAGTAAGGGGGATTCACAAAGCTATTCCAATGAATTAGCGCCAAGATGCCCAAACTTCGCACGCGAGCCCTGAAATCTTGGCCCCCAATCCATCCGAACACTTTATGAAATCGCCCAAGTGTGTGTGTGTGTGTGGAATAAAAGGTACGTGCGCTGTATGTAGCCTGCTTACTCCTTCTTCTCCTTCTTGATCTCCTTCTCCTTCTTCTTCTTCTTTTTCCATGTTGATGGGCGAGGGAGCTTCTTGGGGGGCCGGAACACGTGGGCATCCAACTGGTTAACCGTAGAGAGTGTATGTTAATCTGCCAAGAATTATCGTGATATGATACAAGTATTGGTTGGGTTTGGTTAGGTTAATCCCTTGGCTAATATAAATTATGATACATACCTTCCAAATGCCAAGGCAATAATGGAGTTAATTTAACATATCCCCAAAAATCCTGATATCATACCCAAAATTCGACACACTTTTGAGTTAAACTCCCCCAATATATCACCAAAGCGGTGACCAAAAATCCTTCGAGAGGTGAGGGGGAGGGGGAGGGGGAATACCCCCTTGGCAAAATGTTCGTCCCGGACTTATGATATGATATGATACAAAGATCCCCCTCTTCTTCCCTACGGTTCCTACGGCACCTGCCTACCCACCCGACCGTAGCTCTGTCTCGTGGAAATGGATGTGAAACTGGTATGTCCCGGTAGAGGGTGTTTTAGCTCAGCTACCGGTTATCATACTTATCATGAATAACCGTACCGCCTTCTTCTTCTCCCCCCCCTCTGCATATACTGCTGATACATACGGTAGTCTACTAGTACCTTGCTCGCACTCCGATCGATCGCGAGTGAGAGGGCGTGTTGGTGGTGGTGGTGGTGGTGGTGGTGGCGGCGCGCGTGTGTGTGTAGGCCCCCACGGTTGCACAATGAAATTGATCTGAACTGGGCTGGAATTTATTCACACATGCACGGGTTGGCATGTGAAGTGTCTACTGTACTGGTCGGTATCTTTTGCCGCAGGGGGGGGGTAATCATAAGGGTGAATTGTGGATGGGTATGGGGACTGCCGTATAATAATCGTGCCGTGGACGATGACTGACTGGCCTGCTGCCTCGTACGAGTATCGTCTGGGCTATAGAGTGCTACGGTACCGGTATCAGGCTGCAATAAAAGGATTGATCACTGCTCCATCCCACTAGGCAGAGGAACCCGAAAAGTTACCTTGGGAAGCCTTGGGATGATTATTTTCCGAAAAAATTTCCCAACAAAACTCGTTGAATTTTACTGGATCGAAATGCTCTAATTTTGATGCGTTTTGGCCCCTGCCTCCTTACTGAGTGGCCCATGTTACTCGCAATCTCGAGACGTTTGTAAAACAGACCGCCATCGCATGCCACCAAAATTCTGAGGCCCTGGCCAATTTTTGGCTGTATGCAATCGCGGTCCATTTTACAAACCTCACGGCATCACGGGTACAAGCGTGTATAATGGAATGTGTTGATGGTGAAGCAGGCCGACTAACGGGGATAACCACCATGTGATTGAGTGCCGAAATACATGTAGAAACTAGCAACCTAACTAACCAACCCAATTGGGGGAGAGGGGAGGGAGCGGAGGAAAGAGGGGAAGAAAAAAGGAACGAAAAACAAGCATACGGTAGAGAGGAACAGAAACAAGGCAATACGAGTCTACATCATCTCAACCTCTATCCCCTTATCGCTCCCCACCGCGGTCCCACTCTGTCGCCCGGGCACCGGACTGGTCCCCCTCCCTCCTCCACCTCCAGTTCCACCCCCGCCCCCTTCCTCGGGGAAACTCGTAGTAGGCAAACTAATGGCGCTCCCGTTCATCTCCCCCACTTCCCTCCCCCAGCATTCCTCCCACCATCTGATCGCCGCGCCAGTCTTCGGGAACAACACCCTCCCTCCACCAATTTCCCTCTCCCTATCAGCGCCGTCAGCAGCGGGGTCGTACTTTTCGTTGATCCACATCTCTCTCCGGGCAAGAAAGTAGTCCCAGACGCTGCGGCTGTGCTCCTGGATCCGCGCGTCGTGACGTTCCTTGTCGTTGTTATGGAGGAAGGTGCCGTACTGGCAAGAGTATAGGTGATATAGGAGTCTTCTTAAGAAACGCTCGTTGTACTCAAAGCGTGTGGGGTTCTGGTGTAGTATTTGATAGGTTGCATCGAGGAATTGGTGAAATGCTGGGGAGACTTCTTTTGGCTTTGTTATTGTCACTGGGGTTGTCGCCGTGTTAGCCAGTTTCGTTTTACGGTCAAGAGATGAGGAGGCTGAACAGTCCTCTGCGCCATCTAGAAGTTCCGTGCTGTTGCTCGCTGATGAAGAGGCGCGTCCTGGCACAACGCCCACTGTGTTGAAAAAGAGTTTTGCCTGCCCAAACCCCTTTTCCAAAGCCTCACCGAGGCCCCCACCAGCGTTTGCCACGGTTGCGAATGTCCCGGGGCCGCCGTTTCGAGGAGCGAGTGAATCATCTTCAAAGCCGGGGTAGGCTTCCTCTGCGGATGCTCCGTTTCCACTCTTCTCTATGAACCACTTATCGCTCCCGAGAAAGCCACAGCGGTCACGGAACCTATGACCAAAGCTTACCCAATCCTTTTCCACCAGCGCCATAAACCCGTCTATAGTCCTGAAATATGGATCCAGACAGATTTGTGCTAGAGAGCTAAGCTGACTGGTTCTATCCCATCCATCAGAGCAATGAATGAGAACATGGCTATGCTCGAGAGCAATTTGTCGTACAATCACCACTGTCCCGTCCAACATCGTCCCAATATGCTTCGTCCATCCCGAACGAATCAGCATTTCCCGGTTTGGAGGTAGGGGGGAGAGATCTGAATCTTTGATGGCCTCAATGACCTTGTTCAAACAATCCCTCATGACGTGAATATTCTCAATGCCGAGATAAGTCTTTGTACAAGGCGGTGAAGACAAGTGCCGGTAGTTCTCCATGTTCTCACTCCCCATGCCTAGCGCCTGCATAGCATATGCATTCACAGTAGGACGGGCATCCACGATCAGATTGTTTTGTTGCGCCCCATATATTTTTGGAGGGGGTTCTGGGGCTTCGGGAGGGGAGCTAGTAGTGCATGCATCGGAATCCAGTGAGAGAGCCCCGAGATTAGTGTAGGAGCCGGAGGGGGATGTATTGGAAGTTTCAAGTAGCCCTGGAGTTTGGGGCAGATTCTGTGGTTGTGACGAGGCGAAAATGGCTGCGACGAGCTTCTCATCCTGTATGCTACGGTTCCCACGGACGCCCGTTAGCGGCTGGGAACACCTGGTTATAGAGCAGCTGTTGAGAGGGTGGATATAGCTGCTCAAACTTTAGCACGATATCTCACATCATGAGGCGGGTGAATCACGTTAAGGCGGGTATTCTCGCCCTGGACCGGTAGTTCTTGGCATGGCTTAAGGTCGTATCGCTTATTGTGGCTGGGACAACCAACAACGCAGGGTACGTTGGAGAGAACTACTTGAAATTAGCTCCTGCTTCTAAGCACACCCAAAAAGAGGCATCAACCCACAGCGTAATCCTTATTAATTTTTGATATCCTCCATCCTTTACATCTCTCGGTGCCGATACCCATCCTCTCGTACTCCTTCCGGGGGTCATATATCTTCCACCCATTGAATTTCTTCTCAATGGAGCCTGGGGCGTAAGAGTAGGCGTAAAGGCCTTCTACCCCTTTGACAATTGCAAGAGCTTTGATCGACTCAAAAACATCTCTGCACTCCCGCTCCGTCTTGAACTGGAAAGTAAGGAAGGAGAAATCTCGATTCCGTAGCCGTAAGTGGGCCGGTGAAGCGGCACTCGCTGGATGCCGAAAGAGTGTAGAAACGATAGGATACGTAATCCATATTTCCCGAGGCCGCTTTACCGGTTTTGTTTGTGGGGGTGGAGTTCGGGAAGCTGATGGAGAGGATGATTCAGCTTCGGGGTCTATCCGGAAGATGAGATGGTGGGGAGTAAGGTGGAGGGTCCCAACTGTCGGCTGCCCATGATGTAGGATAGTCACGTTCTCGACCTTAAAATCCTCAGGTGTCTCTATGTTAGTTGATGGTTCGCAAGTATCTTCTTGGGGCGGAGCGAAGATGGAGGAGACACATGCTTTAGCGACTCGGATGTACTCCATATTCGATTAAGTGAATAAATGAGGAGAGCTACTCTATCCCTTCGGTGAAGTGGGGCGGATGATTGGACTGCCGGTTGTTCTCCCCCAAACTGGATACGGCAGTCAATCGTAGCGACGTTTGATGGTGACGGCGAAAAATTGTATGGCCAGGACAAAGGGAAATACTAAAGCTATCAGCGGTCTTGTGGCAAGGAGCCACCGTTTGTATCTAACTCTATGATACTGAGGGTTTCGAATGATGATGGAGGTGAGATGCTCGCTCGTGCCATATCAAGTGTCAAGGCTAGTGTCTGGCTCCCTTGGCGAGCAGGACCTCCTTGACTGGTGTAACAGTGGAAACTGTGCCGACCCCCCTGTCATGCCTAAGACGGGGATGACTAAGGTGTGCCTCAGTATTTTTCGGTGATCATTTGCGTAGGTACGATACGATCATAACTTATGGCTGATGGAGCTATGGTTTGAGGTTTTCACATCTGCGAATTTGTGATACTGGTAGTCTTGCAAGGGTTACGACCTTGAATAAGTAGGGAGTGTCATATCTCTATGCTTTATCCTGCCACAAACCCTCTCCATCAAACGCAAACACAAACACAAACAAACGATAACGTGAGTCCACTTAATATTCCTATCATACAAATTATCATACTAGAGTACCGAAGACTAACCTAGTAGATTTAGTGAAGATTATTATACGGTTTGGGGCCCGTTTGGCAAAAATGGGGCCGTTCCGCTGGGTGACTGTTTCTGCTGCGAAAATGCCGTTCTCCCCATTTTGAAACGGAAGGAAAGAGACCATTTATATGGGCGAATGGAACGGAACCGTTGTATCCAAACAGGCCCTAATGTTTCCCTTTAACAGAGCTCTTCTTCGTCACTTCGGGGTTAGGGCCATTCGCCCTCCCTCCATCTCCCAGCAGTGGCCCACCGCGCGGGCAAAGGGTTCCACTCCGAATTCCCTGAAGCTGGCCCCAATGTTGCTACAAAGTCACGTTGAGCTATCACGACATTGCTGTGGTAACCCACAGGGTTATGTTGAGCTGTCAAGTTACGTTGAGCTGTTGGGCACTCTTTAGAGTGCCCGGTTGTGAGTCTGCGAACATGCGGGGGTTGTGGCCGCTCGCCGCAACCTTGGCACGAGTAAAACCCTCTCCTGGCACAGACCAGGAGGTTGGCGGAGATTATAAAGCCAATGTCGACCCTGAGTGACATACGCGAGGTTGGGCTACCTTTATCCTCAACTACTATGATGCAAATGGAGTTAGGCTAATCCGTAACCAGCGTGTCGCTGCCGTTGAAGCGCTTGCTAACCACGTACCGGTAATCAGCCAAAATTTCACGAGCCTTGAGAGCAACATGGAAGGGCTAAAGGGAGGATTTGAGAGGCTTGGGTAGAGATCAGACAGGAAATGGTGGGGTACAAGAAGGAATGGGGGCACTCGGGTGAGGGGGAAATATTAGGCCAAGCAGGGGGATCGTAGAATTACTCTAATTAGTAGTTATCTTATTTTTTTTGGTTCTTTGATACTCCTTCCAAGGTATATGCAAAGGCCCCTGCTACCCCTACTTGTCCCAATACTTCACCCTAACGGGTACCCCTGGTACTTGGATTTGATGGATTTCTAGGTTTGTTGTAACCTCGGTATGTTGTACTCGAGTACTCGAGTACAGATATCTTTTCCTTAATTCTTTTTTATTAACGCTTCTGCGGATTCTGTTCAAATTCCTCTACTACGATATTCAGGTGGCAGAAAGATATGGAGAGGCGCCTCGAAGGTGGACAAGCGAAACTTGAGGAGCGCCTCCAAAGGTCCATCGTAGGCGGACAAGAAAAATTGATGACCGAAGTGAGGGAGTTGATAAAAAGCTGAAGTTCACAACTCTTTAAAGGCCCTCGAAACCCCCCCCCGATCCCGGGAAAGTGGTTTCTTCAGCCACCACCCCATTATTAGGCGGCCCCGCCGCGTGGGTTGGCGGGGAAAAAAAGTAAGAAAAAAAAGTAATTAAGACCCTGTTCAGGCCAGAAAAATTGAGATTTTTTCACTTTTATGGCATTTTTTCGTGAGAACAGATTTCGAACATCTTGTAAATCATTGCCAGTAAACTTAGGGCTCGTCAACCGGGCCATTGTTGACAGCAGGCGGTTCAGCCGCGACTGATACGTCACAAACTCCCATCCCTCCAACCCTCCCAGTTCACCACCACCTCCTCCTTCTCCCCTTGCAAACATCCATCTTTTTCCGTCAAACGCGTCAAAAAGCTGAGAGCAAAGATGACTTCGATTATACGCGCAGCATCTAATGCCATTCCCTCTAAACTAAAGCCTGTACTTCTCGTGTTCTTCAACCTCGCGCTCGCTGCTGGCTTCAGCTACCTTGCCAATCCATGGATCGGCCACGACATTATGGCCGTTGAACGGCCGATGACCACTTTAAACGATTATCTAGGAGTGGTCGGATGGCGTATCGTAGAGGTCCTGGGCTACTGGATAGGTGGATGGGATGGTATGGCCATTCGGCTTCATCACAAGGCTGCGATAGTCTACTGACAATACTTCTTTTTTCTCCCTCTAGCCGCACAGGCAGCCTGTCTGGTTACACTCACTCTTTCGCCTGCGCTTCATTATCTGCATACCTACCAGCCAAGCCACTCGCCGCTCCTTCCAACCCTTGCCGTGACCACTGCGATAGACCTGTTGTCAATCTACCTTCCCCTTCGTTTCCTTCGTGCTTCACCCAAGAACTCGCCCACAACACACTTTAAGCAAGATTCTAAGACTGATGCAACCCGTTTCCTGACAACCCTCCTTTCATCCAGTATCTACCAGTTGGTCCTTTACTCGGCGGGCAAAAAATTCCTTACCTCCTGGCTTTTGGAATCTGGCTGGGATCTGGAGTCAGTGGTGCGCGTACATGATGCCCCGGAAGCGGTACTTCTCGCCCGCGCGATGATGATGATGCCTGTTGGTTGGGCTGCTAGCGAGATTATCTTCTACTCTCCAAATGGGCTCACAGACGCTACCATCCCAACCGATCCCGCTCCCGAGGAGATCAAGCAGGATTATACTGGTGTCTGGGGATTCTTCCTTCGTATGTGGATGAACGGATTGAGCCCCCGCTCGCGCAAGATAATCAAGAGGACTCTGTTGATTACTAGCTACCAAGGAATCAGCTCTGTCGTCCGTCTTGCTGGAACAGTCAAAGGTGGTGATTTGAGGGGTGCTGCTGGTGTTAGTGGAGTCTGGGCAGTCGCTACAATGATAGTTGGAGCAGTTCTTTGTTGGGTCGGGAGAGTTTAAATACCAATGTTCGATGAACAGGGCAGACTGGAGGGAGTGGAATATGGAATGACGGAAGAATGTGGGGGTGTGGGGAGGGAGGGAGGTAGGTAAGCCGGTAGAAAAGGCGGAGGATGGCGTTGGATCCAACTTTGTCTTCTTGAGTCGTCAGCAGTCTCTTTTTTAGTTTGCATTTATCTGTTGATTCTGTTTTTCTTCCTGTCAAGATCGTGTCTCGAGTGAGGCTATGTGATTGCTAGTTTGATGGTGGGCCATCGTACCACTGGTTAAAACAACAAAACCCTCCACGAACCGATGGACGGTTTATAAAGTAAAAAGCAAATTGGCTAACAAGTCCCTTACCAAGCCTCTATCCTACCCTTGTCATTTTCCTTTGGAGTCGGAGGGTGGTCTTGATTCCCTTCTTCTGGGTACGTTTGAAAGCCTAATTTACGGTAGCAAGGTTATTACCTGTGATGAAGCACGAGAGAATCTTATTGAAAACGGTCAATTTCTATGGATATAAATGGACACTGCCTGGGAATCTATGAGCGCCCCTGTACGGCTCACATATCGGTGTGTTGTATGTATCGTCCTAGATTAACAGCATATGAGGAATTGGCAGCCGCCGAAGGGGTGAGTGACAGTACTAGACACCGGTAGTGCTCATGCCGTTAATAACTAGATAGGCAAAGTTAGAAATGATATGATATCGGGATGCAGGAGCTCGACGATACTATCTTTGTCAGAGGTTGGTGCGGGACGAGAGGATGTCGATAGAGGGTTAGATATCATACCTTGGCTTAACATCACAGAAGATTACTCGACTTTTCTATATGAATGTAAATCGAGCGTCATCTGGTCAAGGCCGTAATACCATATAAATCGATACACCGAGGGACTTTTTGCTCACCCTCTTGTCTCTTTTTTTACTTTTTCTCTGCTCTCTAGTCTGTACAATACGATGTTTCATAAGATACAAAGGGTTGTTAACTGAGCGAGTACGGTATTGGTGCCGGATTAATAAAATAGTTCATGCTTCTGTCTTTGAATCCTTCCTTACTAACCTGATACACACTACGATCCTATGCAAACCAAGTTTCCTCACCCGCAAACCGAACTCTCCAAGGCATTAATAAGTTACGGTACTTCTTTCGTCTCGGCGCGTCAACTACGGAAGTGAGAAGAGTTCAACACGATGAAAAACCGAAGTTACGTGACAAACCACGTGAACACTACTTCCAGTAGTCTACTTTCCTGTTCTCACACACTCTCTCCTCTCCCCCTCCTCTCCCTCTCCCTCTCCCTCCTTCACTGCCTCTCCCCTCCACCCGCTTTCTCTTACGGCTCATTCCGGCAAAACTCCTTCGTCAGCAGTTGCCGCACGTCATAGATAAGGTATGTCTATCCCAGCTTGTTCTCCCTTCTTTCTTCCTCCCTCGTACCCTCCTCTCCTACTGTCCCTTTTTCTCGTTACTCCATAAACGAAACCCCAACCGCCCCAGTATTCAACCACACCAACAGGGCGACACCAAAGCTCCGGAAATAAATCAAGCTCTAACTTACCGTCGTCTAGCTGCCCCCACTACTACCACCACCACCACACACCACCCCGCCCCCGCCTCTCCCCGCTCAACGGGTTAAAAAGGCCATCAAACCAGAAACTCAAAATGGGCCTCTCTTACAACGTCTACCTCAACTCTAACCGTATTTACGGGTGCAAAAACTGCAAAACCCACTTGTCTAATCATGAAGACATCCTGTCCCGCGTACACGCCCCGCCCCCCTCTTCTGCTCTGTTTCCCGAGCAACTAGTGGGTCTGGTGGCTAGTTTATTAACATGGGATGGACACAATTTTCTAGAACTTCCGTGGCCAACATGGAAAAGCCTACCTCTTCAATACTGTCGTCAACATTAGCGAAGCTGAGCCCGTTGAGCGCAACATGACTACTGGCCGTCACGTCGTTCGCGACATCTCCTGTCGCCAGTGCAATGAAATTGTCGGCTGGAAGTACGATAAAGCCTATGAGGCATCGGAGGGTTACAAGGAGGGAAAGTTCATCCTTGAGGCCGAGTTGCTGGTTAATGTTCGTTAAAGTTCAAGTCTACAGTTTTTCGGATGCGAATGGATATGGATTAGGGCTATGGGTATGGCGTTTTGATTCTTTTCTTTCCTTTATCTCTTTTACGACTCTTTTTTTCCTTTTGTTTTTTCCATTTGCGTCTTGGGTTTGTAACCAATTTTCGTTTCTCTTTTGTTCTCTCCTTCTCCAGCGGAGAGGGTTGCTTTATGCCGCTCTTGTGTCTGATTTCGCAGCTTGCTATTCGTGTTTTTACTCATGATGATTGGAGTTCATTCCGGCTGGTATCTTTGTTTTTGTCTATTTATAGTATTTCTATGGGTTTTCCTTCCATCTTTTTATATTCGCTATTAAATTCCCTCTTCTCCCGATCCTTTGTCTTCTTCCACCTCCCCACCCCTCCAACGCCTACGTATAACTGGCAGATAGGAGGGGGGTAAAACAAGGTTCTGGTCGTCTGGCCTGAATATTATTATTTTTCATTTTCGTTTCTTCGTTCTCCCCTTTTCAAAAAACCCTCCAACCACCCTTCCCCTGTTGATATATGGCAACCTATACATTACAATGAGAGTCGTCGATTTTGGAAAGAAAAAGGAGAAAAGGACCGAAAGAGAAGGAAAGAGAGAATATGGTGGTGGTATTGACGATGCACTATAATGCCCCATAAAAACGAATCAGGCCCTTGCACTGTTACGCGCAGCGGGGAAAGGTTTCTGTTCTGATGCGGGGTAGGTATGATGGGTGCGATACGATAGACCCATAGCAGAAGCGGTGAGAGGTGGGGTTACCTGCTTGCTTGTCTATTGTATCCATCGCATCAATCTATCATTTCAAGCTCGCTCCTCACCCAAGCAGGGGTTTGTCTTGTTTTGCTTTTAGGTTCGTTCTATTGATACTGCTGTGTGCTACTGTGCTGCCTGGGCCCTCAGATTCACTCCCTCCGGTGCACTTTGCGGCGCAGGCGACAGTATGTGTTTCGTGTAGCACGCGGGGGCTGAGTTTTCGAAAGCTGGTTGGATAAGACGGTGAGGAATCGAGCGTATGGGCTGGAAATCGAGTGATCTGTTGTGAACGAAAAGTGTATTGAAGGCTAATGGAATGGAATGCTTAGTAGGGAGGGAAGAGGGGGTATGGTGTATTTATTTACTGTGCGTGTGTTTTTTTTTTGGTGGGCTGCTAACTACATACATGCTCGGAACAATGGCTTAGTGGGTGTGTTTGGCGATCAGCCGGTGGATGGACACCTGGGTGGCTGCAGACTATCATACTATCCACACCGGGGTGCTGGGAGGGGGGATAACTGATGCCAGTAATGAGGTTTATTTGCCTGTTTGGGGGTTCGGATGGTACTATGCTGTACGCAATCTGACTTACCTTGCCTTTTGCTGCTAGCTAGCTAGCCAGTACGCGAATAAGCATCGAAAGCGCAGTCCAAAAGTGTGTCGCAAATACTTGAGTAATTGGGAATGGCGCTGGGACGTCCAGAACCCCCCCTCTAGATTAAAGAGGAGAAAACACAACGAAGAGGTTCCCTTCCAGCACTCAGTTCGGATGGATACGAAGAGAAAGACACACAAACTGATCAGGAGGGGCGATTCCAATTTCCTAACTAGATTCCTAGTGATTCCGGTTTTGAAGTGGCCTTAGTTAGAGATATCGGCACGCTTCTGCTGCCTATAGCGTAGTGCCAGCACATGCAGGGTGCGGCAGTGAACTACCTTTGGGGAAGACTTCAGAAATAACAGATCGAGCGAATGAGAGGGGGGGGGTTCACTAGAGTCACTCGAGTTTGGAGAAATTAGTATACTCTTCTATGTAGTTGTGATGAACAAGTTCTCGTATTGGTACGATGCCCGGGGTGTGATTGACCGTTGGGGCGCGGAGGCGCGGGCGGAAATAATAGCCTAGCTATGTGATTGAGGAAACGGGGGAATAGACGGGGTGGGGAAGGGCGATATATGTGTGGAGTAGGGAGGGATTTTTATGGGGGGGTAGAGAGGCGAACGGCCAAGGACATGTCATGTGGCGTGAGATGAAGAAGGATCTATGTATTTGAGTAGAGGGTATGTATGAGCGGGGAATTGGGGGGTGGGTGGGGAGGTATGGAGCGGATAGAAGAGCTAGTCGAAAGGAAGCTGAGAACG
>Ga0307510_10006811_pt1 | contig 13629 bp, 6 predicted proteins | sample 12_EM_MG_FD_207224 | JGI IMG/M metagenome (GOLD analysis project Ga0307510, IMG submission 207224) | Populus trichocarpa ectomycorrhiza microbial communities from riparian zone in the Pacific Northwest, United States - 12_EM | ecosystem: Host-associated > Plants > Roots > Unclassified | place... | reverse complement strand
CAGCAATCCACAGTATTTTAAAGAAAAAAATTATAAAGCAAAAATTTTAACCAGGTTAATATTTAAAAGGTAAAATCAACAAAAATAATTTTGAAAAAAAATAAATGAAAAAAAAGAAAAAATAAGAAAGTTGAAATAAAAATTTTGAAAAAAAAAAGAAAGAAAAAAAGAGAAAAGCTAAAATTTGAAAAAAAAAAAAAAAAACAGGGATAAGAATCACTGTGGATTACTGTTGTAATCTACAGTGTTTTGTGTGTGTGGGGTAACAGTAAATCCCCCACACGGTTTAGTATATTAGTTAATGGCAGAATGTTATGGAGTCTTAGGACCTTACGTAGTTAGGCATTTTGTCGAATAAACGATTGACTACTAGAGCCTCCAGAGTGAAAAAGAAGGCACTGAACATAGTAGAAATGTCTCAAAGAGACTAGGGAAGGCTGAAAAAATCACATCAATTTATTTCTCTTTACAATATGAAAAAAAAAAATCAATAAGAGAAAAGAAAAAGAATAAAGATAAAATAAAATTGAAAAATACTTACCTGGGAATTAAAAGGGAAAATACTTACCTTAAATATCTTAAAAGGACAAAAAATAAAGAGAAAGAAACTAGTTGTCGATGTAATAGATGTTGCTCTGCCATGCACTATTCATGATGTTACTGTAGAAAATACTTTATTTGAATATGGTGAATATACAAATACATTTCATGCTTTTAACTCAACTCAAGCATTTTTACATTAAAAAAAAAAATTATTGACCCGCTGTGGAGTGGGGGCCAATATGCTATCTATTATATTATTACGTAATAGTTATTTTTTAAAAAAATATATTGAGATAATATTTTTTTGATTTTTTAAAATTGATTTTTTATATCATCACATCAAAATAATACAAAAACATCAAAAAATATTAATTTGAATTAAAGAAAAAAATATAAAGAAAACAAACATACTTTAATAAAAAAATCGAATCTAATCTCAAATAAAAAACAGTTACCATCACTCAACTTTTGTACAATATAAAAAATATTTCATCAATTTATTTTCTCTTTACCGTATGAAAAAAAATTAAATAAGAAAAAAAAATCTAAAGAGGCAAAAAAAAATGAAAATATTTGGCGGCCCAACCAAACTTAATGGCATTGGATTCGGCTGCCAAGTCAGACCTAGTTGCTTTTGGAACAAAAAACAGAAAAGACAATGCCTCCAACAACACTTTTTGACTAAAAAATAGCGAAGGCAACGCCCCCATGACACTATAATGTTATCAACAATGCAAACACTTTATATCTACAGTGTGGTCTACAGTACAATGAATCCATGTCCACAATAAATACATAATATTTTTCCCATATCTTTTAAAATATAGTATAATATAAAACATTATTAGTTCATTAGTTAAATCAATATTGTTGACTTTTGCATGTTTTTGAGCGGCATATGATGATATCAATATAAAAAATATTTTACATTGTATAGGGATAGAAGGGTTTAAGCAATTTGTAAATATTTTAATAATTTTTATGTACCATTTTTTTTTTAAAAAAAAGGTTTTTTTTCTGACAAAATTCACTTTGATGCTACAAGTTTAAATGTGAAAAAAAACTTCTTGAGAGGCCAGTCATATACCAAATTTGAGCCAATATCATCATTAACAATTTTATTATGAAAATGTTAATTATATGTTTTCAGCTCTTAAACCTTTTGACTAAGGAAGCTATGTTAATGCTAATATTCCATATTGGCTAAGAACCAAGGGACGGGACTAAACAGCTTATAAGCTGATTACTATTTTCCTTTTCAAGAGATGAATTCTTAGGACAAGATTTATCATTACAATATGAATTTAAATATGAAACAAATTCTTTTAAAAGGCTAATCATGTAACAAATTTGTACCAATATCATCAATACCAAATCTACATTAAATACTCAATAGTTCGAGTTTCATAAATTTCTGGGCCACTGGAGATTTACATGGTCGTTAATTTGAGGGCCCGTGCATAAGATTAGTTGAGGTGCGCGCAAACTAACCCGAACATCCATGTTAATAATAAAAAAATACATTAAACATGTATGGACGGGGTAGTTTTAGTAATTGGAAACCCCTACACCTAACTAAGAAATACCCATTCTCATGCTCTCCCAATTATAAATCTCCCATGGAAAAATCTCTTTTTCCGGTCAACTTGATGGTCCCTTTCTTCTTACAATCTTTAATCGATGACAAATACTATAAAATATATTGTGTGTGTATATATATGATTTTTTTAATTAGCACAATAAATAAAAAAAATATTAATAGAATAATACAGTTAAAAAAAAATTAATAAAATAACATTGTTTATACATGTCATGATTGAGAAATATTATATTTATATTTTGTCGCTGTTTAAAATAGCAACTTTAAAAAAAAATATTAAATTTGCAGGAGAGAAAAAAGAGAAAAAAAAAGAAAAAAACCCTTAGAGACGCATTAAAAATTCAAATTAATACGATATCACCGCTATTATTAGAAAGATCTCGACAAGATGAATCCAATAACATCAAGAAAAATCATCAATAATGACCCAACTGGGTTATACTTGTCATCCAAAGATGACAGGTGGTTCATTTGTCTTTAATGTGAAGTGTGACTCATTAGAGTTACTGTTTGTAATATTTTTTGATATTATTAGATTTGTATATTAGAGATATTTATGAAGATATTATGTTGTAATTGAAATCTAAGTGTTTTTTTTCTTTTTCTCATTCCTGTTCATTTAATAATTTTTATGTAGCCAAACTATAAATATTATAAAATGGCATTTACTAATTGCGGCTAGAGGGGGGGCAGGGTTAATGTATCTGAACTGAGAGGCTCAGCAACGCTACAATAGATTACGTTACCCAGCAGAGCACCGCCCCTGGCACCGTCTAGGCACGACGTACTCGACAAAGAAAAGATGCTAATCAAAATCTTGTGTATTAAACCATGCCTGGCATCTTTGACACCCAGTTAACACGTGTGGGAACTGTGATGAAAGATATAATTATTATAACGCACACGTGTCCTGTGAGAGACATGCAGGAATATGGGTAGCCATTATGAAAATCTATCTTCTTTTCTTACCAAAATCCCTCAATTCTGCTATCCTCCCATTCCTGCGCCTGCCTTGGATTCCAACTTATTCGTCAGCTACGTACGTGTCACCTCCGTGAGAAAACCATTTCCACGCGCATCTACTTTTTGTCTTCCCTACGCTTTAAATCCAACATTGCGTAGAACTCTCCCTCTTATTTGCTCGAGCAAACTATTATATAGGACTGTGTTTAAGCCTAATAATTAGCTGATGTCTCTGTTTTTAAGAAATATTGATGTATGTTTTATTATATCCATTGATACTTTTATTGGTGGTCAATTTAATTAAGTTGAAAATTGTGTACCTGTGATAATTCTTAAACCGATGCTATAGGTAAACTATAAACCCGATATTTATTAGGTCCATCACTCATAATAATCTTCATCATTTTTTATACAATCTCATCAATTAGTTTTTAAAATTTTAAAAACTAATAACTCGAATTAAAAATTATTTATCTAACTTTAAACTTTCTCCACCAGGCATCGACAATATACATCTATTCAAGATGGTTAAGAAGTTAACTCCATTAAGATAATAGTTCTTAAAATGATCACTTCATCGTAGAGGTGATGAAACAAGTAGATTCAATATTGGCAAAGCTGAAAATCAATTTAAGAAAACAATTTTCATATAATTATAAAAATTAAAATAACTCAATAAAAATAAATAACATTATGAGACAAAACAATTACATAAAGAGGTCACCCTTCCATTATGTAATCCATTTACCTGAAAATGGTCTTTATAAAAAAAAAGATGCTCGATATGTTGTTCTTAGTGGCGGAGCCTTGGTTGTTAATTTCTATATTAGGTGCCTCTTTATAATTATCTCATATTCATGACAAGATCGTCGACACTACTACTTGATGAACCATAGTGTTCTTGCTAGACTTGAAATATATGGTACCTAAATGGATACAATGAACACAATTCAAAAATTGAAACATACTATCAAAAACAAATTCAATCATTTATTTAAAATGAATCATAATTAACCTACACCGACTAACTAATAACTTAATAATTTGTTATTTCTTTAAATTCAAAGTAACTCTATTTCTCAAATTTAGAAAAATATAATTTATAATCCAATAATTATCAAACACTTCATAAGTTGAAATATATTTAACCCCAAATTGTTAACAATTCCATACAAATTTTCTATAAATTTTCGACTAAACCATAAAATTGATAAAACAATAATTGGTGCCCAATTGTCTACCTATTATTTATTCAATTCAAGAATAAATAACATCAATTAATACCCTAATTGTTATAAATTACACATTAATTTAATTTTTCTAAAATTTTTAACAAAATCCATAATTGATTAAAATTAATTGGGTCCCAACTAATTATCCATCATTTCTTCAATTCAAACTTATTAAATCAAAGTTAATACCTTTAATTATTATTATCAATTCCATACAAGATTAATTTTCCCCAAATTACAAACTTAACCCATAAAATTGACACAAAATAATTGGTACCCGTTAAATTACCCATTATTTTTTCAATTCTAACACACCTAAGTTATAAAATCACATTCAATTTTAACAAGTGATAAATTAAATTTATTTTTTTTCAAATCCCAAACAAACCCTAAAATACAAATCATACATTAACATAAAAAAATTATCATTATAAAATAAGTAAAATACTTAAATATACAAGCAAATTACAAATACTACAAACAAATTTAAATAAACTAACTTAAAATATAAATGGGTCATAACATAAATGGATGAATCTGCTTACTTGATGAAGTGAAGCTTGACAAGAAATGGAACCAAGAGAGGGAAGCTTAGGCTTTTAGAGAGATGTTACGCTATCACTGTTGGGTTGTGGTGGATGAATTTGTAAAGGGGGGCTGTTAAAATTTTGAAATGGGGGGGCGGGGGGGGGAGTTACTATAATGAATTGAAAGAAGAAGATGAAAGGGAAAAGGGAGAGGACTATAAAGTTTTCATTCCTTTTAAAATTGCGATAAATTTTCATAGGTAAGTTGACACGTTAACAATACCGATAACATTGCCAGTGCAAATTTTTTTATTTCATCATAATTTCTATCTAAAATTAATAACAGAAATTTTCCATCACAGTTTCTATTGGTAAACTACAATGGAATATTTTTCATCAGTGTTTTCATTCATTCTTTTAAAATTTTCTAATAGTGATGTGAAATGTTTCACCATAATTGATTACATTTAATATCATAATTTATTGGACTTATTTATATATAAAATTCAAACATTTATTAATGAGATTATTGGAAAATTTGTTTTGTTTTCATAGGTAAGTATTTATATATTAGTCATTTTATTTGTTTTGTTTGAAAACCAGCTCATTTATTGATGAGATTATTGGAAAATTTTATGTGTTTACTTTTCAATTTCTATGAATCTTTTATTCTTAAATGTTTTAGTGTTTTTCTTTTCTAACAGGTATTTTTATTGGTAATCGAGTGGATTACTGAATTTATTAGCTGCCATGAGGGGTTAGCCAAATTATTGATAATTGTGTGGGTGACCAGATTTATTTGGTTGTCGTGAGAGGTAGTTGGGTTGTTGATAACTACCCAGGTAATCAGAAATATTGGTGTTGGAAGGAAGACCAGAATCGGTTGTGTAAATTGTTGAAAAAGTACTATAATAAATGTCATGAAGTGATAGTGATAAGTTAAGCTCCTATATCAAGAGAAAAAAAAAATGTGAATCCATGTTTAATAAATTTTAATATTCATACCATGGATTTGAATTTTTATCTAAATAATGATATACTTACAGGTATGTCAAGGGTAAGAATGAAGCATTAGGTGTTAGCGTATTGTATGTATAGCTAGTTAGTAGAGTATTATAATTTGTAACTCACTCTTGATCTTTTGGGATTTTCTCATAATAAAGTATGTGTTTCATACTATGTAATTAGTAAACTTATAATATAGAGATTGTGGACTCTTAAAATAGTATAAATATTGATGTATAATCTTTAGCTTAGCATGTTAACTAGAAAAAAAATAATATTAATGTCATGTGTGTTTATTTTGAATGTTTTATGTCAGTTTTGCAATGCATGTTTAGTAGTAAATTTTAGTTAAGCTTATGTATTTATTATGATTAAAAGTTGTTTGATATTAAGAAATACTATGAAAGTAATGTGGGAAAGTGAAATTGGAATGTGATGTGATCCAGGATGGTTGGATCAAGACCAAGAATGAGAATTGAATATATAACTAAAGAATTATCGATAACTTGGTACCTTAAAAACAAAAGAAACTCTGTTGAATTTGTGGTAGAAATTAATATATAGAAAAAACAAATTCCTGGTTTATCGAAGAGTTGGATTTTATCTTTATATACATGTAATCGAATTTGAGGATGTTACATCAATCTACTAAGACTGTTAGTTATCATTTTCACCAAGTACTTAGAGCTCTAACAACACTTAAAGATCAATTTTTAGTTCAACCAAATGGTTCTACAATCCCATCGCATTTACTTAACAATTAAGGAAGAATTTATCTATACTTTAAAGTAATTTATTATATAGATATATTTATTTTAACAATATCGATGGAACTCGTGTAATCATTCTTATTAATGTAAATGAATTTTTTTAGATTTGTATTGGCACTATAGATGGAACACATTTCCGAGTTAAGGTTTCCAAAAAAGATGTATCAAAGTATAGAAGAAGGAAAAATTTTCCTACAGTGAATGTATTGTTGCTTGCACTTTTGACTTGAAATTCACGTGTGTTTTCCTAAAAGGAAGGGGTCAGATTCATATTCAATAATTCTAGATAATGTTTTAAACAAAGAAGATAAGCTAAATGTTCCTCAAGGTATTTGGTTTTTATATATATTTTTAGTAGTGAATTAAAAATGTTAACTAAAGTTTTTAAAGTAATTTTTCTTAATTGTATTTTTAGGTAAATTCTACTTAATTGATGTTGGATATATGTTGAGATTGAGGTTTATCACTTCATAACAAAGTACTCAATATCATTTGAAAGGATATTCTCGATATCCTCATGAGAACCCAAAAGAGCTATTCAACTTAAGAAATTTCTCACTGCACAACGCAATTGAAATGATTTTTGGTGTTTTGAAGATAAGATTTCTGATTCTAACTGAGATGGCAAGATATGATGTGGACACAGTATGTGAAATTGTTTTAGCTTGTTGCGTTTTTCAAAACTTCTTAATGTAATTTGATTCAGGTGAAGAAGTTATTGGTCAAGTTGATAGAGACCTCATGAATAATAAACGTGACAATGAATTTATATATGGAGGAATTGATAAAGGTGAAGATGGATGAAGGGGGGAAATTATAAGAGAGATTATGGCTGCACAAATATGACATAATTATATATCTCGACATTAACTTATCTTTTTAACCATTTATTTTAATAAGAACTTGAGTTTATGTATTATTTGTGTTTTATTCTAAACTAGTTGTTTTAAGTATCATGAACTTGAGATTGAATGCTTAACTTTTATGTATTTTTTTTATAGTATTTATTGAACTATAATTGCATTATTTTAGCCTTAAATTTATTTTTGTTTGTTTGCATTTTTTTTTCTTGAGTTATGTAATTTAAAGAATGTGTTATATGATGCCATACATTAATAGGTAGGTTATAGATGCGGATGATGTTATTAAGGTAAAATATAGAAATGATGATAATGGATACTTGAGATGGACCATAGAAATTGATAGGATGATGCTTGAAATTCTTAGGGAATAAAAGAATAAGAGTTAAAAGAAAGATAAAGTTTTTTCTTCAGAAGCTTATAGGAAGGTGGTAGCTGAAATTAATGAAAGATTTTCTTTGAACATCTTTAAATAAAAGTGTCGAATCGTTTGAAAACTCTTAAGGAGCAGATGGTTTTAGCAAAAGCAATTAGCTTGAAAAGTGGGATTGGATGGAATGACGCTACCACAACATTTAAGGCGCTAATAAAAGTGTGAAAATCTTTATTAAAGGTATGCATATTATAATTCACTTGCCATAATTTTATTTTTATTTATTTATTAGTTACAATTGTTTTAATTTATTTTATTTTTTTATTGTTACAAGGTCAATCCTAAGTTAAGACTTATTCGAGGAAAGCCTCTACATTACTTGGACATTCTTAGAGAAATACATGAGAAAGATATAGCAACTGGATCTCAAGTTGAGAATGCTAGAGAAAAGGTTTGAAGATGGAAGATAGAGAAAGGAGATGGATATTGATGAGAAGTAAGCAAATAATGAGACTTATTTGGAGAAACCTCATCCCTATGATTGTGAAAGTGCTCCACCAACACTAAGAACATAAGGTTCATTAAAACCTACTCCATCATTCTCTAGAACTTCATCTTTGAAATGTACAAAACAAAAAGCACTAATAATAAATGATTATTCTTTAGAATTTAAAAGGATAACTAGGGTAATGAATAGTGTTGCATAAACTATTATGAACACAAACCGTCAAGTTTGGAAGCTGAACGAGATAATTGAAGCAACGAGAAAATTGGGATTAGAGGTGTCAAATATTTTTAAAGCAGTTGAATGGCTTCTAGATTATCCCAATCGAATTGGAATATTTTTTAAATGTATGAAAGAGCTTCTTTTTGAATAATTGGCGAAAAATATAGGTTAATAATATGTTATTAAGGAGTTTAGGTTAAGCATGAAAGTTAGAATTAACATTTATGCAATTGTCAAAAACTTAATTTGTATGATGATATCTTTTGAATTATTAGAATTAAGAATTGTGGTGTTTTTATTGAGTTATTTATATTGTCAAAATTATGTTAGTCATTGACTTAAATTTCTTTTTCTTTGCGATGAATGGATGATTTCAAATTAATGCGATGATAATTATAGTTTGAATCCAAAACTTATTTATACATGGGAAACAAGCCAACAAATCTTTGTAAGATTTTTTAACAAATATATACTTTTTTATTTTTTAAAATAAATATCTAATAAACAATTAATATGATATAAGTCTATTTATATCTTCTTTTAAACTGCCTATATTTTAAGTTATTTTATATAAATATAAGGGTCTTTGTAATAAAAAGAAATAAATAATTCATGTAAAAAATTTAATTATAAATTAAGGGGGGAAAATTAATATTGTTAATTCAATTCATTTCAGAGGTATTTTAAATACTATAATTGAATTCAATTATGTGATTTAATATTTTATTTCAAATATAAAAATTGTAATAGATTATAAATTCAATTCAATTCAACATGTGATTTGATTTCAAATATGCTATAAAATACTCCACTTCAACTATAAAAGTAAAAAAATTATAATTTTTATAATAATCAGATAAATTTCATGATGGTGTAGCCTTTAAAGAAAATATCAATTTACTTTGAATTTTCACTTCATAGTTCAGTCAAATAAAATGATGTTTGGCGCTGTAATTGAACTGTTTTTTTGAAAAAATATGAATATTTATTTTTTATTTTAAATTATTTTTATATATTTTTAAATCATTTTAATGTGTTGATATTAAAAATATTTTTTTAAAAAAAAATTTAAAAATTATCCTATGTCAATTTTTTATTCCAAGGAGATTCACCAATTAAATTTAATGCAGCCCCGTGGTGCTTAAAAACAACGTGACCAACACGCTCTTCAAGTTGGAGTAGAGGAAAACTAGATCGGGCATTCAAAGGGACGCGCATTGGAGATGAATGAAGGTTTTCCTCATGCCACCGATGAGTGTATAAAAACGAAGTGCCCCAAATTTCCTAATGGTATAAGAAATACAAATAAAAATAAAAGTTAAAACCCCCCGAGAGGCGCGAGTTGTCTTTTGCTCACCTTGCCTTTTTCTTTCGTCTGATAATGATGAGTCAAAAAAAAAAAAAAGAGGGTTTATTATTAGAGACAAAGAAATGACACGCGGCACACGTTGGGACCAATTGTAATGATTCGTTAGAATTAACACGAAGTCCCTTCCTTCACGGGTCACCGTGTCCCCTTTTCTTCCCTCCTGCTTCCCCACCTTCATACACCATATATATATATATATATATATAGGCCTTTTCTTTTTCCATGCCCATCCTCGCATAATTTTAGAATCAATTGTAAATTAGTTGCTGTAATTTAATAGAACTAATTAATTAATCCTTAAGGTTTCAAAAACTTTATATTTAATTATATATATTTTTTAAAATTCATTTATAACCTAATGTTTTTTACCATTTTATATTATTATATTTTAAAAATAAAACTACAAAAAATAAATAAGTATATGAGATGTAAACATTGAAAAAAAGAAATAAGATATTTATGGAATAAAATACTAATACATTAAGCGTTATTAACAATGATTAATGAACTATTTTGTTATTTTGAATATAGAAAATTATTCTGATTATCATGTAGTTTACTTAATTTTATAAAAATTGCAAACAATTACAGAAAATATATTCAATTTTATAAGTTCATGATACTTTACATAAAATTTAAAAAAATCCAAGAATTTACTAGTTTTCCATTGTATTTTATTTAATGACTAAAATTTCATTGATACATCAGATTAATAAAAATACCATTGAAAGTTACTATTATAAATTGCCATTATATGTATAAAAAGTTGTTAGGATATCAGAAATAAAAGCTAGTAAAAGTTATTTTATAAATGTGATGACAAGTCATGTAACAATAGCTTCATTAATTGATGCAAATTTATAAATGAAATTGAATTAAAAACGAGAAGAGGGAGGAGGTACTAATAATCTTGAGCTTACTAGATGAAGCGAAGAAAATTAAAGATGAGTTATGTCAAATTTAAATTAAAAATCGTAATATGAAAACTAACATGAGAAGTGTAATATTAATGTTAGTAGCTAATTTAATGTATGAAATATTAATGTTTATAATTATTATATTATTCAAGTAAAACAAATGAAATAAATTCAATCTATTCCCTAGTATCCATTTTTATACAACATGTTTGAACATAAAATCAAATATATTTTTAAGACAACTGCATGTGCTACCTCAAACGAAGCATTCAGATTGCAATGTTGCATTAATATTTTCTTAAAATAGAACATTAACAACCTTATCATAGAGCATTAACATTAAAACATTAACAATACAATGTTCCTTTTGTTGCACATCAAGAGAACTTGACATATATATATGAGGTTATTTTGATCATTTAGATCAATTTGAAATTTTTTATTAACTGAGGTTGTTTTCTATAATTTTCAAATTAGTAAAATATAAAATTAAGTAAATTACAGGATGATCAAGGTAATTTTTTATTTTTTATATTACAAGAACTAAATAATTTAATTTGATAAACTACATGACCTCAGTTATAATTACTCTACATGTTTAACAACATGTTTCTAAAACCATCGAAAAGATCATGTTTGTAAAATTCAAATTGTTAAATTTAAAATTTTATAAACATGATTTATAAGTATCTCATTCTTTATTTTTTTAACATATTATGAATAAAGGTGTGCAATATTTTGTTTAACCAAATAACCAAACTAAATTGAAGTTTTTAATTCAGGTTTTGATAGTGAAATTAAATTGTATTTAATTTGGTGGTTTTATTTTTTTTTAGTGTTTAAAAATCTTAATTCAACTGAAAATGCGTGAGTGTATGGGCGCGCACGTATTAGTACAACACTATTTTTTTCTCATTAGTACAACACTATTTTTTTGAGGACCCAGTTTATAGTGTTATTAATTTTGAGGTCAATTATTGTTTTGATTTGTAATATTATTTGTTCTTATTAGTTCATTTTTAAGCATTTTTTAAGTTTTAACAGCCAACTCCCGAATTGTTTGATACTATGGGCTATATAGGCTTTATCCATATTAGAACAAAACTAGATATTTGAACCCTATTTCACCATGAGTTAGATAATTTTTTCTAACAAAAAAATTTATATATAGAATTTTTCAATACCTTTTTGTATTTAAAAAAATTCTAAGTGAAAATAAAAAATTTATAATACATTTAATAAAAAAAAATTGAGAACTATATGTGTTAATAAGTGAAAAAAACCAAAAATGATGACTAAAAAAAAATCTGAAAAAATTAAGAGACATGTATAGATCAAGATATTTAATTTCACAAGACGTGATATTTACGCCGTTGTATTTGCTAAAGTTTTTAATTAAAATAAATTTTTTATTTAATCAAACGATAATAACAATAGACACACATTAAATTGATTGAATAAAATAAAAGAGAAAAAAATAATATGTAAGGCTCCACATATTAGAAATATTATTTGAAAATAAATTTCTTTTTATTTTAAAAAATAAAGTTCATCTATAAAAAAGATTAAAAAAATATAGATTAATCAAAAAAACCTCCTCAAAAATTAAATGCATAATTAAAAAATAATCATCATTTCAAATAGACTTTCTAAATAACATAAAAGAGATAAGGGATATTAATCTAAATATAAATAAAAATAAGATTATGATTATTTAAAAAAATAGAAACAAAAAAAGAAAATATTTTTTTAAAAACAAAAAAAAAGTGAAGAATGCCGTTAATAGTAAAACTTGTAGGGCGAACTCGGATCATGAACTTAACCGAATTTATTTTTTTTCCCCAAACCTAAAAAAAGTAAATAATGTCGTTCACGGTAAAACATGAGGGGGTGAACAGTGCAGCTACACAATGTTCACCTCTCACATTTTCCTTTTAAATTTATAGCAAAATCTTTTTTAAAAAAAAAACAATGAGCAATGTTGTCCACATTAAAACTTGAGGGGGTGAACAATGCGTCTGCATAGTGTTCACCCCACACGCTGTAGTTTATTAGAGTAAATCTAGATCATGAACTCAACTAGATTTAATATTTTTTTCCCCTTAAATTTATAGTAAATCTTAAAAAATAAAAATGAACAATGTCGTATATGGTAAAACATGAGGAGACAAACAGTGCAACTGCACAATATTCATCTCGTATATTTTTTTCTTAAATTTATAGGAAAAAAAACAGTGAATAATATGTCAACAGTAAAATGTGAAGAAGTGAATAGTACAATTACATAGTATTCACTTCGGACATTTTAGATTATAAGTAAGAAGTATATATATATATATATATATATATATATATATATATATATATATATATATATATATATAGTATAAGGGGGAAATAGGAAATACACTGTGGACTTACACGGTATTTCCCCCACAAGGTTTTGATCATATGTTATATAATAATAACAACAATAGATAATATAGGAAAATAGGAAACACACCGTGGATTTACACAGTATTTTCCCCATGGTTTAGATTAGATTATAGGTTATGGTGGGAAATACATTTTGTTTTTTTTTAAATTTATTTTAAGTGAACTAAATGACACGTAATGCAGCACTGTTGACGTAGCGGCATTTGTTTTTGTAGAGAGATTCAAAATTCTCAAACTGTCTAAAGTTATTTTTTAAAAAAGTTATTGATAATGCTCTCTCTGGTCTGGTCAAGACTCAAGACAGAAT
>Ga0307510_10006810_pt1 | contig 13630 bp, 11 predicted proteins | sample 12_EM_MG_FD_207224 | JGI IMG/M metagenome (GOLD analysis project Ga0307510, IMG submission 207224) | Populus trichocarpa ectomycorrhiza microbial communities from riparian zone in the Pacific Northwest, United States - 12_EM | ecosystem: Host-associated > Plants > Roots > Unclassified | place... | reverse complement strand
TGCTCCATCCCTTCCTCGTAGAGACCGATCAGCTGATTTGCGTTAGATAGCTCCTCCAGTGTTATAGCAACCCAATAGTCATCTCCTCGTTCTCTCGAGAGATTCAAAGCATGAACAAGCAGCCGTTTGCACTCTGCGCAAATTCCAACTAAGGAAAACAACCGTGAGAGCTGGAACAAGCACTCCGGTTTGGAACGATGATCATCTGGGAGACCTTCGATTTTTGACTTCAGAATTGTGGGTCGTCCCTTGTGCCAACGGAGGTGCGCCATGAAATAGATGCAGGCAAGCCAGACGTCGTCTGAGTTTGCGTCGACCGTCGTGAAAACATCGAGCAGGTGCTCGACATTCACGTCCTCTGACGTGATCCACTGTGTTTCTTCGAAGTTGGGGTTGTTCGGATCAATCTCGGCTGACATCCGCGTGAAGTAGTGTTCCTTGGCCGTGCAGAGAAGTGTGGATGCCCTTGGATCCCTGGGAGAAAGGTAGTCTCGGAGCGGCGCGAGCATCGTGACGAATCCGTCGCTCCGATACGCCAGAGAAAGAATACAGAACTTGTCAAAGACATCAGTTCTGTTTGAAAGTGTGGGAAATAACCATTCGAGGTTGTCTTCGTCAACGCCCTGCGGGAAGAAGGCGACGATTCCGAGAAGCGCTCGGGCTTCGGGGCCAAGTTCTTGGAACAGGGGAGAGGCGAGCGATAGTTCGATCGTGGCTGCAAGGCTCTTGTTATGTTGTGTCTGTAGCACATCCGTCCGCCGTCGCTCCCATTCCCGGGTCAATCGGTCCATGCCCCATCTATTCTGGTGTGCGACCGTGGCGAGCAGGGTGATTGAAAGTGGATGGAAGTCGAGCTGCTCGAGAATCCTGTTTACCACGTTGGTCCGATCGATGTCGCCGTCGTAGATGCGATGGAACGTTTGACGTGCGGCATCTATGGACAGCGTCGGCACATCCAGGCGCTTGTAATCTGGCGGGATAGTGGAGATACGGGATGTGATGCAAATGCAAATGTTGTTGAACTGACTGAGCTCCTCCACCACCCCGTAGATCTCTTGTGCATCTATTCCCTGTGGGTCGAGAATAGATTCTGCATTGTCGAGGACTATCAGCATCTCCTTCGAAGATAGGAATGTCCGCAGGGGTGTTAGATCTTCGGGGTTCTCGACTCCCGCACCGATGACATTGGAGAGCCGCTGGAGGAGATGCGCGCACGAGGGAGGGAATTTGTCGCAGCGAATGAATCGACGGTCGTGACCAAACCGCTCCTTGATCCGGTCGTGGTGGAGAATGGTCAGGGCGATCGAAGTCTTGCCGATTCCGCCAGCACCGATGAGGGCGATTGGGGTGAGGTTCTGAGTGAGATCGACTATCTTCTCGATCAGCTCGTCGCGTCCAAAGAACGTCCTCGGTGGCAGAGGTGGGGATTCTCCAGGTACGCTGCATTCAAGTGTAAGACAACGGGTCTACCGACAGTTCAGATCGCTGACCTTGTCCGAGTCTGTGCAACAATGAGTAGAAGCTCAGTGACGGCTATATCGGTGCGAGTGTCGCTTACCAGCAGATTGCTATTACCGTCTACTCCCTGGTCTTTCATGACAGTACGATGGATTTCGGAGACCATGGTTCGGGTGCTCGTAGTATTGCGCTCGAGCTCGGAAACGATGGCCCGGAAGTCCCGACGAATGTCGGAAACGGTTCCATGCGCGCTTCCCGGCGAGGGATGCGATGATTCTCCGGGCGCACTGGATGCGGGGGTTAGATGTTGGTTTTGTTTCCAGTTGAGACCGCTGACCTGGCGTGAGTCTGGGAAGGGATGGATGGTTACTCGATGGCAGGTAGGATATAAAAGGCACCCACCATCAGATTCTGGCTGCGCGAATCCTCCGGCCTTTTCAACACGTTACGATGACTGTCGGAAGCAACGGCAGAGGTCTTCGCAGCGACATTCTGAACGCTGGGAACGGTAGTGTGGGTGTTCGTGGTATCATGACGGACAGTAGAAACGGCTGCGTCTGTGTCTGTTGCAAGTACCTTCTGGAAACGGGAAGTCAGCAACGGTCATCACTAGAGCAACAGAACGCACGTTTAAGATCTGAAGAATCTTTTCGAGGCTCGACCTCCAGGCTGCGATCGTCTCTTTGTCTTTCCTCGCATGGAACCGCCGAGAGACCGCATTCCGTTCGCCCCACTTGACGAGTTTCTTCTGGATATCTGCTACAGTCCTGCAATCGAAAGCAAGATAATCGACGGTTCGAGATACATCTCGCTGGTTCAACTCACATCGATAACTGATTAATCGCATCGTACACGGGCTGACTGAACTCGTCCGGTCCCTTTCCATTCGTCCCTTTGTCAAGCGCTCGGCAGACGTCGACACAGAGTAACCCAAGCTCGACACAATCCGGTCCATTTGCCGTTGAATCCTGGCTATGTGTGAACTCGGAGCAGATCTTGGTGGGAGGACGGGAGACATACTTACCCTAATTAGTGTTAGGAGAGTGCTGGTGGAGCCAAAGGCGATCCTGGCTGGTGCGATACGCGAGGCCTTCCCCGCAAGATCCGTGTCCTTGATCGCTGCATTCAATGCTCCGGTGGCACCCTCCCGCCCCTTAGGGCGCTGGGACTCAGGTTTCATGGTCAAAACTCGGGGTGGCCGTGAGAGAACAGCGTGGCGTGGAGGCTGTGAGGGAGGCTCCTAAATGAAGGGCGAGCGTCCATCTCGTCATGAGACGCCCCAAGACGCCCAGTACAAACAGGCGCGAAGAGACGGTCATAGAAAGGCCGGCGCATCGGTCTGTCATCCACAATGCTTACTACTTACTCTCCGCCTCTCGTCTTAACTTCGGAGAAGTGGTTGGTTCACTGGCCGCTGGTACACTGCTGTGCGTTTGCTTTGGACCTGATCTTCTCGGTTACCCCGCCCGGGGCACGTTCTCGCATCGCTCCCCCCCCCCCAACCACAGACATCCGTCGATCCTTCATTCATGGGTTACCGGACCTCCAGCACCGGCCCCGATCTCCCCGTTTACCAGGGTCAGCCTAGAACACTTCAGTAAAAACCATCGCCGAACGGGATGGTCCCGGTCCTTCCACAATAAGGGTCTTCAACTATCTTGTCGGGCCACAATTGGGCGAAGCCCTCGCAGCTTACGGCGAGTCTCCTTTCTTTTCGCGCATCCCCTTATTGTCTTACGCGTCCTTGAAACAGGAGACACGCCCTCTTTACCACCTTCGGCCTCCGCCGCACCCAAATGGAATCCCCGGTTCATCCACCCATCTTCCTCGGTTTACCTCGCACTTCCTGCGGGCGCACCTGTCAAATGTTCTTCGAACATTTCAACGTTGCTGGGTCCTCCATCCTTAAACGACCTATGACCTAGGTGTACTCCCCCGACACCCTGAACGCAAAAAAAGCCAAGCACAAGGAAATCGAGGTTCTCGATCTTGTTACACTCGAGCTAAACGTCAAGGGGTTGACGGTTGGAAGGGAACGGCACATGTTCTGCGTCCCATTGTTCGATCCTAGGGTGTTGAAAAATGGCCCAGAGTTGGAGGTGACGTCGTTTGTACACGACGAAAAGGAGAAGGAACAGGGTTAGGTGTTACTTAAGCGTCTCTGAGGCGGCTTGGTGTGTCCTCAGCAGGGTCGAGGTCGATCAGCGACAGTGCGTTCTAGGTAGCCCAGCTGTTGCTGGGGTTTGTTGGCTACCAGTGATATGACAAGCTACGCTAGAGGTTTGTCGATATGTAGCTCCAACGCTGTCGTCGTGTTCTGATCCCCATGGTTCACACAGACATAGATCCGTCGTTTACCGTATTACTCAGGTGATACGTCGTCCAGAACCCGGAACAACACGTGAATGAGGTCCGGCCGAAGTCTGTCCCCACCCTCAGGATCCCATGCTTCTATTCGGAATACAGGGAGAGAGGTGAGGGATATGCCGCGTCCTTCAACATCATCGCCAAGCTGGGTCCATCTGCAAATCACTTGAACCGATCTTTTCTGACGACGATTCCCCTTCGTTCTTTTTTTCCGAACGTGACCTTCTGCAAATCTCGAAACAAAAATCTTCATGAACAACGCAGAGCACGGAGAGAGCGGTCAGTTGGCGATCATTGGAATGTCTCCGCTATTTAGTAGATGTGATTTACATTCGTCAACGTTCGCCAGAAATGGGACAAGGATCTTCGCCTGATGCTGTCTCATGACCGAGAAGTCGCTTGAGAACGTAATCTTTTCGCGCGACCCATCTGGTCGATGCCCAACTAGGAGAGACTACGTTTTACTGGGGTCCACCTGCGCGCGGCTCCGACACTACCCCCACAGCGCACGGTGAAACTCTCAGAGCACAAGGAGATATTAAGACCTGGCCTCATGACCCCACAATCACAATGACGCGCCCCGCCCGTCAACGCCACCTCCGCTCAACTACCAGGGTGGTGGGTTATCCGACGGTCGTTGCTACCGCTACGCTCATACAATGCGCTCGAACGCTGGTCTCGTCACTTTCGATTTACTGTACGTGCCCACCGGATTTCTGCGCACGGAGGATCTTCTGACATCGATCTTGAAGTGGCTTGTAAAGTTGTTAGAGTGTTGGACGACATATAGCGTACCACGGTCACTGTAAAAATCGGCAAAATGGGGGAGGTGAGGTGGTGAATGAATGTGACGTGTATTGATTTACAACTGGAGGACTCCACACCGGGTGTCGGCCGTGTATGGGTGGTGTGCTGCCAGTCCCGCGGACAGCTGTATCGGCATCCAACCCTCCACCAAGGATCTCTCCGGCTACATTACGGCTAGTGGACCTATGCGCATGAGAGAAGCATGCGACTCCCAGCGGAACGGTCGTTAGTCTGAGCGTCTCTCCGGTGATTCAAGTTGGTGTCTGTCTGTTCCGTAGCTATAGACGGTCCGCAACTCAATCAATTCTCTGTGACTTCTGTCCACCGCCTGTCCAACAAACACCGTCGTCGCCCCCAGGTCAGAGGTGACGTGGACACTGGACACAGTCGTGAGCTTTTCTTGGCGACCAGTCACCCGGCGTATCAATATCGCGATGTTCCGGATACAATGAAACCGGGCGGGGTCATCAGCACAGGGTCTAAACTTCGAGGATCCGATAAATCGACGGACTTCGACGCCCGAGATTCATATCAGAGGCGGACTTGGGGGAGTTGTGGGAAACCCACATCGCGGTAACGCATGGATAATGAAGGGCCAAAGATACATAAAAAAGACGAAGAACGTAGATACCAAGAGAACCGAAGATAGATCAAGAAAGTGCAGAGTCGGTATGGAAAGGCAAGATGGGAAACGAAAGCAAGAGATGGCCGGGACGGATCAGAGGACAGCAAATACGAAACAGTATGCGTGAGTGGAGGAGACAAATAGAAGGGAGAAAGCAGCGATATGAACGGGTACAGGGGGGGCGTGGCGAAGGGGAAAAGGTTTGACGACCTGCGGGAAAATGGGTTTGAAGAACCCATGGATGTTATCATCCGGTTCCCTGAGCTTAAAGCGAAGAGTCAATACGCGCAGGAAATAGCAATATTTGCAGAAGCTCACAATCGGAGCCTGATTGACCAGGGGCAGCCAGACTGCTCCCTATCATCTGGAGGAGCGCCCTACAGTGCTCCATGGCCGCCTCAGCCCCAAGCTTGTCGAAAATGTCGGCCGCGCGCAGAACCTCAGACTTGGCCTCCTCAAGTCTGTGCTGACCGTACCAAACTCTAGCCTGCAGCTCCATCGAAAAGCCCAGGTTGAATGTGCTATCGACCGCGTGCGACTTGGCGCATTCGGCGTGAGTCTGGGCGTCGTCGAGCCTGCCTCCATCGCAAAACAACGCTGCCAGATCGTAATTAAGCCAAAACAGGGGATCACGCCAACCGAAAGGGGATGCAATTTCGAGGGCTACTCCTAAATGGTGAATCGCCTTCTCGGTATCGCCCTTGGATCGATATATGTTGCCGAGAACGCGGTGGGAATCGCAGAGCCGATATTGTTGGTCCTCCTCTGGGAAGAGTTTGATCGCGTGGAATGCGGCTTCTTCTGCGGCGTCGAATTGTTTGTCCCGGTGGAACGACCAGGCGAGGCTGATCAAACAATCTGCCTGTCTCCCTGTGTCACCGAGCCGTTCGAAGATCTCCGATGCCTCCTTCGCCTGATCGATCCCTTCCTTGTGGGGGCCGATTGCATGATTTGTATCAGATAGCTCCACCAATGTTGTAGCAACCCAATGGTCATATCCTCGCTCTCTCGAGAGATTCAACAGATAGATAAGTAGTCGTTTGCGTTCCACATTGTTCCCAACCATGCCAAACAACCGTGAGAGCTGAAGCAAGCACTCCGGTTTGGAATGGTGGTCATCCGAGAGACGTTCGATCTTTGGCTTCAGAATTGTGAGTCGTTTCTTGTGCCAACGGAGGTGCGCCATGAAATTGATACAGGCAAGCCAGACGTCGTCCGAGTTCGTGTCAATTGTCGTGAAGACATCGAGCAGGTGCTCGACGTTTACATCCTCTGACATGATCCACCGCGTTTCTCCGAAGTTGGGCATGTTCGGATTGATCGCAACTGACATCCGGGCGAAGTAGTATTCTTTGGTCATGCAGAGAAGTGGGGATGTCCCTGGATCCTTCGGAGAGAGGTAGTCTCGGAGCGGTGCGAGCATTGTCACAAACCCATTGCTCCAATATGTCAGGGAAAGGACACAGAACTTGTCGAACATGTCAGTTCTGTTTGGGGTCGTGGGAAACAACCATTTGAGGTTGTTCTCGTCAACGCCTTGCGGGAAGAAGGCGACAATTCCGAGAAGCGCTCGGGCCTCGGGGCCAAGTTCTTGGAACAGGGGAGAGGCGAGCGATAGTTCGATCGTGGCCGCGAGGCTCTTGCTATGTTGAGTCTGTAGCACATCCGTCCGCCGTCGCTCCCATTCCTGGGCCAATCGATCCATGCCCCATCTGTTCTGGTGTGCGACCGTGGCAAGCAGCGTGATTGAAAGCGGATGGAACTCCAGTTTTTCCAGAATCCTGTTGACCACGTTGGTCCGATCGACGTCGCCGTCGTAGATGCGATGGAACGTGTCACGCGCGGCATCCATTGACAGTGTCGGCACGTCCAGGCGCCTATAATCCGGCGGCGTGGTGGAGATGCGGGATGTGATGAGAACACAGATGTTGTTGAATCGACTGAGCTCCTCCACCACCCCGTAGATCTCCTGGGCGTCTGTTCCCTGCGGGTCGAGAATGGATTCCGCGTTGTCGAGGACTATCAGCATCTCCTTCGAAGATAGGAATGTCCGCAGGGGTGTTAGATCCTCGGGGTTCTCGACTCCCGCGCCGATGACGTTGGAGAGCCGCCGGAGGAGATGTGGAAACGAGGGAGGGAATTTGTCACAGCGAATGAATCGGCGGTCGTGACCGAACCGCTCCTTGATACGGTCGTGGTGGAGAATGGTCAGGGCGATCGAGGTCTTGCCGATTCCGCCAACACCGATGAGGGCGATTGGGGTGAGGTTCTGAGCGAGATCGACAATCGTCTCGATCAGCTCGTCGCGTCCGAAGAACGTCCTCGGTGGCAGAGGTGGGGATTCTCCAGGCACGCTGTATTCAAGTGTAAGATGATGGGTCTATCAATGGCTTAGATTCCTGACCTGGTCTGAGTCTGTGCAACGGTGAGTGGACATTCGGTGACGGCTAGACTGGTGTGGGTGTCGCTTACCATCAGATTCCTGTTATCGCCATCTTCTTGGCCTTTCACGACAGTACGATGGATTTCGGAGACCATAACTTGGGTGTTCGCAGCACTTCGCTCGAACTCGGAAGCTATGGCCCGGACGTCCCGACGAATATCGGAAACAGTTCCGTGTGTGCTCACCGGCAGGGGAGCCGATGATTCTCCAGGTGCGCTGGACACAGAGGTTAGATGTCGGTCTCATTTCCAGCCGAGATCGCTGACCTTGCGTGAGGCTAGGCAGGGATCAGTGGTTACTCGACGATAGATGGAATAAATCACACTTACCGGCCGATTCTGACCGCGCAGATCCTCGGGTCTTTTCGACGCGTTACGATGACTGTCGGAAACAGCAACGGGGGTGTTCACAACGTCATTCTGGATGCCGGAAGTGATGGTTTTGGTGTTCGTGACATCGTTGTGAACGGCTGCGGCGGCTGTGTCTGTGTTCATTGGAATTGCCTTATGGAGGGGGAAGTTAACAACGGTTATTACTCGAGCGACGGAACGCACGTCAAAGATCTGAAGAATATTCTCGAGGCCCAACCTCCAGCCGGCGACCGTCTTCTTTTCTTTCCTCGCGAGGAAATACCGAAAGACCACGTTCAGTTTATTCCACTTGACGAGCTTCCTCTGAATATCTGCTACGGTCCTGCGATCGGGGGAATCATAATTGACGGTCCGAGATACAAGTAGCTGGCTCAACTCACATCGACAACTGATTGATCGCGCCATGCATGGGTTGACTGAGTTCGTCCGGTCTCTTTCCATTCGTTCTTTGGTCAAGCGTTCGACAGACATCGGCGCAGAGTGATCCAAGCTCGAAGTAGTCCGATTTATTCGCCGGTGAGTCCTGGCTATGTGTGAACCTGGAGCAGACCTTGGCGGAAGGACGGGAGACATACCCTGATCGTCGTGAGCAGAATGCTGGCCGTGCCAAAGGCGGTCTTGGCTGGTGCGATACACGAGGCCTTCTCCGCGAGGTCTGCGGCGTTGATTGCTGTATTCAAGGCCTCGATGGCATCCTCCCGCTCCTTAGGGCGCTGGGACTGGGCTTTCATGGTCGAAGCTCGAGGTGGTCGCGAGAGAACAGTGTGGCGTGGAGGCCGCGAGGGAGGTTCCTAGAAGGATGGGCGTCGATTTCGTCGTGGGATGCCTCGTGCAAACAGGCGCGGAGAGAATTAGATTCATGATCGTAACAGAGCTGAGAGGACCGGTGTGATCGGCCGGTCACCCACACTGATGTCTAATGTTTACTCTCCGCCTCCAGTCCGAGACACCCTTAACTTTGGAGAAGTGGTTGGTTCACCGACCGCTGGTACACTGCTGTGTGTTCGCTTTGGACCTGGTTTCCTTGGTTATCCCACCCGGGGCACGTTCTCGAAATACCTCCCCAACCACAAACATCCGCCGATCCTTCATTCATGGGTTACCGAACTCCAGCACCGGCCCCGATCTCCCCGTTGCCAGGGTCGACCCAGAACACCCCAGTAAAAATCATCGTCGAACGGGGTTGTCCCGGTCCTTCCACAATAGAGGTCTTCATCTATCTTGTCCCCGCAGCTTACGGCGAGTCTCTTTTCTTTTCGCGCATCCCCTCGTTCTCTCACGCGTTCCTGAAACAGGAAACACACCCTCTTTACCACCTTCGGCCTCCGCCGCACCCGAACGGGATTCCCTGTCCATCCACTCATCTTCCCCGGTTTACCTCGCTCTTCCTGCAGCACATCCGTCAAATGTTCTTCGAATGTTTCAACGTTCCTGGATCCCCCACCCTCGAATAACTCATGACCCAGGTGCACTCCGCACTCCTCCGATGTACTAGCCTTTGTGGGAGAACAAGCCAAGCTTAAAGAAACCGAGGCTCTCTATTTCCTTACACTCGAGTTGAACGGCAAGTAGTTGACGGTTGGAAGGGAACGACACAGGTTCTACGACCCATTGTTCGGTCCTAGGGTGTTAAAACATGTCCCAGGGTAAAGGCGACGTTTTTGTACACGGTAAAGTAGAACAGGATTCGGTGTTGACCGTCTATGATGCGGTTCGGTGTCCTCAGCAGGGTCGAGGTCGATCAACAGTAGTACATTCCAGGCAGCCCAAACGTGGCTGGGGGTTTGTTGGCTATCGGCGATATGACAAAATATGTCAAAGGTTTGTCGATATGTGGGCTCCGACACCGTGGTATTTCGATCCCCATTATGGGTTGCACAGGCATGGATTCCGTTGTCCGCCGCATCACTCGGGCGGAATGAGGTCCAGCCGAAGTCTGTCCACACCCTCAAGATCCCAGACTTCCACTCGGGATATACCGTGTTTTTGGGAAGTGGCATCTTCGCCAAGGTGGGTCCATCTGCAAATCACTTGAGCCGACCTTTTCCTGACGATGGTTACGCTTCGTTCTTTTTTTTCGAAGGTGACCTTCCACGAACCCCAAAACAAAAGCTTCGTGAACAATGCAGAGTGCAGAGAGAGCGGTCAGTTGGTGACCATTGGAAAGTCTCCGGCACCGCCACGATATTTAGTAGACGTGATCTACGTTAGCCAACGTTCGCCAGAAATAGGACAAGGATCTTCGCTTGACACTGTGCCTCCATGACTGAACCGTTTGAGAACGCATTCTGTTCACGCGACCTGGCACGCGGTCGATGCCCGGCTAGGAGGGACTAGTTTGATCGAGGTCCATCTGTGCAGCTCCGACACTACCCCACAGCGTATGGCGGAACTCCCAGAGCACAAGGAGTCGTCCCGACCTAGTCTCATTAATCACAGTGATATGCCCTGCTCGCCAATGTCACCCTCATTCAGCGATTAAGACGGTGGGGTATTTGGCAGTCGTCGCCACCGCTGCGTGCATACAAAATATTCGAACGTTTGCAAGGCTCGTCACTGTTGATTTCCTGTACGTGCCCACCGGATTTCTGCGCACGGAAGATCTACTGATATCTTGAAGCGACTTGTAAGGTTGTTCGAGCGTTGGACGACTGCTGTGCAACGGTCATTATAAAAATCGGCAAACGGGGGAGGTGAGGTGGTGAGAGAATGTGACGTATTGATGTACAACTAGAGAGCCTGGGAATACCGGGTATCTGGCCATTGTATGGGTGGTTCGTCACCAGCCCCACGAGCAGCTGCGTTGGTATCCAACCCTCCGCCGAGGATTCCTCTCACTACGACTAGCTTGGACCCATGCGCATGAGAGAAGCGTGCGACTCCTAGCGGAACGGTCACAAGTACCGTCCGCAACCCTATTGATTCTTAGTGGCTTCTGCCCACTGCCTGTCTAACAAACATCGTTGTCACCTTCCGGTCAAAAATGGTGTGGACACAGTGAGGCTACCGTGGGCATGCACTCGTGAATTATTTTTTTTGGCGACACCGCTATCGCGACTCCGTTTCTGACTGAGTACCAAAAGGCGCGCTCACTACCGTCTTGACCATCGCGGGAAGTGATCCTTCGGGAGGTGAGTTGGGATCTAGGTCGGTACGCCGGGATACCGACAACACGACTCGTTCCCCGTTTCCCGCACGTCCCGCGTTCTACAGGATTCCCCACAATCGCGACAATAAGGCCATCGCTAGCGATCATCCTGAGAAAAGCGACTATCGTAGTTTCCTATCAGCGAACAATATTAATCAATCCCATGGCATCACTATCCTAGGCCTGTCGCTATCTGAGTGCGCAGACTCCCGATATCCCTATTAGTGACTGTTCTCACAGAGAGCACTCGAGACAAGCAGTAACAAACTAAGAGATTTGGCACTCTCCTTCCCCACCGCGAACACGATGTCCCCCCCCCTCCCATATCCCATCGCAGACCAAGAATCCCCTTCTTCACTCCATCGATTCGTTGACAATGCCTTCTCCTTGCTGAGCTCTGTGGCTGCGGGGGTCGGCGCAATGCCTACAACGACCCAGACAAAGAGTTGATCTTGGCCTCCATACGCTTGATAAATTCCTCTATCACTGCCTGTCGGTCCGCCGTATATGCCGCCAATACATCAGCCTGCATCTTCTCCCGGAGCAAAATAAATTTAAGTTCGGCCCGTGCCAGACCCAACTTGGCGATAGAGTGCGAGGATGAGGACAGTTCGTCTTCAAATCGAGCAACGTCCTCGAAAAAGGTTCGTTCAGAGCGCCCGGTGACTGGAAGGTACAGTTGTTGCGGAACGTTTTGAACCTTGGAAGGTCCTGGATCTTGAGGTGCGATAGTTGGAACGGCCTCGACCAATTCATCCTCCTGTGGGGAACTGACCGATGGAGATGGGGAGCCTTCAGAAACTGACCTCATCTCTGGCGCCAACGTCGTCACCCCCTCCCCCTTGGCTGCAGCCCTAGTCGTCACTGTCGGTGTGGTCAAGATCGATAGATTGTCCGCAACAACTAGCTTCTTCTTCTGTCCGCCTTTGTTTTTGGCGGCAACCTGTTCTGCACGACGAATGTCCCCGGCCTCAGTCTTCCTCAGGGTTGGCGGTTTGCCAATGTTGAAGTCGTAGTTGCGAAAGCTACATCCGCGCTTGCTTCGAGTACAACCAGGACAGCGAACCGTCGCCATCTTCTTGTTGAGGTGCCAAGTGGGAAAACAGTCGCCGGCTTTGGGAGTGCAGGTATCACAATTCTGTAGGATAACATCAGCAGCAGAATCGGACGGGCGCAAAGTCAGGCGCACCACTCCTGCGGCCCTTGGAATCAAGACAGTGTCCAACTCGGAGTCTTCCTCAAACTCATACATCGACAAATCCAACCTCTCGACTGGAGGATCGATAGCGGTCGTCAACTTGGCGCGTTTAGGCGTTGGAGTCGGTTGGCTTGGTGATTCTTGAAGTTTGCGCTTTGAACTCGATCCCGCTGCTTTGGCCCGCACCTTCTTGGTCTTGCGAGGGATGGAAACTACGCTCTCTGGTGCGGACTCATCGTTGTCGATGATTACCGGCGCGTCATGAGCCCCGGCCTCCTGCATGTCGACGTCCTCGCATAGCGAAACGGCAGACTTCTTCGCCGGAACGGCTCTCAGCCTACGTCGGACCGATGAGGTAGATGGCGGTGGTGAATTCAACTCGTGCCATTCAGGGATAAACTCGGGTGGGAGATGGCCTAGCATCTTCTGCGCGACCGCAAAGTCGGCTACTACTGAATACTCGGAGATCCTGAAGTAGCGACAAAGGCTCCAGTGACGATACTGCAAACGGCGACTCGGTCACCGCGCGTTCCTGCTAGAAGGTCTAGCGCAACTCACCAGCCAAGCCCTAACGTGTTGCGCCCACAGGTTGTCCTCCCCGTCATCTACTTCGCATGACTCCACCTGCTCTAATCTCCACAGAGCGAGGACCGTTTCCCACAGCGGTGGTTCGGCCTTGGGATTTGACCCTGGGCCGTTACGGACAGCAGTCCTGACCCAGCGCGGAGAATGTTTTAAAGTGGGAACCTCGTTGTTATCGAAGATGAGAGTGAGACGGTTGAGAGGAGGAAGTATGTTGCCGTTGAAGGCCGGAATCCATGGGTACACGATCTTCATGTTGTCGGAGCTCGAAGAAAGCCCAAGTGCAAGGCGCCGATGTGGCACCGCAAGCGATCATCCCCAGTATCCCGCGCCGGGGCCATTTACAGCTGTAACCTTGGAGAAAAGCTTGATTCGCTGACCGCTGGCACACCGCTATGCATCTGGTCTTCCTAGTTACCCCGTCCGAGGCAAGTTCTCGAAACGCCCATTTGCCACCTGTCCACCATCGCTCCCCTCCCCAACCACAGACCTCCGTCGATGCTCCATGCCCGTTTGAGCCCCAAAAAATCCTACGGACGGTGACCATGTACTCAATGCTCCTTGTCCTCCCTTCATCCATGGGTTATCGGATCCCCAGCACTGGCCCCGGGGGGGGGGGGCCGCCCGCGGC
>Ga0307510_10006809_pt1 | contig 13632 bp, 13 predicted proteins | sample 12_EM_MG_FD_207224 | JGI IMG/M metagenome (GOLD analysis project Ga0307510, IMG submission 207224) | Populus trichocarpa ectomycorrhiza microbial communities from riparian zone in the Pacific Northwest, United States - 12_EM | ecosystem: Host-associated > Plants > Roots > Unclassified | place... | reverse complement strand
TGGTGGCGATCACCGCTGCCACGGGTCAAGAACGCCTTGCCGTCGACGGGCCCGTCACCTGGGCCATAAAGCTGGCCGCGCTCGCCCTCGCGCGTCGTCCCGTCACGTTGCAGATAACGCATGTGAGCGGTCGCACGGGCGAGGCCCTTGCCGGCCAGCTTCACGATGCTTGCCTTGACCACCACGCGCCGGCCCGACGCGCTGCCGTAGCTACGTGTCGCCAGCATGGTGCCGACGCCAGCGCCCCGCCCAATCCGGGCACCGGTAAACGCGCTGCGCTTGCCGCGGTGCAGGCCCCCTGCACGGTTGATCGCCGCACGCATCTGATGGCGCATCGGCCGGTCCCTGGCGATCCGGCCAAGCCAGAGGTCAAAGTCATCATCGGGCATCACGCGCACTCCTCAAAACCGGCCAGAAACAGCCGATGAAGGGCGCGCGAGAGCGGGGTTCAAGGTGCTCCATCACGCGTGGCGGAAATCCGCCATTCGTGCGCAGCATGGAGGCATGGCCGCCGGCATGCCTCCATCAAAAACGACGTGCAGACGAGGGCGAGCGGGCACCGTGGAGGCATTGCTTTCTATCTTGCCATCCCCCTTCCTCCCCCTAAAATTAGCTCCATTATGGATGTATTTGCCTTCCACCCATCCGCCCTCTTTTCCGCGCCGCTGGCGAGACGAGGACAAAAAGAAGCCGGGACACGATGCTGTCGCACCGTGCCCCGGCTGTGATCTTCGCGTACCTCAACGCCGCTTTTCGAACTCTTTCCGCGCGGATTGAACCCGCATGAAAGTGCGTTTGCTGATCATGCCGTGCGCCTGTCCTTCGCCATCGACGATGACCTCCGCGACGAACCAAAGGCCATCGATCCGCCCCAGAATTGCGACCCGATCGAGCTCCAGTTCCTGCCCGTCGATGCTCTCATAGGCGCCCAGCCACCACTCCTGGTCCCGCGCATCCCAGTGGAAATCGCACTCTTCTGCCGCCAGAAATCGATGCGCCAGGCCTTCCGCCGCGCGCGTTCCGAATTCCAGTTCGAGCCCGGAAACCAAAGCCGCCATGACGCGATCCGATGCCGCGCCAACAGGTTGAAACATGTCCATGTGAACCTCCACGCTTGAGGTCTTCCTCATCGAAGACAGCCCTTCGACGGCGGTTGGCGGCGTGGCTGTCAGGGCTGCCGGAGCGTAGCGCAGGCACCGCGAAGCGGCGGCGGAGGAACCGATTTTGTTGCTGAAAACAAACAAACTCGCGCGCGAAGCGCGCTCACTATCGCGGCAAAATTGGAGGGGCCGCCGGCCTTGCACAGCCGCGCCGCCAGCCGCCATGCTCGGACGATCCGAGACGAGCCCCTCCCCGACCTCCGCATCGCATCCGGCTGCACCGAGAAGATCCCGTACGGTGACGCCATGGACAAAGGCTGGTTCAAACTTCGTGCGCATCAAACTTGATGCGGCAAATCGGAGTTCGAGACATGAATATGTACGCCACCATTGTGCCGACCGACGATGCTCGCGCACGCGCAAGTTGGGCGCAGGCGTTCGAGAAGTTCGCCGCTGCGGATAGGGCATTTGAGGAGTACAGGGCCCTCGTCTGGGAGCCACTCGCCGCCACGATGGACGAGCGCGCCCCTCGTCCCGACCTCTGGTTCGAGGTCACGGCAAAGAGCGGTCAGACGGCGCGCTTTCACGTATCGCCAAGCAAACTCGGGGAATGGGACGACCATATCTTTCCGGTCTTCCGCAAAAAAGGGGCGGCGGTTCGGGACGCTTGGCTAGCGTATCGTGCCATTTGCGAGGACGTGGGATGGGACGCTGCGGGTCAGGAAATGGACCGCCTCTGCAACGAACGAGGCGATTACGAATCCAGCTTGATCGAGACTCCAGCGCCCGATCAGACCGCTCTGCTCGACAAGCTCTACCGCCTCTTCGGCCCGGAGGCGCGGGACCCCGGCCAATATGGGGCCTCATGGTGCCCGGCCATAATCGACGCGGTGATGGCAGATGCCCATCGACTTCTGGCTTCCCGACCAACGCTTGGACCCAGCCTCCGCGCGGACATCCAACTCGGGTGACGCGGCCTGCGTTGGGTTGAACGTGGTGTGCGCAGCTCATGGTGTCATAAACAGAAACCGGCCCGGCATCGCATTTGCGATGCCGGGCCAGACTCGTCAGCTTAGTCAGCCGGGTTCCAGATGACCGCGAACCGATCCTCTGCTTCGCCAGCGGCACGGCCAAGATTGGCGTAGAGACGGCGTGGCCCGAACTCGGGCGCCGCCATACTCAGCGACACATAGTCGCGACCCGAGGTCTCGGAGCGGCGCAGCCATCCTGCGCCGATCTCGATGCCGTCCGACAGCACGCGGTAGTCGGGCTGGGCGTCGCTGGTCTTGCTCGCATTGGCGACGATCTCGATCTCGGCACGGATGCTGAGGGTCTTCAACTGTCCCTTGAACGAGCCGTCCTTCGCCTTGGTCACATATCCGATGGCAGGCATGATGGTCACTCCATGTTTCGCGACACGGGACCGTTCCCGCGCCGACATGCCGACCAGGTGGACGGGACAAGGGGCGCCTGAACCGTAAGGCCGAAGCGATGAGCGGAGGACCGGAAGCGGTGCGCTATTTTGCTCCGCGCGGAATGACCGCAGGTCAGGGGAAATAGTGCGCCGCGATGGTTTCGGGCGAGCCGACCGGCCATAGGTCACAGGCAGTCGAGGCCGGACACGGTCCATGTGCAACAAAAAGGCACGACCAATTTTGGCGACTATCGTGAGCGCGCAAAGGCCAGGCTGCGATCCGGCCAGTCTCTTGCCGGCCATTCGAACGATTTTCGGATACAGCCATTTTGGTGGCGACGCCGCGTCATTGGCGATAGGAGCGGCGCCAAGAGTTCAGTGCCAACAGGAGAACAGATGTGACTGACGAGACCTCGCAAAATGCTGTCGAACTGGCAACAGAGCTGACCATCGCCTGGCTTTCCAATCCCAACACGCGCGCGAGTGCCGACGATGTTCCGGCATTTCTCGCTAGGATGCACGAGGCGGTCAATGGCCTGTCGGCCCCCGCTCCGACTTCGGTCGAAGAGGCTCCGGGCGAAGACTTCGTGCCCGCAGTAACCGCGCGCAAGTCGCTCGCGTCGAAGGATCACATCATCTCGATGATCGACGGCAAGCCCTACAAGACCCTGAAGCGTCATCTTTCAGGACATGGTCTGACCCCGCAACAATATCGCGAGCGCTACAACCTCAAGGCCGACTACCCAATGGTCGCCGAGAGCTATTCGGATGCGCGCCGCGCAATGGCGCACAAGATCGGCCTCGGTCAGAAGGGCCGCGCCGCGCGCGCCGCAGCGCCTGCCAAGGCTGCACCGACTCCCGCTAAGCGCGCCCAGCGCAAACCAAAGACCGCGTAATTTTGCGAGCGCCGCGCGACCTAGCCGCGCGGCGCGAGCCGCTCTTCGCAGACATCCTTCACCAGCGTCTGAAGCTGGGCGACATGGGCGCCGAGCCAGTCCAGTTCTTCGGCGGTGACGGCATAATGCGGCGAGTAGCGTGCGTTGACATAAGCCTGCCGAAGCAATTCGAAACAGCGCCGACTGAACTTGTCGTCGCGCGGCCAAGCCGCGATCAGCGACGGCGCGATCTCCTCGCAGTGTGAGCGCAGGAAATTGAGCTTGTGGGACTTCGGGGAGTAGAGAGTCAGCACGAGCAGCGTGCAATGGTAAAGCCGTTCTGCTGCCTGATGCAGGCTGAACGCGGCCTCATTGTGATTGCCGCGCGCCGCGAGGAATTCGGAGGAGGCCCGGAACGCATCCGCGCTTGAGAACCACTTGTCGAAATGCTTCTGCGCTTCCGCCCGCGCTTTTTCAGGCGGCAGCTTCTGCGGTGTCGTGAACGCAAACCCTTCCGCCTCGTACAGCGCGATGCCCTGCTCGACGATGTCGATGAAGAACGGACGGCCCTGCTCGAGCTGCTTGTTCACATCGGTGAGGCTGTGGACAATGAAGTTGACCGGCGCGCTCAGCGCATTGTTGATGGTCACGTCGCGCATCAACCGGTCGTCGGCAGCTGACCAATAGTCGACCACATCGGTCAGCCGGTCATCCGTCACCACCACCAGAATGTCATAGTCGGACTGGTAACCGCCGACCGGATCATCGACCCATCCGCCGCGCGCGTAGGAGCCGTAGAGCACGACCTTGAGGATCCGGCCCTTCTTCTTCCAGGGCTGGGTCGCGCGCGCGGTGGCTTCCGCAAACTCCTCGAACAGCACGCGCACGATATGCGCGAATTCACGCCTTTTGCTCTCCGGGAGTTGATCGAGCGATTGCTTCACGGACATCAGACTCGCCGTAAACAGGCACGATGCCAAGTCCATAATGCTTATCCCATCCCGCGCGCCGCAGCCGGGACGGCGGCGGCGCGCGGCCGGATTTTAAGGGTGCCGTGCAAGGAACGGGGCGCCGGGTATCCGGCGCCCCTCATTCCTCAGGCTATGGCGTCTCGGATTCGACATCGCCCTCGGTCTTGTCATCAGGGTCCGGCCTGACGAGGGCCGGCGTCGGGACTGGGAGCGTTCCGCTATCCGATACCGGCTCATTGTCGTTGCTCGCGGCCGGCTCGGTCTCGCGCGCGGCCTGCGCTCTCGCATGCGCCGCGACCGAGCCAACGCCGCCGCGCGTCGTATAGGCAACGGGCGGGAACGCCATCCAGCGCGGCAACCAGCGGGTCACCCTGTCGCGCCCGCCGGTGCCGTCGAGATGATCGCGGATGATGGCTTTGAGCGTCTTCGTTTTCTCGGTCCTGTTGGCCTCGGCAACGGTAAGCCCGGCGACCTCGGCGACCATGACGACCAGCACTTCCTTGTCGCGGATCAGGTCGAACAGCGCGTCATCGGCCTGCCACCAGTCAGCCATGTCGATGCCGATATGCAGCCCCACTGCCTCGACCGCCGCGCTGCCGCTGGCGAGCGTTTCGCCCATCAGAACCGCGATCACCTCCATCACCACCGCGTCGGGCAGATCGAGCAGGCGGTGGAACAGACGCACCACACCAGCCTCGCCGCTGGCGGCATCGGTCACGGTCGGCGCGTCGTCATCCAGCCCGAGAACCGCCAGCACGGCGCGGCGGCGCTCGTCGAACCGCGCCTCGCCGACGCTGTTTTCGACGCTCTCGCGCACCGCATCGTTCTGACTGGTCTGCGGCTCGACCGACACGCGCCACAGATGCGACCCGGCAATGGCGTGCGCAACCATCAGCCGCAATGCGACCCCGGGCTGCGTGGTCATGGCGGCGCGCACGGCGGCATGGCGGTGCAGATCGATATAGGTCTGCAAGGTCGATGTGACCTCGGGCCGCACGGGCTTCTGATCGCCGGCGGGACCGTTGCCCTTGGCGATCCGCGCCGCCTCTTTGCGGCTCACAAACCCCTCGTGGAACGTCACCTCGCCGTTCGCGCGCACGTCGATATAGACGCGCGCGCCCTTGCTCCTGGCCGCCTTGTCATATTCCCAGGTGTGGAAATGCTCGGACGGCGGCACGACCACCGCGTCGGTCCAGCCGTCCGCGATGAACGCCAGACGGCGTGCCTCGATCGCTTCGTTCTGGGCGCTCCAGAACTCTTGCGGTCCCGCAAAATAGCGGTCCTCGCCGAACAGGTCGGCGGTAGTGGCAAGCCCGCTCGCCTGCCAGTCGAACAGCGCGTGGCTGACCGGGATCGACTGCCCGCCGAACAGCCACGCCTTCACGTGATGACCGGTTGGCGCATGGGCCTTGGGGTCCTTGGCCAGCGCAAACCACGCTTTCTGCTGGGCCTTGGAGGCGAGCGTCAGATGACGCACCGTCACCCGGTCAACCTTGTCACGCCGATAGAGATCGCGGATGCGCGGCAGCAGGTTGCCGAGCGCCAGGACGCGCCTCACGGTGAGGTCGGGCAATCCGAAGGTCAGTCCGATATCCTCCACGCTGCGCCCTTCCTTCACCAGCCGGGTGAAGCTCTCCCACTGCGTCACCTCATCGGCGTCGAGCCGCGCCATGTTCTCGATCATCGACGCCTCGATCGCGGCAGCATCGTCGCCCTCGTCGAGAATGGCGCAGGGCAGCGGCTCGACCTCCTCCCCGCCCGCGCGTCGTTCCTCGGCGACGAGACAGGCGGCAGTGAACCGCCGCGCGCCGGCGACGATCTCGAACCCGTCCGGCGCACAATTGGGGCGCACCAGCACCGGCTGGATCACGCCCCGCCGGCGCACGGTCGGCAGAATGTCCGACACATCGGGCGCCTTCCTGCCCCAGCGGATGTTACTCTTGCTGACAATCAGCTTGTCGAGTGGGATGAATTGCAGTTTCATATGGTCCTCCTTCGGGGGAGCCGGTCCGTCGATGATGTGAAGCGTGGGCGGACCGGCTGATCGGCGGCGAACGGCCGCTACGTCAGCCCGCGCCGCCCTCGTCGGACGGGTCGGGAAGCTTCCTGTTTTCGATGGTCAGCAGCACCGCGCGCATCAGCCGCTCGGCGGCCATGAGGCTGCCGGCCGTGCGCGCCGCCTCGGCATAGGCCGACAGCGGGAAGTGCCCCTTGAACGCGATATCCCGCTCGATGCTCAAGCCGAACGGCAGCCGCACGCTCGCGATCTCGGACAGGCTGAACGAGCCAAGCTCGGGGCAACCGAAGCCGAGGTCGGCGAGGCCAAACAGCGTGTCGCCGTCCTCATCCAGTTCGGTCGCAAGCCAGGTCGCGGCGCCACAGGGGTTGAACAGGCGCACCACCGGCACCGGATCGGGCTCCGCGCATCGCGTCGCCACAGCTTCGCGATGCGCGATGGCATTCTCGCGGAGCTCCGCGCGCAGCTCGGGGGTGAGAAGCGCACTCATGCCACCGCCCCCCGCGCTTGGGCGTGCCGCGCGAGCAGCCAGTCAGCGGCCTTGCTAGCGGCCGACGCCGCGCGGAAGATCGCGCGGTTATCCTCACGCAGCACCGCCAGCCATGAAGCGAGGTAATCGGCGTGGCGCACAGTCGGCACGATACCGAGCGAGGCGCAGAGGAACGCCGAACCCATTTCGGCGACCAGTTCCTCGCGCGCATAATCCTTGCTGCCGAAATCGGTAGTCAGCTTGCGGTCGAGCCGGGAGGAATGGCTGGTCGCGTGCGTCAACTCATGCAGCGCGGTACGGTAGAAATTGATCTGCTCGAAGAACGCGCCCTGCGGCGGCACCTGCACGAAGTCATGGGATGGAGAGTAAAAGGCCTCGTTGCCGCCGATGCGGAAATCCACCCCGCTCGCCGCAATCAGGCTTTCCGCCACCGGCACCAGCTCGCGCTCGGGCAACGCCACCGGCGCAGGCAGCATGTCGGCGGGCAAGTCGTCACATTGCGCGACGTTGAACACCGTAAAGCGCTTTAGAAACGGGATCGCCTTGGCAGGCTCGTCGGCCTCTGCCGTCCGCGCCCGCTCGGCACCGCGCACGAGTTTGTTCCCGTTCGGCGGCGAGGCGCTCCCCCGGAGCGCCCCGCTGTTCGCCTCCTTTGGAACAAACCTGTCGGCATAGACGACGGTCGTGCCGCGCTCGCCCTTCCTCACCGAGCCGCCCGCGTCCAACGCCTGCCGAAAGGTCAGCCAGCCCTGCAGCGGATAACCCTTTTCGATGGCGGCAAACCAAAGGATCAGGACATTGATGCCGGAATAGACGCGCGAGGTCCGCGCGTTGCGCGGCATGGCGATGACCGTGCCACCGATACAGGCGTCGCTCGCCCAAGGCTGCACCCAGGGCGCGCGCCCGCCTTCGAACTCGCCGATAATCCGCGCGGTCACCTCGTCATAGATGTTGGACCGTTGCGGTGCTGTTCCAGCTTCGCCTTTCCCACCAGTTCCGGCTTTCCTTCTCCCCTCTCCGCCGGTTCCGCTTTTCCCTCGCCGCGTGCGGAGCCTCCTGTCGGAACTCCCGTCATCCGAACCGCGCGCCCTCGGCTTGCCACAGGGGGAAGGTTGGTAAGTGCCGTGCATCGTCCGCCTCCAACGCCACCCAAAAACCACAAGGCCTCCCCGGAAAGCGGGGGTGGGCGGCAGCAGCGAACGGGAGGGATCGCCACAGCGGACAGCGGCACCGTGAGGGCGCAACGCAGTGGAGCACCCCGGCGTAGCCGGGGTTGCCGCCGGCCGCGGCGGTCCCAGGAGAGAGCGCCGCCCACCCGCGCTTGCCCGGGAGGCCGAACAGCGCCGCCGCGCGTCAGCGCGGCGCCCGATCATCCGGCGGCGCAGCCGCCGCTCACAAAGAGGGGCTCTCTCAGGAATGCGGATCCAGGCGGCGCAGGGTCGGGCGGAGCGGCAAGACGGCAGGTGTCGCCGTCGCGACCCGGGGCGCGCCGACCGGATGCGCAGGAACAGCGAGCCCGCGGGCCCACATCAGGCGCCGGGTTCTGGCGTAAGCCTGCATCGCCAGCGCACGACCAAAGCCCGCTCCTTATTGGGTCGGCCGCATGCCGACCCGCGCCAGCTGATCGTCAACGCCAGGCCGAGACCGGACGCAGAACGGGCTCTATGGCGCGGCCTCAGGCTGCGCCATAGAGAAGGATCGCGCGGCGGCCAGCCGTGGGAGGCGCCAGTCTCAATCCGCCCGGTGATTGATCGGACGGCGGCCCAGGCCGACTAACAAGGGGCGATCTCCCAGTCCTCGAAGTCAAATGGCTTCGGATCTGCCGCACAGGCAAGCAGGCTGGCGACGGTCACACGCTGCCGGCGCCCGTCGAGAGAGGTGGGGGCGCATCCGACGAAAATTCGTTCGAAGTCCTCTCTGCCATCGCACCCTCGCTTCAGCTTCTCGCGCCGGCACCCTCACCGACCGGCAGCGCTTTCTCACAAAGGCAACGAGCAGCCACCCGCCGTCTCTTAGCCACACTACTATCGATCGACCGTCCGCCTGCCTGCCTGTGCCATTCAACCGCCGTTCCAACCACCACCCGCGCACCAAAAGCGCCGTCGCGCGATGCCTAAATCGGATCTTGACGCATCTCGCATGGTGCCTCGGCGCACGCGTTACGCTGCGTCTGGCCACGCCACCGCACGTCATTCTTCGCCACGCTACGCGGCGTTGTCCAAGACAATCTCATGCAATTGCCGAGCGATCGTATTCAGCGACCTTCGCGGGCAGGAAATCGATCCCGCGACAGGAGAAACGTTACTTGCCCGCGCAGTTGATCGCGCAATCTCACCGGGTCACATAAGGGTTGTCTATGCCCAAGCCGAACTGGAGCGCAATGAGCGCTAACAGAACTTGGACCACCACGTCGCCGTTGTCGAAATCGTCGGTCTGCAGGAAGTATCGTGCGACCGCCATTCCATACGCGTGAGTAAGCTTGGCGTTGAGCGCGGCGTTGCCGGCCATGCTGATCAGCAGGGATGCGCCCGCGCTCGGGATCGCGAGGAGCCAAGCCGCCACGGTGGACGCGATCTTCGCGCCGCCGGCAAATGACCCAACGCCAGTCGCAGTGGCGTAGACGATTTTCTTCGCCATATTCTGATCCATGGTTATGTCAGCGGCATCGGCGATCGCGAGGGTCATTCCGATCCAGACGGGTCCGATCACCGCCAGGTCTGCGCCCGGCCCGATCGCTCCGCCGATGACGCCCACGGCGCCCAATCCGGCGGTGCAGCCATTGATGATTTCCGTGATGTTCGACGGCACCGGGAAACTCGCAGAGTAGGTAGTCATCGCTTCTCTCCTCTCTTCACCTCGCAAGGGCTGGTCGTTGGTAAGTAGCTTGAAAGGTCAGGCGGCATCGGCTGCCCGTCGGACGTCGCCGAGGGCCTCCGTCAGGTCCGTCACCGCTGTAGGCTGGGCTATCCCTATGTAGTCGGCGCCGGACATGATTATGGATCGGGTGAGGCACCCAGCGTTGAACCCGATGTCCGCCTCGGCTCCGATCCGATCGTCGACAACGAGGCGCTCGATGCCTGGGAGCACCGGGCGACCGAACGGCGGGATCGTCCCGATCTCCAGACCACCCGTGGCCGCGCGGACCTCGTCGGCGTCGGCGAAGCGGAACTTTCCGATCACCGATCGCGCCTTCCTGCTGTCGAGCCTGCACGTTCCCGGTATGACCAGCAACGCGAAACCGGACTTGGCCACGACGACGAGGGCCTTGGCACCGACCGCTCCTGGCGCGCCCGCTACCGAGCGCGCGCGCGCACTCTCCTCGGAAGTCCTGCAAGCAGGGTGATCCACGCAGCGATACGGAACACCACTTGCGGCAAGGTGCATGCGCAGCGCGTGCTCAACCTGCATAGCGAGTTTCCTCCGCGACGGCGGTGCCACTGTTCAAAAGGGCATTGGCTGAGAAGATCGGCCCTGGCGTACCAGTCGCCTCCCGCATCGCGTCGCAGTCGCGGCGAAGATAGTTGCGCCACAGCAGCCGCCTTCCCTCCCCGATGGCGCCCCTCCGGTGTGCCAGCAACGAGTTATTCCACACCAGCCAGTCGCCCGGCTCGATATAGATGTCGATCATCGCGGCCTCGAGCGCGGCGGTGAGGTTGGCGAGCGCACGCTCGGCCTCATGGTCGTTGGACCAAGTGGGACGCGTATTATAGCTCGGGAACGCGATCTCCATGCGGCCCTGCCCATCGTGCGAGAGGATCGCCACGCAATCGAGCCAATGGTCGTCCGCGAGACTGAACGCATTGGGGGACTTGATGCCGTAACGGGGGTCCATCAGGTGTTCGCGGCTGGCGAGCGTCAGCTCCCCGCGATCGAGGACCGCATCCAGGAGCGCGAACCCGGTAAGTGTTCCCGGTGGGTTGTGTACGCCGAGCAGCGCGATCTCCTCGACCCTGAAGGGTGCAGGCATGACGGCGTCGTCGGTATGGATTCCGAAGGGATCCGGGCTCGAGTTGGAATTGGCCGCGCTCCCGACCTTGGGTTCGATCGGCGCAGTTAACACGCCCCCGAGTTGCTCGTGGTATTGGAACACCTCGCCACCGCGGAGCAACGACAGGGTGGTGGCGATCAGCGCTGCACCGCCGGTGACCGGCACGCCTCGCACCCGCTGGATCGGCACTTCGCGCATCGCCTTATAGATCGCCGCCGCGAGTTCTGGCGAAGCGATGTTGATGTGGAGGGCAGCGAACCGCGCGATGGTGAGCTGCGTCGCCGGCTCGGACCGGTCGAAGACATCCCCGAGAGCATCAGCGATCTGTTCGAGCACGACCCTCGCGGCGTCGGTCACCGTGTACGTCGGGATCTCGAAGCCCGGGGAACCCCACGCGGTCGCCGCCGTCACCACGCCAGCCCCCGGTTGCTGCATCTTGCTCATCTCGTCTCTCCCAACGCGCGACGCGTGATCGGCTTGATACCGGGCGGCGGCATGCGACTCGCATACCACATATCGGATAATATGGACAAGATCAGACATGTATATGATTATATCTCATTCATCTCCCCTATTTCGGATATAAGCATGTATGTGGTGTACTACCTCTGGTAATAGCTCCAATCTCGCGGTATATCGTCGATATGGCACCGACTCAGACACCGAACCCTGGCACCGCGCGCACCAACCAGACCGAGCTTTCGCGATACGTGGAGAGCAAATGGCGGGTCAGCGGAAAGAGTCAGGAGGAATTCGTCAAGGAGTTGCTTGGTGACTCCGACGCGGAGAAGTTCGGAAGCCAGACGCTGAGCAAGTTCATCCGTGGCCGTCTCGCCGCCGTGCCGGCCGGGCTCATAGACGGGTTGGCGAGATCCTACGGCAAGTCTGCCAAGCAGCTTGAGTCGATGGCGATTACCCCCGCTAAGACCCAGCTGATCCGGAACGTCGCCGTCTCGTTGAACGAGGATGGCCCTGAACTCCACTTTGTCATGGGTCATACGGTATGGGCCGCCAGCTTCCTCATAACGATGCTCGAAACATCACGGCGCGCTGCCGAACCGAGGATCAAGCTGGCCACCAGGATCACCGATGATGGCGAAAGCGATTTGGAATGGATTTCGCACGACGCCGATCCGACCAGCCCAAACGTTGGAGGTTATCGACCGCTGTCGGCGCCGGACGTCATAACCGTGATGGAGGACCATCTCTCGGAGGGGAACGGCGGCGACATAGTCACATTCGGAATCCTTCCTTGGGGAATCGTCGAGGAACGAGAGGCGTTAAATCAGAGCCAAGGCCACTACATCAGACTGGCGACGCTCATGGATAGCGCCACCGCGTGCTCAATAATCGTCCCGGCCGAAGCGAAAATCGATCATAGCGGTCCGAGCGGCAACAACGTGAGGACCAGCGGAGCCGTGGTCCGGTGGCTGTCCAATAACGACCGAGAGCGCAAAATCATCCTAGGCGAACAGGGAACCGTCGCGGGCGAGCAAGCGCATCGCATCGCGGTGCTGGCGGAAGACCGTGCCCGTCTTGATCGGGAAACTAAAAAGGACAGCCAGAACGCCGGCGAGCACGAGGTCGAGATCGTCTGGGAACACTGCTCGACCAACGAACTGCAGAACTCAGACTGGACAGCGCTGGCGAAGAAACACCCCGGCCTCGCGGCAATCGTCGCATGGGATCCGCAAGCCACCGCCTTCGTGCACAGATCCGTGGAACACAAGGTTCGCCGCTACAGCCTCGTAGACGTGAACGGCAGGCTTGGCGCGCCGGACCACGTCACGTTCGACATCTGCCTCTTCGTGCATGACACCTCCCTCACGGCGCCGGAATATGGTCCCTGGAGGACGTCGGTGGAGAAGGCGGCCCAGCGACTGTTCTATGACATCCTTCCGGCGATACAGCGCAAGCAGTTGTCGTTAGTCAACCTAACGCGCGCCAGCCGCGATACCATCGAGGTCCTCGAGCGATATTTCGGTTTCGATATACTGACGCCGAAACTCTCGAGCCAAGAAATTTCCCGGATTTTCTCGAACATCCGTTACTCGGTCTCGGTCGACCCGTCGGGGATGGCCGAGGCCCTGAACATTGCGCAACCCAACCGATCGGAGTGAGACTATGGACGGGCGAATGCTAGAAGTTGAGAGCGTCCTTTGGACGCTGCGGCCTGCGATGGCGGCCGACGGAGGCAACGTCGAGCTTGTCGGCATCGAGGACGATTTCGTGCAACTCCGACTGACCGGAACATGCACGGTATGCCCGAGCGCCGAGCTCACCCTGCGGCGCGGGATCGAACCCGCGCTGAAGCGCGCGATACCGTGGATCGCGGGCATCAAGGCTTCCCCGCTCGCAGGACTGGCGTCGTGACCCGGCGCCTGCTTTGGCCGGCAATCGGCCTTCTGCTTCTCCTCGCGCTCGTCGCAGTTCCGCTATGGAGGCATAGCAGACCGGCATCCTCCGGCCAGGCGATGGCCAAGGTAAGCATCGGAATACAGGCCTCCCCGGCGATGGCGCTCGTGATGGTCGCGAAAGACGAGGGACTCTTCGAGCGGGAAGGCGTCGACGTAGACATAAAGCAATTCAGCGCCGGGAAGTTCGCTCTGCAGGCGATGATGGGCGGTTCCGTCGACTTCGCAGTCGCCGGGGAGGTCCCGGTTGGTCTCGCGACCATGCAAGGCAATCCGCTGAGGGTCTATACCCAAGTCGTGCGAACGACATCCAACGAAGTGCGGATGGTCGCGCGAGCGCCAGTGGGTCAAGACCCGAAGAAC
>Ga0307510_10006808_pt1 | contig 13633 bp, 8 predicted proteins | sample 12_EM_MG_FD_207224 | JGI IMG/M metagenome (GOLD analysis project Ga0307510, IMG submission 207224) | Populus trichocarpa ectomycorrhiza microbial communities from riparian zone in the Pacific Northwest, United States - 12_EM | ecosystem: Host-associated > Plants > Roots > Unclassified | place... | reverse complement strand
GTCTTGGGGAGAGGAAGGTTCACCTTCTCTCTCTCTCTCTTGCATTTATACCCCCTCTTAATGAGGTAGGGTGTTTGGGCACTAGATAAGGTTGTTCTTATTCCCTTTTTGGGTTATCTTTGGTTGGTTTCTATTCCAATTCTCCTTTAGGATAGGCCGGTCCAACACTAATTTTTGTTGGGTTTTACAGTGTCACTGTCAATTCAGAAATCGACAGCCTAAAACTGCATCACTGCCGATTCAGAAATCGGCAGCCAAACTGCGCCACTGTTGATTCAGAAATCAACAGCAATGATGGAGTCATTTCATCTTTACTTTATTTTTATTTTTTTTGGTGTTTACATTTTGCCCCTCTCTTTTGCCCAAACCGTGAGGAAACACTCAGCTAAGGAGATGATATTGGTCTTACCTCATGTTTTTAACATCCCTTGTAAAGGTTTTGGGTGGTTTGTTCTTCTTCGTTCTTTAGGTTTTCTTCCTTTCCCTCATCTAGCACCAACCAGCTTCCTACTCTCCTCCTTCTTCTATGGCTTTTGTTTCCTTTTCTTTCTCCTAACTCTCTCCTCACTCTTCACTTAAGAGGCTTGCATGCAGGTTGCTCTGATTCGATTTCTTCATGGTGAAAAGGGTTTAGTTAAAGCAATGGCTGCTGCTATTTTTGAGGGAGAGGAAAAGTCACCTTTTTTTCTCCTCATTGTATTTATATCCTCTATAAGTGTGCTAGGGTGTTTGGGGAGTTGTTCCACTATGTTTTTGTTCTTCTTTTAGTTATCCCAGAACTGGTTCCCCCCCTTCCCAAGCCCTCTTTAGAGGAAGCTAGTTTGGTCTCCTAGATTTTATTTAGCATTGACCGGTCTTTTGCTCAAATTTTTGTTGGGTTTTACATTTTTCTCCGAAGTTAGATGATTTATACCCCCTCAATTCTTCCTATTATAGGTTGACCAAGGACAAAATTTGTCAGGTTTTACATATGGGTTGTGACCTACCGACTCAAAAATTAAAGGAAAATACCTACCATATTGATCCTCGATAGGCCTAGATCTATTGATCTGGAAAAAAAAAAGCAAATACCTATCGAACCAAGCCTTGACGGGCCTAGACCTACCAATCTAAAAAATCAAAGACAAAGTACCTATCAAACCAGGCTTGATGGGCAAAGACCTATCAACCCCATAAATAAAAGGCAAACATCTACTAAACCGAGCCCCAATGGGCTTAGACCTACCAATTCAGGAATCGATGGGTCGAGACCTACCAACTACAGAAATGCAAGGCAAATACCTACCGACTTGGGCGCCGACGAGCCAAGACCTAGTGACACAAGAAATTTAAGGCAAACACCTGTTGACAGGCCGAAACCTACCACACGAGAAATCAAATGCAGATACATACCAATCAGAGCACCGACATGCTGGGACATACTGACCCGAGATATCCAAGGCAAATAACTACCAAACCAAGCATTGATGGGTTAAGACCTAGCAACCTGATAAATCCAAAACAAATACCTACTGACTCAAGCATCAACAAGCTTGAACATACAAATTTAAGAAATCCAAGGCAAATACCTATCAACCCGAGCTCCGACAGGCGAGGACCTATAGACTTGAGAAATCCAAGACAAATAACTATCGACTTAGGCACTAAAGGGTTAGAACCTATTGACCTAATAAATCAATGGAAATACCTACCGATTGCAGCATTAATGGGCCAGGATCTTCCAACATGAGAAACCAAAGGCAAATACCTACTGATCAAAGCATCAACAAACAACCTACCGACCTAGGCCTTGATAAGCTGAGACCTACCGACCCAAGAAATCTAAGGCAAATACATGTCAATCCAGGCCTTGATGGGTTGAGACCTACTGACCCAAGAAATCCCAAACAAATACCTATTGACTCGGGCTTCGACGAGCCAAAACCTAGTGACTTGAGAAATCCATGATAAATACATATTGGTCAAAGCGACGATTCCCAACCTATGACCCTAGAAATCCAAGGCAAATAGCTATCGACTGAAGTACCAACGAGTCAAGAACTACAACCTGAGAAATCCAAGGCAAATACTTGCTGACAATGTTGTTAAAATTGTGAGTTAACTCGTGAAATAGTATGATTTTACGAGTCAACATGTATCTAAAATGCAAAATCAGACTAAAAACTCGAAAACCTGTAAAATTAGACTTCACTCGTGCAAAATTGGTAAACTCGATTTGATTTTATGAGTTCACTAAATTTATGATATGAACCAACTCAAGTTCAAATTTGACCTTAAAATGTTTGTTGACCAGGTTTGTGAATTTGGGCATATCTTTCAAACCGTACATTGAATAAAGTTTAAATTTTATAGGAAACTATTAGACACATGAAAATATATTGTGATAAATTTTCAGTTCAAATGGATTTTGAGAACATAATATTTCAATGGGTCAAATTTAGTAGACGAATCTTGTCAAATATATCAAACTAGACCTTCATGTACTGTTTGGGATATATCTGGAGCTACCAACAGAATTTTGTTGCGATTGAAGTTGGGGTGGAAACTAGATATTTGAAGTTTTCCAATCATATATTGTAGGCCCAATAATTTATTCTGATGAGAGAGAACGACATGTTTGAAATCAAGACTCAAATCTGCCAAGAATATGTGAAAATTGGAGATTCGGACTACATGGAGGAATTTTAACATGAAAACTTTTTTTATTATTCTATTTTATTATTTATTTAATTTTAAATAATTATGCTTAATTTTAATTTTAATTTTTTCTAGTGCATTAGACATTGTTTAGGGGTTTATTTCATTATTGAATTTCAGTTAGTTAATTACTAGTTTAGGCTCATTAACTTGCAGCTCAAAAGAGGTCCATTAGGACTTATGATGATGAGAACAACCAAGTTGTCACCAGGTTCATGTTTACTTTGTTAAGGGGTTTATTTCATTATTGAATTTAAGTTAGTTAATTACTAGTTCATTAACTTGCAGCCCAAAAGATGTCCATTATGATTTATCATGATGAGAACAACTAAGTTGTCACCAGGTTCATGTTTACTTTGTTAAGGGGTTTATTTCATTAATGAATTTAAGTTAGTTAATTACTGGTTTAGGCTCATTAACTTGTAGCCCAAAAAAATCCATTAGGACTTATTATGATGAGAGCAATCAAGTTTCATGTTTACTTCCTATTATTCAGTGATTTCCTTATATTGAAAAGTTTTATTCCGAGACTTTTAATTTTTTTCATGTCATTAATTTATTGATTCATACTATATCTCTCTCATTTTATTTAAATCACTCATTAATTATAATATTCTTGACTCACTTTATCATATTTTAATGGAATTTAATTTCTTAATTGGAATTGTCGATATATAATTAGTTAAAAAAATTATTTATGATTTTACATACCAACTTTACGATCCAAGTTTATATTATATTTTTCATGTCGTATCAAAAAAATATTTTTAACAACCTTGCTTGCTGACCCAAGCACTAAAAAGTTGAGACCTATCAACCCAGTAAATTCACAGCAAATACTCATTGCACGCACCAAGAAGTTTTTTTAATAATATTTAATATTTATTTAAATACAAAAATATCCTTAATATAATTTGATATTAATCAACACACTAGGATTGAAAGATAAAAATAGCCCTAAAGATAGTTTAGTAGATTTTATAATTAAGTAATTTAACTTTGCTAGAAAAAAATTGAAAAAACTAAAAAACATCTAAATATAAGTTTTAACATTTTTTTTTATTTTAGAAAGTAACTAGGTAATTTTACTGTATAAAAAAAATAAAAATAAAAAATATTATCTTATATACTATAAAAATGATAATTGAAACACTATGAAAAGAATATATTACCTTTAATGCCTAATTCAAAAATCTAAAGACTGAAGGGAAAATTTATCATTTACTTTTACAAAATATTTTGAGTCTAGGTGCCTAATAACTTAATGAGGAGATTTAGGTTTTTGTTAATGGTACAAAATGAAACAAAATCTGCCACCTTACTTTCTAGCTAACCCAAAATAAAAGAGAGAATGAATTAGAAGGAACAAAAACAACCGACCATAAATAATTTCCTCAGCCGCTCAATAAAATGACTTCAACAAAAAAAATACAGCATGTAGCATAACATTGTACACCACTGTATATGAATCCGTGTTTTCAATCACGTTTCATCTCACTATTGCTATGCACTTGCTTGTCCGCAAAGTGAAAAAAAAAAAGATTCTGTTAATGAAATTTGAGTCAAAATGATATGCAATAAACTGTTGACTTGTGATGAGGCAGACGCTTTGCGTGATAATGGATGGTCACGGGGCCTTCTCTGATCAATCGAGCAATACTACTTGACGGTGCAAGGGCATCAGGTTATTATCGGTTAATGAGCAGTAGAACATGATAGTTACTCAAACCAGTGAGGTAAGTAATCTACCTACGTGCAGTGAGCTTGTTTACACTGGATCTTCTTGCAATGAAAGCCAGAGAGCGGCTCCTGAATCATACTCCAGCAGAATCTGCCAGAGTCAATGATCGTACCAGCTTTTATCAATACCTCCACAACGGAATTGTTTACACTGTGATGTGAATGTAAGGGATTGAGTAATCAAGATCTCACACAAATTAACTTCTCTAAATACTCAGTGGCAACAGGCAACTGATCAAAAACAAAATATTAAAAAAATAATAAGGAAAAACAAAAAACTTTACACAACTGATGCCCAAGAAAAAGCAACGAAATGTATTTAACCACCTAGCTCAAGTAACCCCTTTGGAATTTTCCATTAGATGGTCTGAAACTTTCTAATGGATGTTACCATAGAACACATGCATGCGCTCACACACAGCAGGAGGCAATACTTTATATTTCTGCTTATCTACCAAAATCATCATTAGTGTTTTTCTTATTAAGAACTGTGAGCCAAATAAATGTTTTGACGCTCAGCTTTCCATTTTTTATTGGTTAAAAGGAAGGGATTGGAGTGAATATGTCAGAAAAGAGTAGCATGAAAATTTTTGTGAACTTTCTAGACCAAGCCTCCTTGCTACCCTGAGGGAAAAATTGAAGGAATTAAAATTGTGGACTTGAGGAATAATGTTTATTAATGAGTTGTGATTATGAAAATTACCAGAACATTGATTCCCGTCTAAGTGTGTAGAACTGACCAATAAAAATCGGAAAGCTGATGTCCTTTCTAGCATCAGAACATTTATTTGACTCACAGTCCTTAATAAGAAAAACACTAATGATGATTTTGGTAGAAAAATAAAGTATAAAGTATTGCCTCCTGCTGTGTGTGAGCTCGTGCACGTGTTCTTTGGTAATGAATGGATTAGTCCACACCCATCCAACGGAAAATTCCAAAGGGGTTTCTTTCACTGATATTCAGCAAAAATGGAAACAACATTTTTATTATTTTTGCTTTTCCCTATGGAAGATGTTACACATCTTATCCTCCTTTGTGTGTTCTCTCTCTCTTCCTTCATAAAACTCCTTCATTTGTCTGAAATAAGGTGACCTCCTTTCTACATGCATTCTCATTTTAAACAGGTACATCTCTTTGGAGTGTCTAAAAAGAAACCTAGATTCCTGTTCAATGTAGCATCATGAGAATATATATTCATGCAAGCACCATCTTATCTATAGATTGAGCAGTAGCAATAATTTGAATCAATTTTCAGCTGAAGTTCCTCATGCTAGAAAGTATGCCTAGAATTCAACAAATAAGAACTGGTGGCTGAAGATTGTCGAGTCCTTTCCTGTGTGAAAATATGTAATTTGGAAAGAAAGAGATGGACATACCTTCCAAACATTATGCTCTAAACCTTTGTCATGTGTGCATCAGCCAATGAAGAATTGAGGTCTTCTCGAGATTGTGATCTCCTGCTTTGAAGTCGCATCTGACCTCTATGTGGGGTCCAGAAGGAACCCATGCTACTGCTGTCAATCATTTGTCCTAAGCTACTCGAGGAATAACTGTGTGAAACACTGTTAGTTGATGGGTGTAGGGAAGATTCCATGAGCTGGATGCCACTATCACCTAGACTATCTCCCAAGCCAAATGATCTTTGCTGACTACCTGCAACTGTTGGACTCAGTGGCATCTTTACACGTCCATCCCCTGAAGTACCAAGTTGAAACAGCCTTCAAAAATTGAGCAAGGGGAAAAGAATCTACAGAAAGATATCAGTGCAAAACAGATTGAAGAAAACCTGCCTTAATATGTAGTACTTCAAGAACTTTTTTTTTCTAGCTCTCCAAACATTTTTTTCTAATAATATATTCTACTTTTCTCCAAAAGATTGAGTGACCAACTATAATGTTACAGTAACTTAAAACCTTTCAAACTTAGCTCGAACTACTGCAGCATTATTTAATATTCACTGCCAAGTGTTTCATGGAAATCAAGCCCTCAAACAGAATAGAGAGCAACTAAATTCATCAAAAGAATTTAAGTTGGGTATAGTAGCCTATTTCAGTGTTTTCAAATCCAACTTCTCCAATTTGTGTAACAACACAAAAAAATAACTGGCTCCTTTGCAGTCCTGCCAAGACACTCGCACCTTGAATATATCAAACGGACAAAGACAGTACTCCAAAATTTCCCAGCAGAATCCAACTGTGTACCAGAATCCCACCACAACCAACAAAAATGCTAATGTCTTGAAATCAAATTTCAAACCATAAATTCCACTAGAAAACATGGGGAAGAACTTACTTCAAATTTATTGTTTTTTTTTCCTCTATTTGTTTGTTTTCGAAACAAAGCAAGTATCTGCCGTCTCAATTTTATGTCTTCAAAGATGCAATTTTATTGATTATGTATTATTCTATTGATTTGGTTTTTGAAACAAAATCAAGTAGTTGTCATATACATGCACATCAAAATCATGAATTTTGTGCACTGAACTAACCCAACATATAATCTTTTGACGTCAATTCTTGAGAGAAGCACATATTTACCTCTCAATATATCCCTTACATTTTGGTTGTGGTGTGTAGACAAATTAAAAATTTAATTTTACAGTTCAGATTGCAAGGATTGAGATAAAACATTGGACTGCATGTTATGGTGTTTTAGTCTTGTGGCATCTTTTACTATCCCTCCACGGCAGAATGAAAAAAGCATGAAGGATTACAACACAACTTCTCCTTTCAAAGAGACATGTAATAGAGAAAAATAATTATGCTCCCATATAACAGATACAGTATAAAAGCTTACCAGAACTGATAGGACTCCAACGTCGGAATCGAAAAGGAGATTGGATGCTAAGAACAGATGTGGCAGATGTACTGTTATTCCTGAAAAGCAAGAAATATGGTCTCCAGAAAAATCTTGGCATCCAATTGCCATAACATGATAATGCCCAAACAAGTAAAATCAATGATATAAGCAAAATGGTAATAAGAACCACTGGATGTATCTTCATCTGGAGTACTTCATAGTCATGTAGCTTCAATCTAGTTGAAAATGTTTTCCCAGCTTCCAACAGGGCAACCCCAAGCGTCCAAGTAATACTTCCAGAACCAATGATAATTTGGTTCTCTGTGATGTGTAAGCCCTCTCTCAACAGTAACACTATATATGGTGCCCTGAAACAGTATTGTTCAATAAAGGGCTGTGGAGGAACACTGTTCTTTGCAATTTCCCAATTCTTTTCACAGAATTCTCGACCCTTTTCCAAAACATCATCAAGTGCAGCTTCTGATGTCAGATTAAAGAACCGATAAACCACAAAAAAGCCCGACATACCATAGAAGTGACCATAAGGACGTGGGAGATTTGGAGGAAGAGCGCAAGGTTGCAAATCACAATCAATTCCAGGATCTTGATTAGACCATTCAGACAAATTAACAGCAATTTTGGCAAGTGCACTGCATTCTTCCCAATTTGGGGCACCAATAAGCTGCACAGGAAGTCCTGACTTGACTCGGTTACCCAAATTTCTTCCTCTGATAACAGGACTTGCTCCATCTTGTTGTTTAGAAAAACACTGAGAACAGATGTATTGCTCTTTATAGCCAGACTGCAGGCAAGGGTGTCTAATTTCTATGTTACCACTAACTAGATCAGCACTAGAAGGCTTCTTTAAGATATGGGCAACAGACCTGTCAAATGCATCGTTTAAACCATAGCCCGCAAGGGAATAAGCACTGAGATGATGATTAACTGCTCCAATTCTAAGACTTAAGCTAGTCTCATTATGGACATGTTCCTCACTCTCAAAAGTAACTTGTAACGATGAGCCACCCATGTCAAGTGCTCCAAATGTTGCTTTCTTGAGGCTTGCTCCTAGCACACCTGTGCGATGGTTAAGGGCTATCCATCCATAGTAAGCTTCCTCCATGCCACTGATGATCTTAATCCATTCTCTTTGGCACAAGAAAGGTGATTCCTTCAGAATAGACCATGACTTGTCTAGAAGCCATTTTGAATCTGCACTGGGAAGTCTACGAACTCCGGCTGTAGCATAAAGAAAAAGGGAGGTGGTCTTATGCGCCTGCTGGGGAATTTGCTTCTCAGCCCATCGAACAAGCGGGTTTATGGCAGCCTTTAAGCCAGACGTATTATGTACCAATGTGTGAAGCCCAGGCTCGGTCTCCATTCTATCATATGCACGTCCACTGGGCTTTCTTGAAACACCTTCTGTGTATGATTTCAGGACAAATGGGAGACCATCTGAGTTGTGATCAATCGTTGCCTGATATACATAGACTCTAGTTCCAGTACTTCCACAGTCAAGAACAACATAGAACCTGGATGCTCCTTGAGACCAATAAGAATAAACATATGCTGTAACCAGATAAGTTAAAAAAGCAAAGAGTAGTAGGCACAAGAAAATCAAGAGCAGTTGCAGCCCCTTCCTCCGCAAAACTGGTGTTCCACAAGGCAATGCTTTCTCCTTAGAGAAACTTGACCCGGCATTTTCTCTCTGCAGGGAATGAGGTTTCCTGCCAACGCCAAGGTTGATATCACCTTGTTCAAGATCAAGATGATGATATGATGAGAAATCTTGGAGAGATGAAGAAAGCCGCATGTTGTTGTTCTTGGGTGCAGAGTTGGAAAAGGTGAAGCCATGATCAATGGTTTCATGTGGAGGTGACAATCCAGTTGGCATATAAGGAAAAGCAGAAGACTTTGCAGGTGAAAGACGACTTGTTGCAGCAGAAACTAGATCCGATATTCTTCCTAACACCATACTTGCAGAGAAAGTGCGAGTACATGAGAAATTTGCTTCATCTAAGGCAAGCAATTGAGTTGGTTGGGAATTAGGTTCCTGCAGCCGACTGTGGCGCTTGAAGCAATACCTCTACATACACAGAAGAAATCAAGTGGCTGGGCTCAACTTGAGTATAGTTGTACAGGCAAAAGGAAAAGGAAACGCATTTCTAGTATTTAATGAATCTGCATTGCTAAATGAAAATTGGAATTACTGTCTGCTAAATGAAGATTTGTTGATAATGAAAAGCTTAGACACAAAAAGAAAAGATTGTAACTTTTGATTCCCATATAAAAAGTTTCCAATGCAGTGTTGTGGGTTTGTCAAAAAGATGATGGAAATCTAAATCTAACAGGATTTATTATAAGAAAAGGCAACATACAACACAGATTCCTTACAGTTAGGAATCAGTCTCAAGTGATCGATCACTCGTCATTGGGATTGGGATTCGATCATTAACAATTAGCAGTAAAATCAATCAAATCACAGTGCTCAAAACCTGGAAAATTAAAAGAAAGATTAATATTTTCTGCAAATGAAGGTTACCTGGATGTACCGAAGGAAGGATCGGGAAATAGAATTCTTCAATTGCTTTGCATGAAATTACCACTTCGTATAACTAAGTAGAAAGATACAATATGATCAAAAGAAGGAAAGGAACTTTCTTCTTCTGTTTCAATTTCAGATCCAGTCCAATCCGGTGGAGGAAAAGACGAGATCGCCTGCCTGCCAAAGGAAGATAGAAAGAACGACTTCAACTCTTTTTCATAAGAATAAAAAATAAAAATTGGGTATTTCGCACTTTCAAGTTCAACTTATTACTTACGGGTTCGCCCGAGAAGATTTGTTTTTCAGTTTAAAACTTGAAATTAGTTCAATTTTATATTAAATTCATTTAAATACATTATTATTTTTTAATGCATTAACTGATCTAAAAATATTGTTCTTCTCAAATAAAAAATAATAAACTCGGATTTGCAGAACTGAAAACCTAATAACTAAAGTATAAGGTTCTGTGTAATATTGTGGTGGTATGATATACTTGATTGTAACTTTAAAAATTATTTGATTTTTATTTCTTAAGCATCTTTTTCATTTTAAATTATCCTAAAACCAAAGATTTAAAAAAATATATAATTTATTTTTTCATACCGCAAAAATTATTATAATACCAGACTAAAAACCAAGTGGAAAATTGGTAAAATAGGCAAATTGATTTTGATCTGGCTTTTTTAAAAATATTTTTTATTTAACATATTACAAGATATATTTATAGTATTAGATACTTGACTCGCGCTTCACCGCGGGTTACATATTTTTTTCTTAACAAAAAAATTTATACACAGACTTTTTCGACATGTTTTTATATTTAAAAAAATTCTAAGTGAAATAAAAAAAAATATGTATATATATAATAAAATAAATTGAGAACTATGTGTGTTAATAAGTGGGGAAAAAAACCCATAAATGATAACAAAAAATAAAATTGAAAAAATCGAGAGACAGGTGTAGATCAAGATATTTAATTTTATAAGATAGGACATTTACGCCATTGTGTTTGCTAAATTTGTTAATTAAAATAAATTTTTTATTCAATCAAACGATAATAAAAATAAACACACACATTAAATTGATTCAATAAAATAAAGGAAAACAAATAATATACAAGGCTTCACATATTAGAAATATTATTTGAAAATAATTTTTTCATTTTCAAAAATAAAGTTCATCTATATAAAAGATTAAAAAAATTATAGATGAATCAGAAAAATCTCCTTAAAAATTAAATACATAACTAAAAAATAATCGTCATTTCAAAGAAGCTCTCTAAACAACATAAAAAAAAAGGGTATTAATCTAAATATAAATAAAAAAAATATTTTAAAAAAACATATAAAATAAGCATTAATTTAAAAAAATAGAAACAAAAAAAGAAAAAAAACAAATGTGAGGCGTTGTTGGGCTTAGCAAACCAGGCCAGCCCCCTTGGCCTATTTTGTTAGGGCCCATGTACATTGACCCTTTTTTTTGTTTTAAATTATTTGTGAAAAAAAAAAGATGACACATGTAACTATCCCAAAATTTGTGTTCAAAACAAAGAGTAAGGACATGATAATTCAGTTAAGATTAGGGTAATTTTTTTTTTCTAATCAATAAAAAATCTAGCAGAGTTTTCTCTGTATTTTTAGGTATCAAGTTGTCGACTCTTCTTCCACAATCCCTAATTATCAAATTTCTTACTCATCCTATCATCCAGGACTTCCTCCTCTCATCACATTACAATTTCTCAATAATCAAATTCACACATATTTAAACAATTCAATATCATACATTTATATAGATACAATCCAATGAACTAATTACACAATTCAAAGATTTACAAATAAGGATCATTAGCGAAATTATAATTGAAATAAGTACATAATTAAAAAATAAATTCATAATTAAAATTATACTACGCAAAAAGGCTTTCAATAAACTATTGACGCATTAAATTCTAGAATTTATATTACATAACAAGATGATAAATTCATTCATTACAAAATGATATCCAACAAAATATAAGAAAACTAATTTACTATAGGGAGATGTACCTGAAAATTGATTTAATATAAAAATTTGATTAGACAAATGAAATAAAATATCAATAAAATTCTTTCTACTTTCTTTCTTTCTTTTTGAAAATTTAGTCATAAGATCATTAAATTAATTTGCTCATCTAATATTATATATATATCAATTAAATTTTAGAATAATCTATAATTTCTTTTAACATCAACCAAAAATATAATTATTCCTATCACTCATTAACCCGGGCATTTCTTTCACTAATAGATGATTAATTTCTCATTAGTCCATTCAACAAGCACTAATTCCATCAATCCAGAAAAATTAGTTCAACGATTTACCCATTCACCAGGGTACTAATCTCATTAACTAATGAATTAATTTCTTATCACGTCCATTCACGAGGGCATTAATCCCATTAATTCAGGAATTAGTTCAACAATTTGCTTATTTACCAGGGTTCTAATCTCATTAACCAGGGAATTAATTCTTTATTATGCCCATTTACCAGGGCACGAATTCCATTAAATCAATAATTAGTTCATCACATCACATATCTTATTTTCTCAAGTAAACAATATAATAACTATTAATTTATCAATCATAATTAATCAGATAAAAATACATATTGACCAATAATAAATTTGGGCACCGTGTAATTATTTGACCACTAAGCTCGAGCTAAAGTTCTTTGTTGTGGTGTTGGCCTGGCAACATCTCCTGAATTGACAAGTATATCACATCATTATTCTACTTTCCATATTGACACAATCTATAAATAAAATCCTTCTAATTATTCATTCATTTGCCAAAATCAAATTTAGAGAGAAACATGAAAATTCCCTTCTTCCTTTGGTAAATTTCCTTCATATTCTTTAAATTTTCATATTGTAACACAATTCATTTCATTATTCAAATCAATATGTATATATATTCTTTAATTCTTTACTGAAATTTAAATTTAAATTAAAGGAAAACATAAAAAAAATTCATGATCTATTCACTCTTTAACATTAATTTCATCTTTTTCCTATACAATCTCATCATTTTAATAAAATTCTTAAATTTTATTTTTCTTATTATTATTTTTCCAAAAATCCCTTCTTCAAGAACACCCAAAATTTTGCTTCAATTACCATAATTTTTTATTTTCTCTACTTACTTCAATAATCTTAACACAAATTCAAAATCAATTGTAATTTTTTCAAAAATTTATCATGAACCTTAATTCTTCATTTCACAAAGTTCAATCAATTTAAAGTATAAATTCTTCAAGAATCTTATTTAAAAGTGTGAAGGCACCTTACCAAGCAACAACCAAAGCTTTAACACTTTTAAATTGAGAAACTTTCCCTTGCTTGATTTTTTTCCCTCTCCTTGCCGAGTGCTTCCTTCTCTTTGAAAAATCAAGTTTGTTCCCCCCTTTTTTTCCTTCCCGCACACACTCAATTCTTTCTTCCCACACACACACACACACACACACATATATATATATATATATATATATTTATTTAACCTTTTTTAAATTCCTTCTATATCCCTTAGTAGTAACTTTTTTTTTATTTTTGGGTAAAATTTTCTCGAATCCTGATACCTGTTTATACCAAATTTTACCCAAGTTATTTTGAATTTCACTAAGTTACACACTTCCACTTTCAATTCCATGCAATTCACTTTCATTAAAATATTATTCGCATTTCTGTGTTTATATATATATATATATATATATATATATATATATTTCTATTACTATTATTTTTATTTTTACTCTAACCCCCGTCCAAAACATTTTATTTTGGATTTCTCGAATTTTATCATCCTTATTATAAGTT
>Ga0307510_10006807_pt1 | contig 13634 bp, 11 predicted proteins | sample 12_EM_MG_FD_207224 | JGI IMG/M metagenome (GOLD analysis project Ga0307510, IMG submission 207224) | Populus trichocarpa ectomycorrhiza microbial communities from riparian zone in the Pacific Northwest, United States - 12_EM | ecosystem: Host-associated > Plants > Roots > Unclassified | place... | reverse complement strand
CCTGGACCCGGCCGTCGGCCAGATTGAGAGCAAAACCACTCAGGCCGCCGATCTCCAGCGCCTTGGCCCGCGTGAACCAGCGAAAACCCACACCTTGGACGCGTCCCCGCACCCAGGCAACCAGCCGTACATCGTCACTCATGCGTGCAACCTAACCGGGCAATGTCTCTCCGGACACTTCCTCCTCCGGCGTCATGCGGTACCGTCCCCACCCAATGAATCTCATACGAAACTCACTTCATCGTGTGAGTTTTGTGAGGTTGGTTGACCGGGGGGACGCGTCGACCGCCAGGACCAGGAAGGCAAGGACATGGGACGCCACCGACGCTCCGCCGCCGGCCGCGCCGCCACGGGCCGCGCCACGGGGGTCGCACCATCGCAGGGCTCGTACCGGAGTAGCCACGACCCGCAGGACTCGTACAGCTTCGGCTACGAGCCGCGGAACTCTTATGTTCAGGACCCGCAGCACTCGTACGCCCAGGACCCGCAGGACCTCTACGTCCAGGACCCCTACGGTCAGGACCACGTCCAGGACCCGCAGGACGGGTATGCCGGAGACGGCCACCCCACGGGGGCAGCTCCCTATCTGAACCCCGAGACGTACACCGAGACCTCCGCGCGCAGTGCCGCGTATCTCTTCGCCTCGGAAGAGGACTACGCCACGTTCTTCGGCACCGACACCGCGTCCTCCCGTGACGGCGGCTTCAGGCCTGACGGAGGTTCCCGGTCCGGGCGCCGCCGCAAGAGGAGGACGGCGACGCCGGTCAAGACCGGTCTGCTCGGGGTCTCCGCGGCGGTCGCGCTCGGGACGGTCGCGGTCGCCACGGGTGCCGTGCCCGGCCTCGACGACTACCGGATCGGCGGGGACACCAACAACGGCGGCGGCCAGGTGCAGGCGGCCGGAACGCCGACCACCAGCACGGCCGAGCAGGGCGGCACCTCCGGCAGCGCCGAGAGCCGCGAGGACTCCACCTCGACCAGCCGCGGCGCCGACCGCACCGTCGCACCCGCGCCCTCCCCCTCGACGTCCTCGGCGACGGCGACGCCCACCAAGGAGCCGTCGAAGAAGCCGGAGACCACGCCCAGCGAGAAGCCGGAGACCACGCCCACGCGCGCGGCCACGAAGGCGCCGGAGGAAACCAGCGCCCCGGTGACCGTGTCCGCCGAGACCCAGGCCGCGGCCGAGGTGCTCAAGCTCGTCAACCAGGAGCGGGCGAAGGTGGGCTGCAGCGCGCTGTCCGCCAACAGCGCACTGTCCGATCTCGCCGAGGACTTCAGTGACGCCATGGCCAAGAAGGGATTCTTCGACCACACGGACCCGAGTGGCGCGACCCCGTGGGACCGGGCGGCGAAAGCCGGGATCACCGACCTCGGCGGCGAGAACATCGCGCGGGGACAGACCGACGCGGCCGCCGTGATGAAGGCCTGGATGAACAGCCCCGGCCACAAGGCCAACATCCTCAACTGCGACTTCAAGACGCTGGGCGTCGGCGTGCACCTCGGGTCGGGCGGTCCGTGGTGGACGCAGGACTTCGGGTACTAGCCACCACCAGGTTGCACTAACCCATGGTTAGTGCAACCTGTCGGTTAGCGCTGTGCTCGCGTACGCTTGAGGTATGGACATCACGCAGGAGCGCACGGAGGCGCAGGACCTCCCGTACAACGTGTTCGCCAAGGCCTGTCCCTCGCGCGGCACGCTGGAGCACGTCACGGGACGCTGGGGTGGGCTCGCGCTCGGCGCCCTGTACGAAGGCTCGCTGCGCTTCAACGAACTGCGCCGCCGGGTCGACGGCGTGAGCGAGAAGATGCTGTCCCAGACACTGACGGCCCTGGAGCGCGACGGCCTGGTGCACCGCGAGGCCCAGCCGACGAACCCGCCCCGGGTGGACTACGAGCTGACCCCCCTCGGCCACGAGGTCGCCCAGCGTCTGCTGGACCTCATCCACTTCGTGGAGGGCAGGATGGACGACATCCTGGTGGCAAGGGAGCGTTACGACGAGACGCGCGGCGCGCGCTGACAGCGCGGGCAGAAGTAGCTGGACCGGTTCATCCACGGCCGTCGGCGCATCGGAGTGGCACAGCGTTTGCAGGGCAGTCCCTCGCGTCCGTACGCGTCGAGCGACCGGTCGAAGTAGCCCGACTCGCCGTTGACGTTGACATACAGGCTGTCGAAACTCGTGCCCCCGACGGCCAGAGCCTCGTTCATCACGTCCCGGATATGGCCGAGCAGTTCGGCGGTGCGCGGACGTGTGAAGTTCGCGGTGGGGCGCTCGTAGTGGATTCGGGCGCGCCAAAGGGCCTCGTCCGCATAGATGTTGCCGACACCACTGATCAACGACTGGTCCAGCAGGGCCCGTTTGATGGTGCTTCGCTTGCGGCGCAGCGCCTGGTGGAACGCCTCGTCGTCGAAGAGCGGATCGAGGGGGTCGCGGGCGATGTGCGCGATCACGTCGGGCAGGCCGTCGGAGCTCGTCTCGTGCAACGACAGGCCGCCGAAGGTGCGTTGGTCGATGAAACGGAGTTCGGTGGTGTCCGCCGCGGAAGCGTCCGGCGTCAGCGTGTCCGCGAACCGGACCCGAATACGCAGGTGCTTCTCGTCGGGCGCCGCGTGCGGCTGGACCAGAAGCTGGCCGCTCATGCCGAGGTGGGCCAGGATCGCCTGGTGGGTGTCCTCCAGGGGGAGCCACAGGTACTTGCCGCGGCGGCTGGGGGTGCCGATCCGGTGGCCCTTGAGGCGGTGCGCGAAGTCGTCCGCGCCGGCCACATGACGGCGTACCGCACGCGGATGCAGCACCTCGACCTCGGCGACCGTACGGTGGGCGACCCACCGTGCCAGGCCGCGCCGGACGACCTCGACCTCGGGCAACTCGGGCATGGGACTCCCCGTCACGAACCGGTGTATGAGGCGAGCGCCCGCCCCGGGACACAAGCCCAGGGGCGGGCGCTCGGCTGCGCTTGTTCGGTCAGGCGGAGACGGACGACGGTCCTTCGTCGTCCACGGCGGTCTGCTCGGCCGCCGTCTCGGCTCGCTCGTCCGCCGCGGCCCGGATGGACCGCCACGCGGATTCCGCGGCCTGCTGCTCCGCCTCCTTCTTGCTGCGGCCGGTGCCGGTGCCGTACGAGACGCCTCCGACGCGGGCGGCAGCAGTGAAGGTCTTCTCGTGGTCGGGGCCGGTCTCCGTGACCAGGTACTCGGGGACACCGAGGCCTTCGGTCGCGGTGAGCTCCTGGAGACTGGTCTTCCAGTCCAGGCCGGCTCCGAGGTTCGAGGACTTCTCGATCAGCGGGTCGAACAGGCGGTGCACCAACTCCGCCGCCGAGTCCAGTCCCTGGTCGAGATAGACCGCGCCGATCACCGCTTCCAGGGTGTCGGCGAGGATGGATGCCTTGTCCCGGCCGCCCGTGCCCTCTTCACCGCGGCCGAGCCGGATGAAGGAACCCAGGTCGAGCCCGCGGCCGACCTCCGCCAGCGCACGCGAGTTGACCACCGCGGCCCGCAGCTTGGCCAGTTGGCCTTCCGGCAGGTCGGGGTGGATGCGATACAGCGTGTCCGTGACCACGAGGCCGAGCACGGAGTCCCCGAGGAACTCCAGGCGCTCGTTGGTCGGCAGACCGCCGTTCTCGTACGCGTACGAACGGTGAGTCAGCGCACGCACCAGAAGGGCGGACTCGAGTGTGTACCCGAGCCGCCCTTCCAACAGCGTGTGGGACGAGGCCGTGTTGTCCGCCGGGGCACTCCCGCTCACGCGGGACCCGTTCTTCTTGGGCGTGGACACTGTGCCTCTCACCGCCCGCTCAGACCTCGAGGACCTGGCGCTTGTTGTAGGTGCCGCAAGCCGGGCACGCGATGTGCTGCAGCTTGGGCTCGTGGCAGCGCTCGCACGCAACCAGGGTGGGGACCGCAGCCTTCCACTGCGACCGGCGGTGGCGCGTGTTGCTGCGCGACATCTTCCGCTTCGGAACAGCCACGGCTACTTCTCCTGCTTCTCGGCGGCGCGTGCTGATCGGGGCGCGTCGCCGCTCATGTCGTCCTTCTCGCCGTCTCCGAGTGAACCGGCGAGTCCCTGCAGTGCCGCCCAACGAATGTCGACGGCATCATGGTGGTGGTCCGGGTCGTCCGCCAGCCGCGCTCCGCACTCGGAGCACAGGCCGGGACAGTCTTCCTGGCACACCGGCTGCATCGGAAGTGCGAGCACCACCGCGTCACGCAGCACGGATTCGAGGTCGAACAGGCCGTCCTCGATGAAGAGCCTGTCCTCGTCTTCTGGGGATTCCTCGGCGTCGTCGGCCGGCTCCGCCTTGGGGCGGCCCCGGTCGTCGGCGTCAGGGTACGAGAACATCTCCTGGAAGTCCGCTTCGAGCTTCAGCTCCAGCGGCTCCAGACACCTTACGCACTCCCCCTCGGCCTGTGCACGGACGGTGCCTGTGACAAGCACCCCTTCCATGACCGACTCGAGCCGGAGTTCGAGCTTCATCGGGGCGCCTTCCGGCACTCCGATGACCTCCTGGATACCGAGATCCTTGGGAGCGTCGATCGTGCGGGTCAGGCGCTGCAGCGCACCAGGCCGCCGACCCAGCTCGTGTGTGTCGAACACGAGGGGGTTGCGGTGGTCGAGGCGGGCGTTCAGGGCCATTCCAACTTTCGATCTGCTGAGCTCGGGGGCGCTGCCCTTCGGTGTTCCCGGGCAGCGTTGATCGCGGACGTACACGCGACCGAAGAGCCAGGATACTGGACCTTTCGCTCATGGCCCAATCCGGTGTGCGCTGCCGGTCAGCGCCCCTTCTCCGAGCGGCGGTTCAGCCGTTTCCGCGCTGCTGCTCATAGGCCCGCAACTGCTCCGCGCTGATCATGCTGGTGTCGAAGAGACTGGTCTCGTCGAGGGCGTGCGCCTGCTGCGGGACGTAACCCTGCTGGTCCGGGTGGGCCTGGTGCTCAGGGTGGGCCTGCTGGACCTGCTGGACCTGCTGGACCTGCTGGACCTGGTGCGGGTCGTAGGCGCCCTGTTGGCCGTCGTAGCCCTGGTAGGCGTACGGGTCGGCCTGCTGGTAGCCGTAGGGGTCCTGCTGGCCCGCGTACTGCTGCTGGTAGCCGCCGCCGTAGGTGTCGGGCTGCTGCTGATAGCCGTAGGCCGGCTGCATGTCCTGCTGGTCGTACTGCTGCGGTACGGGCTGCTCGACCGGGGCCGCCGCGTTCTCCCGCTGGGTGAGGGCGGCGAGGTCGGCGAGGTAGTCGGCGTCGCTGGAGTGCTGGACGGTGGAGAGGTCGTCGGCGAGGGCGCCGAGGTCGTCGCTGGCGATCCGGCCGTGCAGCTTCTGACGGCCCCGGCCGACGGCCTCCAGGGTCTTGGCGAGGACCGCCTCGAAGGCGCCGAGCTTGACGTCGACGTACTCGTCGGCGGTGCGGCGCAGGGTCTCCGGGTCGTGGCTGCGCTCGGGGGCGTCCTCGTCCTCGTAGCCCTGTTCGTCGATGCCCGGGCCGGTGCCGAGGAGCTTCTCCCGGCCGCGGCCGACCGAGCCGACGGTCTTGGTGAGGACCACCTCGAAGTTGGCGAGCTTGGAGTCGACGTACTCGTCGGCCTCCGCGCGGACCTCCTCCGCCTCCTGGCGGGCCTCGGCGAGGATGCGGTCGGCCTCGGCCTGGGAGCGGCGCGCGACCTCCGTGTCGGAGATCAGGGAGCCGCGCTCGGCGTGCGCCTGCCCGATGATCCGCTCGGCCTCCTGGCGGGCCTGCTCGACCATCTGCTCGCGGTCGCCGATCAGCTCCTGGGCCTGCGCCAGGGAGCCGGGCAGGGCCGCGCGCACCTCTTCGAGCATCGCGAGCAGGTCGGCGCGGTTGACCACGCACGAGGCCGACATGGGCATCGACCGGGCACCGGAGACCGCGGACACGATCTCGTCGAGCTTCTTCTGCACGTCCACCTGTGCTCGCCACTCTCTACAGCTGTGTTGGAGACGGACGGAACGACTGTAAGGCCATGAGGCGACCGGCCGACACCGGCTGACGGTCCGTCAGCGGCTCAGTCCTGCCGGAGCCGCTCGGCGAGGGCCTCCAGGACCAGTGGCGGCACCAGGTGGGAGACGTCCCCGCCCCAGGTCGCGACCTCCTTGACCAGAGAGGAGGAAAGGAAGCTGTAGGTGGGGTTGGTGGGCACGAAGAGGGTCTCGACGCCGGAGAGGCCGTTGTTCATCTGGGCCATCTGCAGCTCGTAGTCGAAGTCGCTGACCGCGCGCAGGCCCTTGACGATGGCGGGGATGTCCCGCTCCTTGCAGAAGTCGACGAGGAGGCCGTGGAAGGCCTCCACCCGGACGTTGCCGTACTCGGCGGTGACCTGGCGGATCAGGTCGATCCGCTCGTCGATCTCGAAGAGACCCTTCTTGGACTTGTTGATCATCACCGCGACGTAGACCTCGTCATACAGACGCGAGGCGCGGGAAATGATGTCGAGGTGTCCGTTGGTGATCGGGTCGAATGACCCGGGACAGACGGCGCGGCGCACTTGAGATCCCTCGCTCTCCGGTCCGGTCATCGTGCGTCTTCGCACGTAGAGGCGGCGCGACCGTACCAAAACGTTCCCTCGCCGTAGCGACGGGCCCGGATCGCTTCGAAGCCGTCCGGCCAGTGGAATTCGCCGCCTCTGGTGCTGCGCTCCACGGTGACGAGGGCTTCGGGCGCGAGCCAGCCCCCGGTGCGGAGTGTGAGCAGAATCTCCCGAAGATCGCCGTCCGAGACGGCGTACGGCGGGTCGAGGAAGACGAGGTCGTACGGCTGTTCCGGCGGCACCTGGATGATCTGGTGGGCCTTGCCCGCCCTGACCTCGGCGCCGGGCAGGCCCAGGTTCCGCACGTTCTCCCGGACGATGCGGGCGGCCCGGGCGTCGGCCTCGACCAGGAGAGTGTGACCGGCGCCCCGGGACAGTGCCTCCAGGCCGACGGCGCCCGAGCCCGCGTACAGGTCGAGGACCCGCTCGCCGTCCAGCGGGCCGCCGAGCAGCGACTGCCAGGTGGAGAAGAGACCCTCGCGCGCGCGGTCGGACGTGGGGCGGGTGCCGGTCCCTGGCGGGACGGCCAGGCGACGTCCGCCGGCTGTGCCGGCGATCACGCGGGTCATCTGGGGTCCTTGTTCGTGGGTGTCTTTGTGCGGTCAGTTTGGCAGGCGGAGGTGCGGGATGCTCGGTCGCCGTCGGCGGTGCGGGTTCATGGGGGCTGGTCGCGCCCACGCGGCGGAGCCGCAATCGACACAGCGCCGCGCCGCTGGGTGGGCATGTTTCACCCCTTTTCCAGGTACTGCTCCCTCTCCTCGTCCAACAGGGCGTCCAGGGCGGTACGGAGGCCTGGGAGGCCCCGCAGCTCGGGATCGGCGGCCACCACCGCTGCCGCCTCCTGCCTCGCCTCCGTGATGATCTCCTCGTCCTCGATGACGGCGAGCATCCTGAGGCTGGTGCGCGCGCCGGACTGGGCCTGGCCGAGGACGTCGCCCTCGCGGCGCTGTTCGAGGTCGATGCGGGAGAGCTCGAAGCCGTCGAGGGTGGCGGCGACGGAGTCCAGCCGCTGGCGGGCCGCGCTCGCCTCGGGCATCTCGGTCACCAGGAGACACAGACCGGCGGCCGAGCCGCGCCCCACCCGGCCGCGCAGCTGATGCAGCTGGGAGACGCCGAAGCGGTCGGCGTCCATGATCACCATCGCGGTGGCGTTGGGGACGTTGACGCCGACCTCGATGACCGTGGTGGCGACCAGGACGTCGGTCTCCCCGGCGGCGTAGCGGCGCATGACCGCGTCCTTGTCGTCGGGCGGCATACGGCCGTGCAGGACCTCGACCTTGAGGCCTCCCAGGGGGCCGCCGGCCAGCTGGTCGGCGACGTCGAGGACGGCGAGGGGCGGGCGCTTCTCGGCCTCGTCCTCGGGGGACTTCTTCTTGCCGGCCTTCTTGGGGTCGTCCTCCTCGTCGCCGATTCGGGGGCAGACCACATAGCCCTGATGGCCGTTCTCGACCTCTTCGCGCACCCGTTCCCAGGCGCGGGCCAGGAAGTGGGGTTTGTCGGCGGCCGGCACGACATGGCTGGCGATCGGTGAGCGGCCGGCCGGGAGCTGGTCGAGGACGGATGTCTCCAGGTCGCCGAAGACCGTCATGGCGACCGTGCGCGGAATGGGCGTGGCCGTCATGACGAGCAGGTGGGGCGGCTGCTTGCCCTTGCCGCGCAGGGCGTCGCGCTGTTCCACGCCGAAGCGGTGCTGTTCGTCGACGACGACCAGCCCGAGGTCGTGAAACTGCACCTTGTCCTCGATCAGCGCGTGCGTGCCGATCACGATCCCGGCCTCGCCGGTGACCAGGTCGAGCAGTGCCTGCCGTCGGGCCGCGGCCCCCATGGAGCCGGTCAGCAGCACCACCTTGGTGGCCCGGTCGGCGCCGCCCAGCATTCCGCCCTCGGCCAGCTCCCCCATCATCTCGACGACCGAGCGGTGATGCTGCTGGGCGAGGACCTCGGTGGGCGCGAGCATCGCGGCCTGTCCTCCGGCGTCGACGACGGCGAGCATGGCGCGCAGCGCGACCAGGGTCTTGCCCGAGCCGACCTCCCCCTGGAGCAGCCGGTGCATCGGGTGGTCGGTGGCCAGGTCGTCGAAGATCTCCCTGGAGACCTTCTGCTGGCCCTCGGTGAGGGTGAAGGGCAGTCGGGCGTCGAAGGCCGTGAGGAGGCCCTCGGGGGCCGGTCTGCGAGGGACGGCCGGGAGCTGGGCGTCGGCGTGGCGGCGGCGGGCGAGGGCGACCTGGAGGACGAAGGCCTCGTCCCACTTGAGGCGGGCGCGGGCGTCCTCGATGTCGGCCTTGGTGTGCGGGCGGTGGATCTTGAGGAGTGCCTCCGGCAGGGAGACCAGGCCGCGGCCCTCGCGCAGCGAGTCCGGGAGCGGGTCGAGGGCTTCCTGGGCGCTCGGCAGGACGGTCTGGATCGCCTTGCCGATCTTCCAGGACTCCAGCTTGGCGGTGGCGGGGTAGAGCGGGATGAGGGCGCCGGCCCAGGTGTCGACGGTCTCCGCCGCTTCGTCGTCGGCGCCGCGCAGCAACTCGTACGCGGGATGGGCCAGTTGGAGGCGGCGGTTGAAGACCGAGACCTTGCCCGCGAACAGCGCGCGGGTGCCTGGCAGGAGATCCTTGTGGGGCTTGTGAACGCCGTTGCCGAAGAAGACCAGTTGGAGCCGGCCGCTGCCGTCCGTGATCGTGACTTCGAGGCGCTGGCCCTTGCCCCGCGGGGCCTTGGCGGAGGCGAAGGAGTGCAGACGGGCGTCGGCGACCTGGGCGACCACGGTGACGTGCTCGTCCATGGGGAGGTCGGCGAGGTGGGTGAGCTGGCCGCGCTCCTCGTATCGGCGCGGGTAGTGGTGCAGAAGGTCGCCGACGGTGTGCAGGCCGAGATGCTCGGCCATCACCTTCGCGGTGGCGGGGCCGAGCACTGACTTCAGCGGTTGTTCCAGTGGCTCTTCCAGTGCGGGCACGAGATCCATTGCACACCACGCCACTGACATTCTCGTATACGTACCGGGAAACCCCTGGTCAGACGGCTGGTTGGGGCCATAAGATGACGCGCCCCCGGCCCTGCCCCCTCGCGGTCACCGCCTCACCGGGACCGCCCGACCCCGCGCTGCACGTCCCCCACCGGCGCCGTGACGATGGACTCCCAGACCTCACAGTCATCCCAGGCACCCCAGTCGCCCCACACGTTCCAGGTCGACCTGCGCGGCCTGGTGGACCTGCTCTCCCATCACCTCTACTCCAGTCCCAAGGTCTATCTGCGCGAGCTGCTGCAGAACGCGGTGGACGCGATCACCGCCCGGCGGGCCGAGGAACCGGACGCCCCCGCCCGGGTGCGGCTGTACGCCGAGGACGGATCCCTGCGTGTCGAGGACACGGGCGTGGGGCTCAGCGAGTCGGACGTGCACACCCTGCTGGCGACCATCGGGCGCAGTTCCAAGCGGGCCGAGGGGCTCCATGAGGTCCGCGCCGACTTCCTCGGGCAGTTCGGCATCGGGCTGCTCGCCTGCTTCGTGGTCGCCGAGCGGATCCGGGTGGTCAGCCGCAGCGCTCGGACGCCGGACGCGCCGCCCGTGGAGTGGACGGCGAGCGACGACGGTTCGTACACCGTGCGGGCGCTGCCGGACACCGCCCGGCCCGAACCGGGCACCACCGTGCACCTGACGGCCCGGGCCGGTGCCGGCGAGTGGCTCACCGAGGAGCGCGTCCTGGCGCTGGCGCGGGACTTCGGGGCGCTGCTGCCGTACGACGTGCGGGTGGGCGAGGAGGCGGTCACCGATCTGCCGGCCCCCTGGGACCGTGCGTACCCGAGTCCGGCGGGCCGCCGGGTGGCGCTGGCGCGGCACTGTCACGACCTGTTCGGGTTCACTCCGCTGGACGCGATCGACCTGGCCGTGCCGCTCGCCGGGATCCGCGGGGTGGCGTACGTCCTGCCGTCGGCGGTCAGCCCGGCCCAGCGGGCGGGTCACCGCGTGCATCTGAAGGGCATGCTGCTGACCGAGCGGGGCGAACAGCTGCTGCCCGACTGGGCGTTCTTCGTGCGGTGCGTCCTGGACACCGACAGCCTGCGGCCCACGGCCTCGCGCGAGTCGCTGTACGAGGACGAGACGCTGGCCGCGGTCCGGGAGGCGCTGGGCGAGCGGATCCGGTCCTGGCTGACGGGCCTGGCGGCCGGTGATCCGGAGCGGCTGGCGGACTTCCTGGCCGTGCACCACCTGGGCGTGAAGGCGCTGGCGCGGCACGACAGCGAGATGCTGCGCACGATGCTGCCGTGGCTGCCCTTCGAGACGACCGACGGACAGCTGTCCCTGGAGGAGTTCGCGCGGCGACACCCGGTCGTGCACTTCACGCGGACCGTCGAGGAGTACCGGCAGGTCGCGCCGATCGCGTCCGCGCAGGGCGTCGGGGTGATCAACGGCGGCTACACCTACGACGGCGAACTGATCGAGGCACTGCCGTCGGTACTGCCGGGGACGGTCGTCGCCGAGCTGGACGCCGACACCGTGACCGCGCACCTGGACTCGGTCGATCCGGCCGAGGAACTGGCGCTGTCCGGCTTCCTGACGGCCGCGCGGGCCACACTCGACCCGCTGGGATGTGATGTCGTCCTGCGGGCCTTCCACCCGCTCTCGGTTCCCGCGCTGCACCTGGACGACCGGGCGGCCCGGCACGAGCAGGCCCGGGCACAGGCGGCGGAGCAGGCCGACGATCTGTGGGCGGGCATCCTCGGCTCGCTGCGCGGCAGCGCCCCGCGCGCGCGTCTGGTGCTCAACCATCTCAACCCGCTGATCCGGCGGATCAGTTCACTCGGCGACCCGGAACTGATCGGCACCGCCACGGAGTCTCTGTACGGGCAGGCGCTGCTGATGGCGCAGCGGCCGCTCAGGCCCGCGGACTCGGCGCTGCTGAACCGGGCGTTCATCGGCCTCCTGGAGTGGGCCACGCACAGCGAGGACGGTCACCCATGAGCCGGATCAAGGACTTCGACGACCTCCGCCAGGCGATGGCGGAGAACTCCGAGCAGCCGGAGGGGCCGGCCCGCAACGCGCGCGCGGAGCAGCTGCTCGCCGAGGCGGAGCGGCTGAACATCCCGCTCGCGGTGGTCGAGGCGCTCGGGCACCAGCTGAAGGTCTACAACTACAGCTCCGAGAAGGACAAGATGTTCGTCCCCTTCGCGCGCCTGTTGCGCATGTGGGACGAGCGGCCCGAGGACTTCGACGAGTACGAGACGCACTCGCTGCACTGGGTCTTCAAGTGGATGTCGGCCGGCATGCTCGACCAGCCGCACATTCCGCTGGCGTCCATCGAGAAGTGGCTCGGCGAGATGGAGCACCGCTATCGGCTCGCCGGTCATTCCGAACGGGCCGTTCGCGGCGCCGAGTTCAGTGTGGCCGCGCACATCGGGGACATGGCGCGGGGCGAGCGGGCGTACACCGCCTGGCTGGCCGCCGACCGGGACGGCATGGCCGACTGCCACGCGTGCGAGCTGCACGGGCAGGGCTGGTGGCAGGCGGAGCGGGGCCGGGACGGCGAGGCGCTGGAGTTGTGGAGCCCGGTCCTGGCGGGCGAGTTCACCTGTGCGCACGAGCCGCACACGGTCCTCGCGTCCTCCCTGGCGCCCCTGCTGCGGCTGGGCCGCGTCGACGAGGCCCGGGCCCACCATCTGCGGGGCTTCAGGCTCGTGCGGGCCATGGAGAGCATGCGCGGCGCCTATGCGGACCATGTCGAGTTCTGCGCGCTGACCGGGAACGAGGCGCGTGGCCTGGAGCTGCTCGCGGAGCGGCCGACGTACTTCACCGAGGGCGGGCATCCGCGCAGCGGGCTGGACTTCATGGCCGTGGTGGCCCTGCTCATGGACCGGCTGACCGAGCTGGGGCTCGGCGGGCAGCGGGTGCCCGGCCCGGGCGACCGGGCGTGGACAGCGCGGGACCTGGCCGTCCACGCGCGCGGGGAGGCGCTCGCGCTGGCCGCCCGCTTCGACGAACGCAATGGCACGGGACACGTCAGTGAGCGGGCACGCGCGCGTATGGCGCAGCTTCCGCTGGCCGAGCGGCTGCCGCTGGGGGTGCGTTCGGCGCGGACGGCCGCGGTGGCCCCGGCGCCGGTGGCCGCTTCCCCGGAGGAGCCCGGCCGGCCCGATCTGCCCGCACTGCTCGTCGAGGCACGCCGGCTCTCGGACACCTTGCAGCCGCACGCGACCGAGGCGTGGGCGGCCGTCGCGCGCGCCGCGGAGGGCGTCGAGCTGGAGGCCCGCGATCGGGCCGAGATCGCCGACCACCAGGCGATGGATCGGGGCCCGGAGGGCATCGCGCTGTTCGAACGCGCCGCCGAGCTGTACACGGAGGCGGGCGACCCCGGCGAGGCACTGGCGGCACGCGCGCGTGGGGCCTACGTCCATGCCCTCACGGGCGAGGTGACCGAGGCACTCGCGGCGGTCGCGGGTCCCTACGACGAGGTCCTCGCGCTCTACGCCGAGGACGGTACGGGCGTACGCCAGACGGCGTCCGTGCTGATGGGGCGGGCGCGGATCCTGATGCGGCGGGTGCACGAGGCGGGCGGACCGCCGGAACACGGGCCGCTGGAGGACGGGCCGCTGGAGGACCCTGTGGTGGCCGACGCGGCCGCCGGCAGCCCGGTGGAGGCTCCGGTCGGCCCCGACGGCCTCCCAGCGGGCCCCGCCGGGGCCGACCGGGCCCTGGGCGGCCCGAGTACGGCCGGTGGCCCTTCGTTCGGCTCGGTGCTCGCCGAGGCGCAGGGGGCCGCCCGGGAGGTGCTGGCGCTGGTCGAGGGGCACACCGGCGACGACGTCCGGCTCGCCTCACGGGCCGCCGAGGCGCAGGCGATGCTCGCGGAGCTGGCCGCTCAGAAGGGGGACGTGGCGGCGGCCCAGGACCTGTTCGCGCGGGCGGCGGAGGGTTTCGTCGGCGCGGGGCTGCCGTGGTTCGCGGTGGAGTACGAGGCCAGGCTCGCCGCGCTCGCGCACCATCTCGGCGACCTGGCCGAGACGGAACGGGCGCTGCGGTGCGCCCTGGAGCACGGTGGACCGCACCTGGAGCCGACGGGACGGGCGCAGCTGCACCTCCAGCTGGCCGAGGTCGTCGGCGGCCGGGGA
>Ga0307510_10006806_pt1 | contig 13635 bp, 15 predicted proteins | sample 12_EM_MG_FD_207224 | JGI IMG/M metagenome (GOLD analysis project Ga0307510, IMG submission 207224) | Populus trichocarpa ectomycorrhiza microbial communities from riparian zone in the Pacific Northwest, United States - 12_EM | ecosystem: Host-associated > Plants > Roots > Unclassified | place... | reverse complement strand
GTGGAAGTTGGGGTATCGGCGCAGTTCGGTGGCGCAGAGGAGCGCGAGCTCTGGGAGGTCGAGGTAGACGGCTTCGTCGCGGAGCGCCAGGAGCGCTTCGAGGCGCGCGGGCGTCGCTGCGTGGAGCTGGACGGCGTGCGGGAGGGTTGCGGCATGATCGGTTGTTGAGGGGGGAGAGCGAAGGTAGGCGAGGATGTGGTCATACCTAGGAGCTACGTTAAGAGCGATGGTCTTTTCTGATGATAATACAGTGTGGACGACTCACGATGGGCTAGCGCGATCGAGGAAAACGTGAATGTTGAACGCGGAGGGAGATAAGAGTCCGGAAGAGGCGAGGTGGTTGTGGAAGATGGAGTGGAACGAGCCGTTCTCGCCGGGAGAGGACAGAGAAGGGGCCTCAGGATCCGACTCTTCGTCTATGTCCGAAAAAAGGGACTTGAGATAGGACGCGAGGCGCGAGGGGCGGGAGGTCAGGGTGCCAAAGGTCGTGCGGTGGGTCGCGGTGCATGTCTCAAGTGTGACGAGAAGTTTCGAAAAGTCTATCGCGCTAGGCGGGGCAGGCGAAAGAAGGATGCAATCGAAGGGTGGGGGCGAACAGGGGCTCGGTAAATGAGCGGAGATGGGGGGAACGGCTGGAAAGAGGGTCGATAATGGCGGCGGGGGGAGCTTCTTCTGGGTATCCGACGCAGTCGGAGGATGGGGCTGGGCACGAGTGGGACGGGGGTGAGGGTGAGGATCTTTGAGAGGAAGGCTGGGTGTGCTCTTGGATAGCGGAAGGGACGATCGGGGTGGGGAATAAGCGGGCGGAACCGAAATATTCTCCGTCTGCTCTGCATGATGATGAGAATCGGTTTGGTCCGCGGGTTCCGAGCGGATCTCTTCTTCTCCTTCTTCCTCCTCCTCCTCCGCCTCCTCCTCGTCCTCCTCTACAAGACGGTTTCTCGCCACAACTTCCCCGTGGTCGTTCTCTTGATCCGATGATCCGTCGACGGAAACTCCGGAGCCAGCCAGAGCTTCCTGTGGGGTGCGGACAATGGTGACGGCAGTGCCGAGATTGGCATGTCTGATAGTGCCAACGGAGGACGACTTTGTGTGAGACACCCGGACGGGGTGCATATTGGAGCCCGTCGAGGAGGCCCTCGTGAGCCAGGACATTGGGCTCGGGAGGGACGGGCGTCTTCCGCGGTGGGACTTGATGGACATGGACGGTTGAGTCGGGGAGGTATGGGGCGAGGGGAAATCTGTGAGAGGGATAGGGTAGGAAATAGAGGGAGATCGCTTGTGTGAAGCGAGCATGCTTTTGAGTGTTCGACGTCGCGTGTGTGTCTTCTTCTCAACCACAAACACAGACCTTGCCACTCTGCCGACATCGAACCCTTTAAACAAAAAAACAAAAGGGGGAACACCCGGCCCGGATGACCCGTAACAATAAACCATTGTTTGGTTTAGGCACAACGTTATGGACATACACTCGGTCCTCGCTGTTATTGGTTCCGTCTCGCCATCGCTCGCGGCTTATCACCACGTAAAATTTCAACACACCGTCGAATCCAGATGTTCCAGATGTGGTCATCAACTCCTCCCCGGAACATCTCACACTCGCATCGTCCGCTCCTCTCCAACCCGCAAACTCAAACGCAAACACAAAGGACGCTCTGACCCTATTGTTCGTTCCATTCAACAAACCTGTACAACATGCGGACACGTTAACAACACGCCCCTTCATCCCATTAACCACCTTCACGATGACAATGTCACCACACCATCACCCCTAGTCCAGACGGTGGGGCCTCACACACACCGCACCGATCAATGTCTCCCCCCCGATCCAACCCCAGTTCCCTCACATCATCACCCCCCTCGTCATTTCTCCTCTTCTCCGCCACCTGCGGCTAGTCCACGGCTTCAACTCCAGACAAGGCCTAAACAGTCACGACCCAAGCACAAGGCCGGCTTGCAGGACATGCTCGCTCGCAACAAAGACAGGCAGCGCGAGGCCGCGAATAGGAGCTCATCCGGACTAGCTACGTTTTTACACACCCTCTAAAAGCCGAGGTGTCCTATTCTTTTCGTTTTGGAAAATTTTTATCGCGCAATTGACTTTGATTGATATTGTATTCCTGCTGTAGTCGCTAGTCTATGTGTGTCAGGCCTCGGTCATGTGCCTTGTGGCTCAAAGAGCGCTCAATTGCGCCCAAACTTTGACCACACGTTTAACCCGTTCTGTACTTTCGGTCTTGTTATCCGGCTCCGCCAGTGGCGAATCACTGGGCGTGACGCCTGATTCCCTCAGGATGAAACGCCCTGGCCAATACACCGAAATTGCCATAAAAGGTGGTAGGGCGTCCAGGGTGTAGAAAAGGGCTTCGTTCTGCGCAGTAGGACCGAAGTTCGACGATACGATAGAACGATCTGATCTACGATCCCTTCTTATCAGTTGCATGCGCCAGCGAAAAAAATAGTTCCGCAGGACACAATAATTCCGACGCAGCTGACGCCGAGTGCAATGATATACAAAACGCAGGAAGATGCAAGTAAAGATGATGAGGGAAATCAACTGAATGATCAAGGCACCGAGGAACACCTGTCACCCGAGTCAAAGAAGCGGTCAACACGGAGGCGTAGATGAGATTGGCACGTGAGAACCAAGCTCTTTGCCTTTTGTTGTGTTTGCTCCGCTGGACACCCCCCAGCGGCCTGATGTGTGAGCCACGTCACTTTTTCGTAAAGAAATTTATTCATAGACACGCACCTGAATGAGAAATGTGGTAATGTTTGGACAACGAACGTAATCGTAATGCGCCGCGGGGACACAAGGTGCCTTCCATAGACACCTCGCAGGTCTCCTGAGCAGGATATGATCTGCGGCAATAAATGCGCAAGACTACACAATAGATGTTACACGGTCTTGAAAAGGGGGGTGTGCAAATTGACAAAAAGATATTCTGAAATGTATAGACCCTTGGAATCCGGATTGCCATGTAGACCGAACCGGAAACCCATGCCAAGGGCGAACGCTTGTGGAAATATGTCAACACCTCTTGGCCACAATTCCACAATTGGACCGAATTCATACTGTACGCCCCGATTATCATGCAGACCATTTAAACATATTGATGGTTTGCACAAGGGCAACCATGAGTACGAGGCCTTTCTACCACTAGGTATCAAGACACATGGACTTGGAGCGTAGGTGCGCACCGATAGTGGGATCTGCTAATACGTCAGAGGCAATGTAGCCACGCGGGTTGTATGACTGGTCATCCTTAGGATCTAGAATAGGATCTGATGGATACGACCCATCGGGAGAAATTCTCGCGGCTACAGGCAAACTCCTCGCTAAAAGACAGACGAGCAGCCGTGCCGAGGCAAGGTGTACCCGCCCGAGAAGTTGGCCGCATGGACCGCAACACCGTAAGTGGAGAGGAAGAAGTGGGTGAAAGGGGGAGAACGGAAAGAAGTATGGATGTATGCGCCATGTCAGTCTAAACGAGCCTCGCGGCGAAAGCGAATGGCTGTCGCAACATATTGACTCTACGCCATAGTTTGCCAATGCTTAAAATAGACAATGCATTGAGAAACCAAAGAGTCTCGGGCACGGTGATGACAAAGTTGGAGCTGGTGGTACGGCATCTGAAGAGGTCGTATTAAACTTCAGCCAATAAAATTGGCGGTAGGGTGATCTAGATTCCCTGATAGACAAGCTCCACCCCGGCCAGCCCTCAGGTCTTTGGTGCCCAAAGGTCGTAAAGCTCTTTGTCGGCAGGGTCGAAGCACGTCGCTATGGAGTGATCCACGCGTATCGCTACCTTGTGCGTGTGAGCGCCAAGATTCGACCCGTCCTTCCCGGCCGAAGCCAGCACGTTACTGCTTGAGGAAAAAGAGGACAACGTTGGCGACACGTTCACCCCTTCGTGGAACTGCAGTGGTCGTAGAATGAAATGAGATAATTGTTCCGAATTCGGAGACTTCCAAAACTGTGACATACTCCACCAGCCACGAATATTGAGGAAGATGACGCAGCCCCGCCGCGGTTTCGTAGTTGCGGCGGGGAAGACGGGTTGCTCCCAGGAGAATCTTGTTGTGGTGAGCTCGTGCCTAGTCGACAAAGAGGTATTGTGAGATGGCATTGTATTGGAGTGCAACCTTGAACGTACGCGAAAGGGTTGGCGAATCAGTGGCCATTGTACAACAGTGGCGAATTCGAACAAGAGTTGCTGAACTGTGGGTGAGCGCGCGTCAGGGGCGTCCAAACCCTGCGCGCCAACTTGAATTACTGTAAAAGGTCACGTATGCTATCTGTGGCCTCTTAATCTCTTTCACCCCCAGCCATGAATATCTTTCGTAACTGTCGGTACTCTCTCATCGCGTCACTTCTACGTTGTGCTGACCTCTCTGGAAACTCATAGTGATCGGCAAGGTTTGGCGTAAGTCCCGTCCCTGTCAAAGATGCATTGTGCACATTGACTCGACCCGTTGATATTAGAGGATCCCAATGCCACCGAGGTAGTCAAGATATCCACGGGGCAACTTCACTTGGCGCGCCCAGGCAACATACGCTCGTCCAGAGAATGCATGTTCGTGGCGTTTATTTTCATCGCTTGACCTGCCAACTTACGGGATCTCCTCTGTGATAGATATAATGACGCCATGGCCACCATCCGTCGTGTTCCATCGGTCGACCACAACTTCCAGTTAGTCATAACGCGGGTATACGAGGAAGGTGATCAAGAGCTGCTCGAAGATGAAGAAGAGAGTACGTTCTTTGTTGCTTGGCTATCTCTCAATCTCACCTTTCCCTAAGCCGACGAAGAGCGCGTATTCCTCATCAGCGAGGAACTCGAGTTTCACACAAGCGAGAGCGATGGCGAGCCAACCCTCCTCTGGCGCGATCTCCAAGGCGATGTCGACGAATTCTATGAATTCGTTGCCTCTGGGACGAACGCACCCACAAAGGCGTTCTTCGAGACGTGCATGTACCGCGCCATGTATGAACGCAAGTATAAGACAGGTGCGGACAATCTAGGGGACGAAGATCTAGCCGAATTTGTGTCGCAGTGGGTTTCCCCCCGTCCTCTATTTGGCAAACTTCTTAACACTCGCCTCTTAGGCCACCTGCCACCAATCGTAAAGGAAAGGCCACTGCGAAGAAATCCTCCCTCAAGAGTAATGACGTTGCCAAATCTCCTCAATCTCCTGCTTCCTCGGGCACTTCCGATCCCTCTCTAGAGGTGATTGTCGAAGGGAAGGCCGAACTGTTCTTGTGGGATCGTGGCGAAGGGTACTTTGTCCGTGAAGAAGCAGTGGTCGCGAAGGTCGTGCGGCGAAAGGATGCCAAATTCTCGTTTTTCCTCACTGCAACGAGTCAAGGAGGTCAAGTGCTCGCCCACCGTGTGTCCTCCCAGATGATGCAACGCTGGTCGCCCACAACATGGTCGCTCACATGGAACAACGTGAACGAAAATGGAAACCAGAGCAGTTGGTGTTTGCGCTTCGAGTCCCAAGAGTCCTACGAGGTCTTCCAATCTGAGTTCACAAAGTGTGCATGGGAGAGTTTAAATCAGACGCCATGGGAGAAGGTCAAGGTATGCGATGCAAATATTCGTGATTGGCGGACACACGTATTGTTCTGCAGACAGACGAGCGGGCATATGTACTCAACGCTAACGTCGAGGACGTCGAAATGTCAGTCGAAACCGATGAAGACGAGGAGGATGCGGTCCTTGATGAGCTTGGCGGTGAGTGCTGCGACACATACTATTACCCCCACTCATATCTCCTATGTTAAGATGAGGACGAGGACGAAGAGGAAGAAGAGGGCAGCCAGCTACCGTCCGGACCCAAAGAAGGCCGGAATTCCCAACTCAGTGTTGGGTACAAGGGTGACAGGTCATACGTCGTTCGTGGAGATAAGATTGGTGTCTTCCGGCATAAACCGGCCGAGGTCGAATATGTCGCGTCCATCGCCAATATCACGGATATGAAGGGGAAGAAGTTTGACCCCAAACATGTGACTTTTCTTTTCTATAGCCTACCTCCGTTTGTTCACGCAGCCGTACAGGTCATGTTACATCAACAAGACTCTAAGATGGTCGTGATGAACTCCGGCGCACCGAACTCGCTATTCCACCTAGACCTTGAGCGCGGAAAGATCGTTGAGGAATGGAAAGTTCATGACGACATCACGGTGGATCATATCGCACCCAACGACAAGTTTTCGCAGACAACGCACGAACAAACATTAGTTGGTACATCGCACAACGCGCTCTTCCGCATCGACCCTCGTGTGTCTGGGAACAAACTCGTGGACAGCCAGTACAAACAATATTCAACGAAGAACAAGTTCTCTGGTGTCGCGACGACGGCATCCGGAAAACTTGCGGTTGCAAGCGAGAAGGGAGACATTCGTCTCTACGACACCATTGGCAAGATTGCCAAGACTGCGCTCACACCATTAGGTGACCCGATTACGGGCGTCGATACATCCGCGGATGGGCGTTGGATCGTTGCGACGACTAAGACGTATCTTCTATTGGTGGACGTGCTCATTGGGCAGGGAAAGTATGCTGGAAGTTTGGGCTTTGATCGCAGTTTCCCTGCAGATGCGAAGCCCATGCCCAAGAGGCTGCAGCTGAGATCGGAACACGTCGCCTATATGAACCATAACATCTCGTTTACTCCCGCCAGGTCCGTTTTTTCCACCTCCTCGTCATGCACGCGAAAAATATTGACCATTTCACCCGCAGGTTCAATGTCGGTGAAGGGCAGGAGGAGAATGCCATTGTGACCTCGAGCGGGCAGTACGTCATCGCCTGGGACTTTGCGAAAGTGAAGAAGGGTCAGATGGACAAGTATGAAATTAAGAAATATGAGGATCTTGTCGTGCAAGACAGCTTCCGCTTCGGCGATGACAAGGAGATCGTACGTCCACTCGTGGTTAGAGACTGTCCGCTCATTGACCGCCTTCGTCGTAGATTGTCGCGCTGCAGAACAATGTCCTCAGTATTAATAAGAAGAACCTGCGTAGGCCGACACGGACGTCGCTCGCCCCTGAACGCAGAAACACGCGCAGCCACTCGGGTATTGTCAATGCACCTTTCTGATGAGGTGTTCTCTCTTTTGCCGTCTACAAGTATCATTTTAACCTATTCCCAATGAGCCTCTTCCTTTCTTCCTACTTGACCATCCTGTAATGAACTTGAAATTTCTACGATAACCGGAGCTTGTACGACTACGCCTACTTCTCCTGCCTCTTGAAAAGGGTCCTATATGTCCAATATGTAGTAGAGATCGTTGGAATCTTTGTATGTATCCCGCAACAGAGATTGAATTTGATCTTCCAAGTCAGTCATGTAAAGCTCTGGTCTGGCAGGCACAGTTGAGCGTTGCGGCGTCTCCGGCCCGGATGCCGCATTGCTCATTCTCCCAGATTGCAAACTCGTGGAGAGATATCCAACACCATGATCAGCTACATCCTCTTGGTATCACGCCAAGGAAAGTATTTTTGACCTAGATTTGGCCAAATATGTGACCCTTTACTTTAGGTAAAGTGCGCCTTGCAAAATGGTTTGTTACGATGCCGCCTAAGCAAAAGGCCAAGATCGTCAAGGACGTCACCCAGCTCGTCCTCGCTCGTCGCACGCGCATGTGCAATTTCCTCGAATACAAAGGTCCGTCTCCTACTCTCTCGGTTACGGACTCAGTGGCGGCAGCTGTTTTTGGTAGACTCGAAGGTCGTCTATCGGCGCTATGCGTCTCTGTTCTTCGTAACGGGCATTGGCCAATCAGACAATGAACTTATCACACTGGAGATAATCCACAGATACGTGGAGGTGCTGGACCGATATTTTGGGAACGTGCGTTGTGTGTTGCGTTATGCTCTCTTTTTTTTTTCTTGACGTCTTTGCTAGGTCTGCGAGCTGGATTTGTGAGTCTGTCATACATACGCGCGGCTGGCTTGGTGGTCGGCTCTGATACCAATGCTTTCACACAGGATATTCAACTTCCAGAAAGCCTACGCCGTGAGTCCTACCGCGCGTACGCGTTGTAGCGTAGCATCGTATCAATTTTCTCTTTGCACTTGTAGATCCTGGACGAGTTGATCATTGCGGGCGAATTGCAAGAGTCTTCGAAGAAATCGGTACTCAGGGTGGTAAGTTGAGACCCTACAGACGTCACTGTGCTCCAACCTGATGGTGCACCCTCTCTGAAGGTTACACAATCTGACAGCGTGGAGGAACAAGAGGCGAGCGAGGATATGATTTCGCGGATTGGCACACGATAGATACACACTTTTCTACGTCCCTTGGGTTCTCTTGTAATCCCCTTGTATTCTGCACGGTTTAGCATCATCATCATACGATGGCACGAGACTACAAAGCCCATGGTGTGTGTGCCCGTGCCCGTGCCCAATCTCAAATTCTGGCGGGCCGATTGGACGGGCCGCGACGCGTGACAAGTTGCCGTTTACACATAAGCCGTGTCGCGTTTGCCAGTTGTCTGATCCACAAGTTTACAGAGTGCAAACATCATGGCTGTTCGTCTTTCTCACCCTCTCTCCCATGTCTCGCATAGCTCACTCCCGACGGCCTCAGACACCTGTCGTACTTCAGGATGAGGACATACTCAGCGACGTCGTACCCAGCAACATTGTCTCCCGCCAGGTATAATCTTCCACAAACGCGCGTGACTCAAGGGGTTAAGAGGCTTTGCCCACCTTTTTCATAGGACACTCCTGGAGAAGAGCTTGAGAGCGAAGGCTCTGCGGACTACCAAGAACAAGATGAGCTGATGAGCGAGGACGGTGTGCGTGCAACTAGACACTCTCATTTAATCATTCATTGACGCGTGGCGCTAAAAGAATCAAGACGCTGGCCCTTCAACCAAGGCTCAGAGAACTGCAGAGAGAAGGCAGCAGAAGCAGAAACGCAAGATGAATGAGGGAAAGCTCGTCGAAAAGAGGCACCAGATGGACAAGGAAAGGGTATGACATTGTTGCCGCTCTTTCTCACTTTCTGTACCCATGCCTCCTAGGTTGTCGACGCTGTCAAACGCTATTCGTATCTACTAGGACAGACGGACTTGTTCCGCCACTTTGTCGACGTGCAGGTTCGGCCCAAGTCATTGCTTCACGGTATTCCACTGTTTGTGCTTATAGTACCTTTCAGAAAGCGCGCAATCCAGACTACGCGGCTGTATTTGATGCAGAGCCAAAGGTTAAGGGGAGAGGTCGGAAAAGGGGACCGTGAGTTAACCGTTCGTCTGACTCCTGTCATAATCCCATGTATTGTTGATCAGTGACAAAACGGCCCGGCATCGCAAGTCCGAAAAGGAAGAAGACGAAGAAATGCTCAAGGATGGCGAAGCAGCCGTGGACGGGGACGACCAACCATACGTCTTTGAAGACACCCCAAGCTGTGGGTTGCAACGCGCATTTTGTGATTCTGCATGTTGATGACATTCTTCAGTTATACATGGAGTAATGCGCCCGTACCAGCTTCAGGGCCTTAACTGGTTGGTTTCCCTCCACCACAATAGCCTGAACGGTATTCTTGCGGACGAAATGGTGTGTTCCTACTACTGTGTGATGTCTCAACTCCAAGATGTTTACGGCTGTGAATTGCGTAGGGTCTTGGCAAAACCCTTCAAACCATATCCTTCCTTGCTTATCTCAAGCATCATCGGGCTCTTAATAGCAGCCTACATCTTGTCGTTGTGCCAAAATCCACGTTGCAGAATTGGGCCCGCGAATTCGAAAAATGGACGCCGGACTTCAACATCACCCTTCTCACGGGTACCAAAGAGGAACGTGCAGAAATCATCGCGAACCGGCTCCTGCCTCAAGACTTTGAAGTCTGCATCACAAGCTACGAAATTTGCTTGATCGAAAAAAGCGTACTCAAGAAATTTAGTTTCGAATACATTGTCATTGACGAGGCGCACCGGATCAAGAACGTCGACTCGATCCTATCTCAGATTGTCCGGAGCTTCTCATCGCGTGGACGACTTCTTATCACCGGAACACCCTTGCAGAACAACCTGAAGGAGTTATTTGCTTTACTCAACTTCATATGCCCCGAGATTTTCATTGACTATGCGGATCTGGAGACGTTCTTGCACAAGGACGACACCTCGACAGATGACGATGAGGAGAAGAGCAAGAAGGTAGTAGAGGCGCTCCACAAAATTCTTCGTCCATTTTTGCTCCGCCGCGTGAAGAGTGACGTTGAGAAGAATCTCTTACCCAGTGAGTGTTGCCTTCATACGTCGTTACCTCCCTGGCTTGTGCTCATAATGGTCCATAGAGAAGGAGATTAACATTTACGTTGGCTTGACGGATATGCAACGGAAGTGGTACCGCAGTGTGCTTGAAAAGGATATCGATGCGGTCAATGGCCTCACTGGCAAGAAAGAGGGCAAGACACGGCTCATGAATATGGTTATGCAGCTGAGAAAAGTAACATGCCACCCGTACCTCTTCGATGGCGCGGTATGTCCTCCTCCCATTGCCTTGAATAACAATTGATTGTCCCCCGTGTTTGATTTATAGGAACCTGGACCGCCATACACGACGGATGAGCACCTTATTCAGAACTCTGGCAAGATGGTGATATTGGACAAGTTGCTCAAGAACATGAAGGAAAAGGGCTCGCGCATCCTCATATTCTCTCAGATGAGCCGCATGCTCGATATTTTGGAAGACTACTGCTTGTTCCGCAGTTACAGTGTGTATTGTATCACTGAATATCTGGCAACCGTTAATCATCTTGGTAGAGTACTGCAGGATCGACGGTGGCACGGCACATGAAGACCGTATAGCCGCAATTGACGAATATAATAGGCCGGGTACCGAGAAGTTCATATTTCTTCTTACTACACGTGCTGGTGGTCTTGGCATCAACCTTACTACTGCAGACGTCGTTGTGTTATATGACTCCGACTGGCAAGCGGTTTCCCAGAGTTGCCTCGTGTTCTCTGACTAAGTCGTTCCAGGAATCCGCAAGCGGATCTTCAGGCCATGGATCGCGCACACCGTATCGGCCAAACAAAGCAAGTCTTCGTGTTCCGATTCATCACAGAGGAGAGCGTGGAAGAGCGAATGCTAGAACGCGGTGCGCAGAAGTTGCGCCTGGATCAACTGGTCATTCAACAAGGTCGACAGCAGCTACAAAAAGGTATGTGTATGTCGAGTCGTGAGAACCACTATTGACTGACGGCGGATGGGGTGTGAAGCTGCGAATAAAGAGGAGCTCTTAGAAATGATCACCCATGGAGCAGAAAAGATCGTGAACTCCGGTGAAGCGTGCGTTTCCTGCCCTTCTACTCTTACTACTTGGATGCATTCTGAACATTTCTTTGTAGTTTCCAAATTGACCACGACATCGACGCAATTATCCAACGTGGCGAAGAGCGTACAGCAGAACTAAACCATAAATATGAGGGTTTGAATCTCGAAGATTTGTCGAACTTCAAATCAGACAGCTCGTTGCAACAGTGGGACGGCGAAGATTTCCGCTCTGGGCAACACAAACCTCTCAACTTCAATCCGCTGTCGTTGAGCAAGCGGGAACGCAAGCTCAATTATTCGGTCGACAGCTACTTCAAGGAAACCATGCGCGCGGGACCAAGCAAAACAGAGAAGGCACCAAAGCTTCCCCGTGCTCCGAAGCAGATTTCCCTGTGAGTGGATTCTAACTCGTCGACAAACCGTGTCACTGATCCCTTGCGTTGTAGACAAGACTTCCAGTTCTTCCCACCAAAGCTTGCAGAGCTACAGGAACGCGAGCTGGCTGTTTACAAGGTATGTATTCCCCCTATCTGATTTTGTGACCAGCTGATCCGCCTTTCCAGCGTCTCAACGAAATTCCTGCGACCCAACGCGAACCCCAAGGGGAGGATGACACACCTGAGAAGTTGGAGGCTGAGCAACAGGCCGCGCAAGAATTCATTGACACTGGTATATTTCATGTCTGTAACCATCCCACGTCTTCGCTAACTTATGGGCCGCAGCTGAGGCCTTGACTGAGGATGAGACCCAGGAAAAGGAGGAGCTTATTGCCCAAGGTTTCGAGGATTGGAGTCGGCGGGATTTCCAACAGTTTGTTCGCGCGCTGGAGTCTTATGGGTGGTATGCTGTTACCTCTCTGCCTATACATCGGACTTGTGCTGATATCCACCACAGGACCGAAGATTTTGATTTGCTGGCATCCGAGATTCAGGATAAGACAACGCAAGATGTCGCCGCATATTACCCTGTGTTCCGGAAGAAATGGAAAGAGCTCTCAGGTATCGGGCTTGTCATGAGACACGTATGAAGGCTTTCCTGACCTCTTACCCCTAGAACACCCTCGCATCGCCGCCCGCATAGCGGAAGGTGAGGCGAAGCGCAACAAACGTTCGAATCTTGAAGCATTACTCGCAAAGAAGATTGGCGCGTTCCGATACCCGATGCAGGAACTAGAGCTGAACTACCCAACCACGAAGGGCAAGGTCTACTCGGAAGAGGAGGACCGTTACCTGTTATGTCGGCTAAGCCACTATGGCATGCGGACGGACGACGTGTACGAACGTATCAAGAAAGACATCTCAGAGTTCCCCGTGTTTCGCTTTGATTGGTTCTTCAAGAGCCGCTCACCACAGGAGCTTCAGCGTCGGTGTAACACGCTATTGGGCATGATTGAGAAGGAAGCCGAGCAGGAGGAGATACGAACCAAGAGCGGTTCGAGCTCATCTCGGGGCAAGGTACGTTGATATACATGGGTACGTATGTGTGGGTGAAGGGTGCTGACATTTATTCGAGCAGAAACGGGTGATCGAAGAGGTCCAGAAGGCGGACAAAGTAGACAAGATATCTCGGGCATCGACCCCCGCGAGTGCGAGTGCAAGCGCGGGCGGAGGTGCGGGTGGTCCGGCCAAGCGTCCATCCAAGAAAAAGAAGACGTAGACAGCGCGCTAGACCTCTCGCTTCTTGTTTATCCTCTCTTTGTGACATACATATACTACCCGAATTCATAGTCTTTTCACTGTAGTCTAGATGAACTCAGCTCTTGCATACACGCATTGTCAGTGAGTAAGTACGGCGCGTGTATTGTGAAGACAGAGAGACGAGTACTTGCACTTATCTGGGACGCTATGTGAGCTCAGTAGAGCCCACGACGTGGTGTGACAACCGTGGCTTCTTTTTGAACCCATTATGGAATCTCACGTAGCACTTCGTTGTAACATTGGCGTCTATGCATGTACTGGTCGTATGGTAGCAACAAGGACATACGTAGGAGAGCCGTGCATTTCCAATTCTTTGGACATAGGTTGGCATGGGACGTGTGGATTACGGGATAGATGTCCACGTACTAATGGTGTGTGCATATCAACCTGACTGTTGGTCGTATTCACACTTTTCAGCCATGAGGTTCGCCTTAGCTATTTTGGCCATGGTCAACCGAGAGAGGGATGGTGTCAGTGTGTCGTGTCACTCACCCGGGCCACTCACTCATGCTAAGACCTGGTGTGGGAAAACTCGCGCGCATCATAACGGTTGGGGTTCAAGCTGACCGCGGTGTCTTTTCTTTATCTTTCTAAGCCGATCCTCATCATCCATGCAACAAAAGTTGGCTTGTTTATCTCCTTGCCGATCTC
>Ga0307510_10006805_pt1 | contig 13635 bp, 12 predicted proteins | sample 12_EM_MG_FD_207224 | JGI IMG/M metagenome (GOLD analysis project Ga0307510, IMG submission 207224) | Populus trichocarpa ectomycorrhiza microbial communities from riparian zone in the Pacific Northwest, United States - 12_EM | ecosystem: Host-associated > Plants > Roots > Unclassified | place... | reverse complement strand
GAAAACGCGGCCATCAGTTATGATTTCACCTTCGATATGACGGAACAGAACGGTCTCGCCGCGGAAGTGGATTTCGCCAACGTGCTCAGCCATGGCCTGTTCAGCATGCCGGCGAAGGGATCCAGCGATCTGCAGCGCCAGACGGTTCGGATTTTCCGGGTCAATGATACGTTTGGCGAGCTGATCAATTTCCGCCGCGGTCGGTGCACCGAGGACGGGTCACCCGAGAATTTCGCCTACCCCGTCAGCGGCCGGATCGGGCTTGGCGAACTGGTCGAGACGTTTGTCGATCTCAACGAATTCCAACGGCTGACCGGCTCGAAAGCGGGCGATACGGTCCCGACAATCGCAGACACATTCAATTTTCAAACCACGCTGATAGGCTCGGTGACGCCTCAGGTTACCCTTACCCCCCTGAACCGTTTATTCAATGTGTCCGGCGCGTCGCTGGCTGCAACCACGCAGCGAAAGGACATTCACAGGGTAATTGTCGCGATGTCGCTGCCGCCACCACCGAAAGGCCAACCGGCTCCCGCTGTTCATGGCTTCCTTGGAAGTTCGACATCCTCCCCTCGTCCGTCGACGGCGATCGAGCGCAACAATAACGCCATCGACGACGCTATCAACCGAAGCATTATCAACCGGCTTGGATCACCGAACCTCAACCTGAACTTGAACTAATGGCAGGAGGAACCTATGGCGAAGAAGGCAAAGAAAGCGGTAAAGGCGAAAAAGAGCCCAACGTTCGGCGTCTCGATTCAGAAAGTTCTTGAAAAGATGAAGGCGATCGTCGACGGCAACAAGGAAGCCGAATTTCTGGAGAAATGTGCAGCCCTGAAGGAAGACCGGTTTGTGACCGTCAACTCCCGGATCGTAAAACTCGTCAAGAAATTCGAGCTCGCTCACGGCCTCGCCCCCAAGCGCCCGACCGCCGGTGCACGCGCCGCAGCGGCTGCCCCAAGCACGGCGTCCTCATCGGAAGATGAAACCTGCTTCAAGCATTGACGGCTTGAGGCTCGCTGCTGCTTGGTCCGCCTCCCGACAGCCTTGGTGGGGCGCGCGTCTTACGACAGCGCCTTCAGCGCCGCCTTGCCGGCATATTTCGCCTGCTCGCCGAGCTGCTGCTCGATGCGCAGGAGCTGGTTGTACTTGGCGGTGCGGTCCGAGCGGGCCAGCGAGCCGGTTTTGATCTGGCCGCAATTGGTCGCGACCGCGAGATCGGCAATGGTGGAGTCTTCAGTCTCGCCGGAACGGTGCGACATCACGGCGGTGTAGCCGGCCTTGTAGGCCATTTCGACCGCGGAAAGCGTCTCCGTCAGCGTGCCGATCTGGTTGACCTTGATCAGGATCGAGTTGGCGCGGCCGTTCTTGATGCCGTCGGCAAGGCGGGTGACGTTGGTGACGAACAGATCGTCGCCGACCAGCTGGCACTTCTTGCCGATCAAATCGGTCAGTTCCTTCCAGCCATCCATGTCGTCTTCCGACATGCCGTCCTCGATGGTGACGATCGGATAGCGCGAGACCAGATCGGCGAGGTACTTCGCCTGCTCGGAGCGCGAGCGCGTCTTGTTCTCGCCGCCATAGACGTAAGCGCCGTCCTTGAAGAACTCGGTCGCCGCGCAATCGAGGCCGAGCATCACGTCCTCGCCCGCCTTGTAGCCGGCCTTGCCAATGGCGCTCACCACGAAATCAAGCGCGGCATCCGCAGACGGCAGGTTCGGCGCAAAGCCGCCCTCGTCGCCGACATTGGTGTTGTGTCCGGCCTTCTTCAATTCGCCCCGCAGCGTGTGGAAGATTTCCGATCCGCAGCGCAGCGCTTCGGCGAAGCTCGCCGCGCCCACCGGCAGGATCATGAATTCCTGGAAGTCGATCGGGTTGTCGGCGTGCACGCCGCCGTTGATGATGTTCATCATCGGCACCGGCAAGGTACGCGCCGAGGTGCCGCCGACATAGCGATAGAGCGGCATGTCGAAGGATTCGGCCGCCGCCTTGGCGCAGGCCAGCGAGACGCCGAGGATGGCGTTGGCGCCTAACCGGCTCTTGTTTGGGGTGCCGTCGAGATCGATCATGATCTGGTCGATCTGCACTTGTTCCTCGACGGCCTGATCGCTCAGCGCCTCGAAGATTTCGCCGTTGACGGCCTCGACCGCCTTCTGCACGCCCTTGCCGAGATAGCGCTTCTTGTCGCCGTCCCGGAGCTCAACCGCCTCATGCGCGCCGGTGGAGGCCCCCGACGGCACCGCCGCGCGGCCGATCGAGCCGTCTTCCAGCACCACATCGACTTCAACGGTGGGATTGCCCCGGCTATCGAGAATTTCGCGGCCAATGATGTCGACGATGGCGGTCATGTCTTTAACTTTCCTGGGAATGGTGGGTCAGGTTTCGAGGGCGTCTTACACGGCGCGCAAGCAAATGTGAACGCTTGACCGGTGGCCTTTTCCGGACGGTAGAAACCCGTCAGGATAGACTGCTTCAAGGTTGATCACAGCGTCCAAAGCTTCACGTGCACAAGCCGGGGTAACGCAATGAATCGCCGTCAGTTTCTCAGGTCCGCCGCCTTTGGAGTCCTCGCCGCGCCCGCCCTGTTGCGAAAGGCCGCCGCCCAGGAGGGCCCGTTCCGCGTCAAATATTATCCGGTCACGGCAGGCATGGGCTCCCGCGACACCACCCCCGGCCCCGACGGCACGATCTGGTTCTGCGGCCAGCGCAACGGCACGCTGGGGCGTCTCGATCCCCGCGATGGGTCCCAAAAGCTGGTCGACCTCGGCAAGGGCGCGGCGCCCCATGGCGTGATTATCGGTCCTGATGGCGCGCCCTGGGTGACCGAGGGCGGCCAGAACGCGATCGCACGCGTCGACCCCGGTGATCACAAGGTGACGCTGTTCCGCCTGCCCGAAAAGGAAGCCTACGCCAATCTCAACACCGCCGTGTTCGACAGGAACGGCACCTACTGGTTCACCGGACAATCCGGCATCTATGGCCGGCTCGACCCGAAATCGGGCGACATGACCGTGTTCAAGTCGCCGCGCGGGCGCGGCACCTACGGCATGACCATCACGCCGAAGGGCGACATCTGGTACGCCTCGCTCGCCGGCAACCACATCGCCAAAATCGACACCGCGACCGGCAACGCGACCGTGGTCGAGCCGCCGACGCCCAATCAAGGCGCACGCCGGGTGTGGTCGGACTCCAAGGGCCGGATCTGGGTTAGCGAGTGGAACAGCGGCAATGTGTCGGTGCACGATCCCGCCGACGGCTCCTGGAAAGCCTGGAAGCTGCCCGGCAGCAATCCGCGCACCTACGCCGTCTATGTCGACGACAAGGACAAGGTCTGGGTCACCGATTTCGGCGCCAATGCGATTCTGCGCTTCGATCCGGTAACGGAAAAATTCAACGCGTTCCCGAGCGACAAAGCGGGCGCGAATGTGCGCCAGCTCGACGGCCGGTCCGGTGAAACCTGGGGCGGCGAATCCGGCAATGACCGCCTCGTCGTGATTCAGACGGTCGCGCCTGCGTGAGATCGTTCGCCCTGCTGCTGCTGTTGTCCCTGCTCCTGCCCGCCTCCGCCACCGCGGAGGAAAACGGCGTACGGGCGTTCACGTCCTGCCGCGCCTGCCACAGCCTCGACCCGGCCGAACGTGGCCTGCCCGGCCCCAATCTCTCAGGCGTGATCGGCCGCGCCATCGGCGGTGCCGCGGAATTCGACTATTCGCCGGTGCTGCGCAAGGCGCGTGAAGATGGGCTGCGCTGGGATGCGAAGCGCCTGGAGGCTTTCCTCGCCGATCCGGCCGCGATGTTTCCGGGATTGTGGATGTCGATGCGCGGGATCGAGGACGCCGCCGAACGGCTGGCGCTGGTGCGCTTTCTCGAAGATCCCGCCTCGCGCTGATAGTTGACGATCGACCCCGTTGCGTCCATGTCAGCCCTCGCAACAGGACGATCATGATGGCCAGGAAATCATTGCCGAAATCATTACAGCTCGGCCGCGCCGTGGAATGGCCGGACAGCCCGGAAAAGGCGCAGCTCGACCGCGTGCCCAATCCGCAAGCGGACACCAATTATCTGGTTCGCTTCACCGCGCCGGAATTCACCTCGATATGCCCGGTGACGGGCCAGCCTGATTTCGCGCATCTGATGATCGACTATGTGCCGGGCCAGTGGCTGCTGGAATCCAAATCGCTGAAACTCTATGTCGCGAGTTTTCGCAATCACGGCGCGTTTCATGAGGATTGCACCGTGATGATCGGCAAGCGGATCGCGGCTGAGATCAAGCCGAAATGGCTTCGCATCGGCGGCTACTGGTATCCGCGCGGCGGCATCCCGATCGACGTGTTCTGGCAGACCGGTAAGCTGCCCAAGGGCATGTGGGTGCCCGATCAGGGCGTCGCGCCCTATCGCGGGCGGGGGTGAGCCATCGCCTGTCCCGGCCCTCAGATCCGGTCGGCACTTCACAAAAGTGCCACCAGCGGATCAGAGGTCAGGATCGAACCAGAAGTCATCAGGTAAATCCGTTAGATCGTCAGTGACGGTGGCTGCGCCCGTGAAATCCTCGTCTCGAAAGTACAGGCTGCGGGTGATCAGGACTGGGGCGCCGGCGGAGACCGCTGCCACCAGACCGTTGCGGGAGTCCTCGATGGCCAGGCAAGACGCGGCAGGCAGACCGAGAGCGTCAAGAGCCGCGTGATAGGCGTCCGGTTGCGGCTTTTTGTTGGGCACGTCGTCCCCGGAAACGATCACGTCGAAATTCCGATTCCAGTCTGGTCCCAGATTTCGGCTCAATAATGCGCCGATATTGTCCCGCGACGTGGTCGTGACGATCGCCAGCCGCAACCGCCCGTCGCGGGCTTGAAGGATCAGGTCGGCTACTCCCGGTCGGAGACCGCAGGCGCCGCTATCAACCAGTTCGGCATATCTGCGCGTCTTGAAGCGGTGCAGCTCGTTGATGTGGCTATCTGACAGATCGAAGCGATCCTCGGGCAGCGACTCCCAAAAATGCCTGATGCGTTCTCTTCCCCCTGCGATCCGCAGCAGCCTGCCGTAAGTTGCGACATCCCAATTCCACGGCAGATCGAAATAGCTGAAAGCTTCATTGAAGGCGCGGCGATGAAATTCCTCGGTTTCCGCCATGGTTCCGTCAACGTCGAACATGATCGCCCTGAACCGATTCAAGTTGGCCTCGCTCCGTGCTGGCCGATGCCCGTTCGATAGATCGCGAAGCGAACTTGACCCACACGCCCTGGAATTGCGACTTTGAAATTCTGATGGGCAGCCAAATTTTTGCTTATGTTTGCCGAGATCAGCGCTCCGCGCTCAACCTGCATCGGCGATCGAATCCGATGCCGTAAACGCGCGGGGTTGGCACGCTTTCGACGGTACGCGGGGGCTTGCTCAATGCCAGCGTCTTGACCGGCAGCAGCAGCGCCTGAATGCGCAGCAGCATCGCGTGCACGATTCCGACGGCATCGACGACGTGGAGCGCGAAGCCCTTGAACGCGCCGACCTGCCCAGAGGCGGTGCGGTCGTGGTTACTGGTGTAAGCATTGGCTACGCAACTGCTGCCGGATGCGGTGAATTTCCTCGATGGGAGTGCTGCGAGAGCGCATGTATCATGAGAGCGGAATCTCGTCATCCACCGGTCAAGCGGGGTGAACCGTGGGCTTCTGCCTGAGAATCCCCCGGCGATCATGAATCAAACCCTCCAGCCGATGGGCTGCTATATTCAGCGTGGTGGTATCCACCGCACTCTCGTCGCCGCTCGCTGCCCTGGCGCGTTGGGCTTTAAGGATGTTGTCGATTTCGTCCTCGATATCCGACAGTTCGGCTTCGGACTCAACCTTCCGTATGCGCCGCGCCAAGGCATAAAGCGAATCCAGCGGACCTTCCGGGGCTTGTGGATTTCCGATCCCCAGAAATTTCCAGCCGGCCGCAAGAACAGATGCGACACCGCCCAGGATCATCGGCGCCAAAAAGATTTCATTGCCATATTTATCCAGGAAGGATTGTTGCGTGCCGTTGTAGTAGGCCGCCGCCCCTGGATGTACCGCAAGGTAGGCATCTGGATCGATGCTGGCAGCCGTGATCTGCGCGAGAAGCGGCTGCTCGGTCATAAGGTCCCGGCGCGCGGTCATGATCGTCTGGGTAAGCGTTGCGATGACGTCGGAACTGAGTTTCTTGTTGGCGACCCGGTAAAGCGACGTCCTTAGTGTCGTCACGTCGTCTTCCGGCACGGGCGGCGATCCGCGCAGGGTACCCTTCGGCACATCGAAGCTCTCATAGGCCCGGTCGGCCTCCGCTATTGCTCCGGCGGAGTCTATGGCGATCAGAACCGGTAGCGCCTTCGGACCCTGTTGAAAAAGCCCCCGTACGAGCGACAAATATTTCCCGCTTAGAGGGATGACCACCAACAGCGCGCTGACTTCCTTGGATTGGAGCGCCTGCCGGGCTTCCGTCAAAGCCAGGTTCTTGAACAGGACTTTTGCGCGAGGCAGGTCATACGTATTGTTCAGGACATCGACAATCTTTGCGTTCACCTCACCTCCAAGAACACCAACAGTGCGGCCCTTGAGTGCGCTTATGCTCGTGATAGATGAACCTGGCGGAGCAATGATCAGCGCGGCCATATGAGCGACCACCAGGACGGCCTGCGCTTGCGACAAGTCGCCAACGTCACCGCGAACCACAGCCAGATCCGCTTTCCCCGCCGCAAAAGCCTTGGCGGCTTCAAGGGCGGTGCCGGTATCGCTTACGTTGAGCCTGACGGGCGCCTTGATCGAAGCCAGCCGGCCGGCAATGGCCGACATCGCCTTGGCGGCCTCCCCGTCAATCGAGCCGACCGCGACCGTGAGTGTTATGGGGCGCGTATAATAGCGATAGCCGAGGAGGCTTACGCCGGTCACGACGACGACAACACCGGCAAGGAGGACTATGCGACGCCACAACGACAATCTTGTTAGGTTCATGCGCATAGTTCCAAGTTCGCAAACCCCCGGATGAGCCCCGCGCTATCCCGATGGGCCTCAGTCCACTTCTTGATGGCGTGCTGGACATCTGTGATGAAGGAGGCAGAGAAATCCCGAAAATCATCAGACCGTTGGCGGCCTGCAGGGCGCAGCGAGCCGCAGGCCCAGGCAGTAACCGAGCGACGTGAATGCTACGCCTGAAAAATACAATGCCGTCTCAAAGTTTGAGAACGCCCCTAGCGCGGCGTCGATCAATGCTAAAAATGCGCCCACCGCAGCGGAAGCAGTTATTATCGGACTTAGTGCCCGCTCAGCACCAGCGTCTTGATCGGCAGCAGCAGCGCCTGGATCCGCAGCAGCAAGGCGTGCACAAGTCCGGTTGCATCGACGACGTGCAACCAGAAGCTTTTCAGTGTGCTGAGTTTCCCGGAGGAAATCAGCTCGTGATTGCTGGTATAGGCATTGGCGATACAGCTGCTGCCGGCCGTCACGCCGTCAAGACCGTCTTTGTAGAGCGGCTCCATGAACACGAGGATTGTTCCCGGACGCACCGTGTTCTGCGCCTCGAGCAGTTGCTCGCCGCCCCTGAACTGTCCCGCTGCGATGTAATTCTGCACATTCGTCACCACCAACGGGATGATCACCCAGGGCTTCGAGATGCAGGTGGCCTCAGCCACCATTCCGACCTTCATGACCTGGCCTTCGATCTGGCCAAACCCCGCGGTAAGCACGCGCTGCCCGGCGCCTTCGGGGATCAGGATGCCCGCAGGCCGCAAAATCGGATTGACGATGTCGCCGGGGCGCAGCAGGAACTGCTCCACGCGGCCGTTCACGCCCGCCCGGATAAAGGTCTTGTCCAGATCGACCTGCGCCTCGGCGAGCGCCGCTTCCGCGCTTGCCTTCTCAGCTGGAATGAGCGCGGTGACCCGCGTCGACGCGGATTGTTTCGAAGCCGTCGCCGCGTCGAGAGAACCCTGACGTCCTGCGACAGCCACCTGCAGCTTTTCGATGTCACGTTGTGGCACAATGCCAGGGTTACGTCGCTGCAACTCACTTTTGACGTCGAGCTCGTCCTGAGCCTGCTGGACCGCGTTTTTTGCTTCCTGAAGCTGGCCCTCCGACTTGAGAACATCCGCCTCTGCCGCCAGCATCGAAGCATCGACCTCTGCGATCTTGCGCCTGGCGGTTTCCAGAGTCGCCTGCTGTTTTGAGTTGTCCAGCCTGAACAGCACGTCGCCCTGCTTGACCTGCGCGCTGTAATCGACGTGGACCTCGGCCACCCGGCCAACCGTTTCGCTGATGATTGGAACAGTGCGGAAGTACATCGTTGCCGTCGGCGTGGAAGGATGAAAATAGAAGATCATCGTGATCAGCGAGACGGTCAGCATCAGGCAGGTCACGATGCCGAAGCGCAGCTCGAACCACACCGAAAAGAAGGTGATCTCGTGGCCAAAACGCTTTCCCTGCACATAGCGGCGATAGAGATAGTCCGGAAGTATTGTCAGCATGGAGCAAAGCATCAGTTCAAACATGGCCGCGCACCTCGCGTTTGGCGCCACCGGCCTTCGCGTCATCGATAGCCGCCGCGTGAGAGCCCGCTTCATCCGGCGCTTCGAATAAATCTTCCTCCGGCGGAACACCCGCCATCTTCTCGACGGATCCGGCAATCCTGTGTAGCGGCGTACCGAAATCCGGCAGGTCGACCATCGCAAGCAGCAAGCCGACTACCCAAAACAGGTGGATGTGGGTGAAAAGCGCCAGCAAGCCCAACACCGCCACGATTTCGAACTGAAGCTTGTGCCCCCTGTGCGCCATTCGCTCCGGGAGCGTATGCAGGTGCAGGTAGAGATTTCCGACCGCCAGAACGGAAACAATCAGAAAGATGCCGACCGCCCACATAAACACATCGGTGTCACCCGGAGCGGTGATGAAGCCTGGCAGATGATGCGGTGCGGCGGGATTAATCGACTCACTCAAGAGGCTCTCCATTCGAACGCCCGCGATTATTCCGCGGACCATTTAGAGCACGAGGCCAAATTCGACCCCGTTAAGGGAGCTAATCGTTGATTTAGGTCAATAGCCGAGAGCGCCGACAGTCAAAGCCGGCTCATCCTTGCACAATATGGAAACTTGGCAAGCGCTGAACGTGCGTCCTGCGACTGGAGAGGGGTTGATCTCAATCGTTCGCCTTGAACCAGACGACGGTTGCGACCGACCACCGCACATGCACAATACCTTTTCCGGTATCCTCGGGCTGATCGTCCCGCTCTTTCTCGCCGCCACAATTGCGACCGCCGCACCGTCGGCAAAAGCGGCCGAAGACCGCTACATCGCCGCGCGCGACGCCGCGATCGAGAAATTTTCGGCGATCTACGATGCCGGAAACGCCGACGACACGGCGCGGAAGGCCGAGGATGCCGCCAGCGCCGATCTCGCAGCGCAGATGCGCGCCATTCTCAATGAGCCTGACCGCGACGGCTTCGGGCCGGCCAAGCTGAACATCGACACCTTCTCCAAGGGTGACGAAGGCTTCGGGACGCTCGACGGGTTGCGGTTCGATGCCATCCTCGGGAAGAATGGCGAGACGGCAGGCCAGAACGGTGCCGACGGCAAGTATGTCGAACCCAAAGCGCATATCATCGTCACGACGCAAACGCTGTTCGAACGTTGGCTCCGCGCCCACAAGGACTGGTGGGGCAAGCACACCAAAAACGTGCCGCAACAGATTGGCGCCGCGCTGAAAGACGAGAGTTTTTACACCCAGGCAATATCAAGCGGGTCAGCGGTAGTAAATTTCAATTCGCTGCCGATCGCAAGGCCAGCCGCCGCCAGCTTCGCCTACGCCATGCTGGCAGGGCGAACCCAATCCGAAATCCCTGATGCAGCCGACAATGTATTCGTGTCCGTGATCGCCAATGGCAAGGTTTACATCGCCTACGGATCGATCGATCCCAAGGTGCAGGTCCCGGCCTGCCTCGCCATCCGGACCAGTTACAACAACAAGGCCGAACAGGCGGACGACGACCTCCGATCCGAGAAGATCGACAGGAAGGCCTACGGCAAACTGGGAGACCTGCGCCAGAAAGGCGAAGACGCCTACAAGCGCTGCTTCACGCAGAATGCACCAAAGCAGCCTTCCTTTGCCGAAGCAACCAGGCAGGCCGAGAGGCTGTTGACGTCAGCCCTCAATACGCGCTGAGCAGGTCGACCTTGGCGTGGACCAGTGGCGGCTATTTCTCGATATACCATGACCCGTCCCAATCCTGGGGCGGCGGGTTTGCCTTGAGGCCCTCAATGCGGCTGATCAGAGCCATCGACGGACCGTCGTCGGGTACCGCCTCGAGCGAGGCGCCGAGCGCGCGAAGCGCATCGTCCCATTTCCGTTCGCGATAGGCAGCAAGTCCTTCAAGATACCTGTCCCGGGACGTCAGTTGTTGCGGCACGAGTTCGCCTTTGCGTCCAAGAATTTCGAAAATCCGCTCCGAGCGGGTCTGGCCCGCCACCACTACCCTGTCGATCTCCCGAACCTCGATCGCTGCACTGGCCGCGTTGAAAACCCTCTCGGAAATCAGATTGCGGGTGCCATACGCCTTGTTCGCGGCCTCCAGCCGCGAGGCGAGGTTCACCACGTCGCCCATCACGGTATAACTCATCATGACATCAGAGCCGATGCTACCGACCAGTGCTTCGCCAGTGGCAACGCCGATCCTCAAATCACATGTCTCCATGGGGGTACCCAGGACGCCAAGCAATTCCGGAATTTCGCGACGCAGGGTCGAGATGCATTCGATCATTTCCACGGCTGCTAGACATGCAAAGCGCGCGTGATCCGCCTCGTCGACGAACGGAGGACCCCAGTAGGCCATGATGCCGTCACCGATATATTTGTCGATGATGCCCCGGTTGGTGCGGATCGGTTCGGACATGATGGACAGATAGCGGTTCATGACCTTGACCAGCCCCTGGGGCGTCATGCCTTCACTCAGGCTGGTGAACCCTTTGAGGTCGCAGAACATGACGGTCATCACCCGCCGCTGGCCTTCCGCCGCGGTCAGGTTCGGCCGGTCGATCAACCCTTCCACGACGCGTGGATCAATGTACTTGCCAAATGTTTCCCTGATGCGCTCGTTGTCGCGCAGTTGCAGGACCATCCGGTTGAAGGCGGCAGCCAGTTGTCCGATTTCGTCGCCCGTCGTCACATCGATGGATTGATCGAGGCGGCCCGCCTCGACCGCTCGCGTACCCTCGAGCAATTTCCGGACAGGCCGGCTGATGCCGCCGCTGACAAGGTTGGCAAAAACCAGGCCGACAATCGCCGCAAGCGCCGTCACAATCATCGAGATCAGTACCGCCTGGGTCTGCTCCGACCTGATCTTCGCGATGGCGCCGTAGCTCACCTTGACCATCTCACCGCGAACGGCGTCGATCTTGTCATCCAGTTCGTCGCGAAGCGCATCCGCTCGCGCCAGACTACGCCGCACTGCCGCAAAGTCCCGGGCCTCAAGGAGTGAAAGCAGTTCCCCCGACTCCTGTCTCAGATGACGGCGGGACTCACTCATCAAGCTGTCGATTCGACTCTCGACGCGCGCCAGTGCGGCATTGTCCGAGGGCGTGTTCGTGTCGTCTATGATCGCATTGATGAGCTTGCGGGCAGCCTGCGCCTCGCTGTCAACTTCGGAATCCTTGGCATAGTACAACTGCTTGCGCGTCTTGTACCCGATCTCATCGGGCGGATCCTGCATTTTTGCGATCACCATCCGGCGAAGCGCGAGAGCCCTTTCAAACGATAAAACATTGATCCGCGTCAAATGGGTGTTGACCGGCGTGTACCTTGTCGTCAGTTCATCGAGCAGGCGGCCGACCTGGCTGACCATCACCATCGACAGCACAGAAGTCGCTACCATGAGGACGATCAAACCGACGGCGATGGCGACGATCCGCCTTCTGATCGACTGCCGGATCATCGATCCAGACAATTTCCGCAGGTTTTCGGTGAGCGTAACGGAAATGGCGGCTCTCCCGCTTGGGCTCGCGGACTTTGCCGAGACACCCCAGGACGACTGAAACCGTATCCATGGTCAGCTATTGCAATCGAGATCGCCGACCTTGATCTGGATCAACGGGTAGCTGGCCTAATACGCGCTGAGCAGATCGACCTTGGCGTTGGCGAGGATCAGGCGCCGCGCCAGCAGCGCGGACAAATTCCGCATGATCTTCATCGCGATCTGCGGGTGTAGCCGGCGATAATCATCAAAACTGTCGAGAGGCAGTTCGAGGCAGGTCACCGGCGTGTCGGCCCACACGTCAGCGCTGCGGTAGTTCTCGATGATGGCCATCTCGCCGAATTCCATGCCGGGCCCGAGCGAGGCAAGCCGCACGCCGCTCGGCAGCTTCACGCTGACCATTCCGCTCTGCAGGAAGAACAGCGAGTTAGCCGGCTCGCCTGCACAGACGATGCGTTGACCGGCCTCATAACGGCGGGCGGTCGAGAGCTCCGCCAGCGCCGCGATTTCGTCGGCGGCCAAATCCGACAGTAACGCCTGCTCCCCGAGATGGCTGGTTTCCTTCGATGAGGTAAAGCCGCCATAGCGATAGATGACCTGGTCCTCAGCCCATTCGATGGCGTCGTCGAGCAGCGCAAAACGCCGCAATCTTTGCGGCTCGGCCATTCGCGCGCGAATTTCCGTCCAGACCGCCGACGTCGCCTCAAGGCCGGTCAGAATCGCGGTGATGCCGGTATTGCCAAGCAAGGTGAGGTTCTCGCTGAGCAGCTGCGCGCCCGCTGCGGTCAGATCAGGCACCCGCCGAAAATCCAGAATGAGCAGCGGTGCGTTCGGCGGTTCGCCGGCCAGCCGCCGCGTCACATAGTCGATCGCCGCGAAGTTCAGTGCCCCGACCAGTTCGATCACCCTGATATCGCTGTGCCGCTCGTCCAGGATCTGCTGCTCGTGGGGCTGGCGGCTACGGCGCGACGAGATGCCGAATATGTCGTAGTCGGCGATGATACAGGTGCGGACATCGGCGCTGCGGTTGAGCATGTGCAGGTCGAAGCGCGACGACAGCGCCTCGCAGACCTTCAAGCCACGCACGCTGTTGCCATGGCTATCGAGGCATGGCGAAAAGGTGCCGAGCCCCAGTTGCGACGGAAGCGCTGCGACAATGCCGCCGCCGACGCCGCTCTTGGCTGGAATGCCGACACGATAGATCCATTCGCCGGCGTAATCATACATGCCCGAACTCGTCATGACCGAGAGCGTACGCGCCACGATGTTGGGCGAAATGACGGAAGCGCCCGTCACCGGATTGACGCCGCGATTGGCAAGCGTCGCCGCCATGACCGCAAGATCGCGCGCGGTGACCAGGATGGCGCATTGCCGGAAATAGGTGTCCAGCACCGCATCGACATCGTCCTGCAGCACGAGGTAATTCCGCAGCAGCCAGGCAATCGCCCGATTGCGGTTGCCTGTCAGCGCTTCCGAGGCATGCACGGCGTCGTCGACGTCGAGCTCGCGCCCGGCAAACTGACTGAGCTTCTCGCGGATGCGTTCGAACGCGAGCGCACCGTCGACCTGATGGATCAGGCCGGAACATGCGATCGCGCCGGCATTGACCATCGGGTTGAACGGCCGGTTGTCGTTGGTCAGCCGGATCGAATTGAACGCCTCGCCACTCGGCT
>Ga0307510_10006804_pt1 | contig 13636 bp, 12 predicted proteins | sample 12_EM_MG_FD_207224 | JGI IMG/M metagenome (GOLD analysis project Ga0307510, IMG submission 207224) | Populus trichocarpa ectomycorrhiza microbial communities from riparian zone in the Pacific Northwest, United States - 12_EM | ecosystem: Host-associated > Plants > Roots > Unclassified | place... | reverse complement strand
AAAGGGCAAACAGAACCAAACCAACTACCCTAGTCAAACAATATGGGGTGGAAGAAACATAGACCAAATATTAATATTGTACCCATATCCTTTGCCTGCCAACAGAGGATGTGAAAAAGTGTCTCTACTCACTGTGCGGCTCAAATGCCCATACCCTATAACCACACATCTCCTAGCCAAATACCCTATATGCAATCCAACACCAGGCCGTTCGGACCACGGGAAACTATGCCAATCCGGTATCACAGCTATAATATTTTCGAAAATTTTAATTTTAATAATACGGTATCTTCCACACAAGGAAACTATCCTACACCTGTGCCTAGCTGGCTGCAGAACGGATGGGATGCGAAATTCATCTTTGTGTCGCCGAGCACACTGAACGGGTCCCAAACCACACCTCCTTCGTCGCGACAATCCCTTCACTTAGCCAAAACGGCCGGGATGTGAGATTTTTCGCCTTTCTATTATACTACCAAAAACAATGGAGTAATCTCGAGCTGGTTGGGGTACCGTGTTGATTGGTGGGGTATGGCGCGGCAAGCGATTCCCCCGCATCTGTTAGTTTGTATTATACTAGAGTGGTGGCCATACCGGTATGGGAATCCTAGTTTACTGAACTCTTTTGTTTCCTTTTTTTTTTTTTTACTCGCATGTTTGGGTTCCGGCGATCTGTTACTATTACACTAGAGGCATTCAGCCCCGGGGCGGGGAAGCGTTTGTGCAAGTATTTCAACCTGCAAACCTGGTGGTTGTGTGCCACGCCTTTTCGCACACAAAACTACTTTATGATAAATCAACTCAAAAATTGACACTCGAAAAACGCTTTTTCAACGCCGGGGCTGAACGCCTCTACCATGGATAGAGGTTTCAGGGTTGGCTAGAGTAGATGTTCACAGGGTATCACTAGAGGAGACGTGCGGGGGGGCTGTGCCTATGACGCCAGACTTGAGCGGCCCTGCGAGAGTCTATGGCAGGCCATGGATATTTCTTGTTGTCCTATTCTGTTACACAACTGTCAATGTAGGGGCATCTGGCAGCCCTTTGGCCGTAGATTTGAAAACTGGAATCCATGACCCCTTCACAATTCTGACTTATTCCAAGCCCAAGCTGCTGTCCTTCATCACTGATGTTCCCGTTTCCGGTGCTTCTCTATCCATGAAGAGGCCCTTCTATTAGCAGCCAGTGACCAATACTTATGCCTCCCTTTTTCGAGTGTCTTTCTCGAGGGTATCTCCACTTCTAATATATAGTCAGGTCAGGTCACCAGGCCGCTTTGCTGATGGTCTCACAAGGGATTCTTCCCAAATACCCCCGTTTTGGACACAATTTTAACAGCTTGGCTTTTTGTATGCGCAATGTACCGTGGGGTCAGGAGGTGTGCTGGTGAATTGCGAGATGCATTATGCATTAACGTACGACGGTTAAAATACTTCCCATTCATGCCAATAGATCTTTGTATCAGTCGCCAAATAAGGGACGTTAGTGGACTCAGAAAGGGGATTCATAAACTTAGCTTGTATCATGCTATTATAATATTATCAGGTGGGGGCCCTTGACAGCTTATGGAAGGTTATGTTGAGCTATAGAGAAACTTAATTTTACTTGAGAGCCTAATTTGTGTTTGGCAGAAACCCTTTATCACGAGAACTCACTCGTGCCTCCTCCTCAGGACTTTCATTCAATTCCACAGTAGACACACATTCAAAGCCCAATGTTTCCGGGATAGAATCCCAGCCATCAGACCCTGGCTCCCGGATAAAAACCTGTGCCTCTGAGATGTAGCCTTTTCTCCCAAGGGGGAGTGGTCAATAGCACTATGGGCTTTAATGAGTTGCCAGCGTGGAGGGGGAAGCGCGAGGTCCTGGGTAGGCATAGTGACATTACACCGATAGTTTACTTGAGCTCCTATGAGTAAGAAAAACCTATGCGGCTCGGCAATATATCCCGAGAAGATTCGGAGCTAGCAAGCCCTCAGCTAGGGTTAGGTAACAATAGAAAACAAAGTGGGATTCTGGTAATTCATGGGATCCAACTACTTCGGGCTGCTATCAGCAGGCTTCTTTAATCCTGGCATCGCCTAATTGTCGTGATTAAAACAAGCACCTCCCTCAATGTTGTGTTGGAGCCTAATGAACGCATCGAAGAATAGAAGAGTGAAAGAGCAACAATCAGCTCCAAGAACAGCTAAACATGGAAGCGCAGTGGGTGGACGACCCCTACCTCTCCTATCATAGCTAAGAGCAAGCTGGGAGATGTATATCTCTGCGGAACCAATAACTCCCAAATCCTAAGAAGACTCGACGAACCCCAAAGGAACATAATTTAGAAAGCTGATAGATCACTATCTCTCTCCCGGGATCTCAAACAATCTGGAACTGTCCTGATATCCCGTGATCCTCCAGGATCCCTAAAGTTTGTAGCCTATGCCAACTACCCTATGTCAGACGGCATGGGGTGTGAAAGGAACAATACTGAACCAAACGCCTGATAATACGATATCATACTGGGCAGCAGCGGATATCAACTGGGCTAAAAACAGATATCCTATCATATGCCCATCATCATAATATGTGAATGCAGCAAACCATGTGCCCATCATACTCGCCGCACACCTCAAAATCGCACGCCCGTAAACATATATCCCTAGCCACATAACCTCATAGCAGCATCCCCTATAGGAATCCTGCATGTTACTCTACGAGTTACCTATAAACGAATCATAACCCATGACGCTAAATTGAGAGTAAATTATAATTGTCTCGATAAGTTAAATCTAAAGAAAAATGCCATGATTTTCCCGTAGCAATAAATCGAGGATTTAACAAAAAATAATAATTTAAATCTAAAGAAAAAAAAGTGGCGAGTTCTATTGAAGCGCACCTGGCCGAGTTGGCTAATCGACGCTTCTATGTTCTAAACCCTCCGAAATTAATTTATATTATCTGCAGTCCTAAATCCCAATAGAATAAACTCCCTCCCCAACAATAGATCCGGTTATCCGTGTCCTCTGCTCCTAGAAATTTGGTTTACCGCTAGCTAAGCTATAATACCCGGGGGAACAGATACTGTTCCAGTTTAGGCCATGCAGGTACTTCGAAACGCACCAGCACGCTCACACACCTTTAATCCTCTACCAGGGGCCAATCACAACTTATCACCCGGCTATCCAAGTAAGTAAGAGTCGATCCCACATGGAGAAACCCCTTCATCTTTCTTCTATTTTTCTCTCTCAATCTGAAGGGGAGTTCCAGCGGAGAGGGGATAAATCGAGTTGGTGATTTGCAGATACTCGGGTTGGACTATCACATCCTCATAAAAAGGATAACCTAACTTTATGACTGGATATTGGGGTAGGAATTTTCCTCCCTTTTTTTCTTTGACAAGATTCAACCTAGAATACTTGTTTAAGTAGAGTTAGATGGCTATAAAGAGCTAGCCTACGACTTCCTATTGTGATTCCGGGACAATGCCAGGGGAAAGATCTTATCCGAAAGCACTGGCCCCTAAGAAGGTTCCCGCGAGTTAATACGGTATAACAATCTTAGCTCTAAAGTATCCGAATAATTAACGAACTGGCATCTGCCTAAGCTTAAGCACATTTTATGTCCCAGGCGCTCCAGTTAGAGAATTCCCCAATCATATCAATCGACAGGCCTACTGCAGCTAAAGCAATAGATGGCTCTGTGAATGAAGAAGGAAAAAAGGAATTTGCGAATAGTGACGACAATCAGCTATTTCATCCACGTTCGGGCAGGCCACTAGTGTGTTTGACTGATGTGATAGCCTACTATACCACGAAACTACATTACCATCCCTCATATGTTCCCTAATTTCACAGCTTTTAAGTATGCAAACTATCAGTACAGAAAGTACACGGATTGGCGGATCTGGGATAGAAAATAGTATGTTCTAATCCAGAGGCCGCAAAAGGAGTTTAGGTTTCTATGACCTCTCAAGAGTCTGGTAAAGAATTTGAAGGGGTTTCCTTCTATAACACTCCAAAGAAGCAAAATGGCAAGAGGGGATACGCACGCACTATTAGATATACCGGTTCGCGAGAAAAGCAGAGGGTGACACTCTGCGTGGCAATGGCGGTGGTGTTTCGCAAATGTCACCTAATTCAAAGCCGATGGTTTTGTTAAGGGCTTTGCCGGAGACATTAGTCTTCTGAGATCAATTACCAGATACATACTGATTCTTGGTTCAGCACTGTTGGAAATGCTCGCCCCTGCAGGCAGCAGTACACGTATGCACCGGCGGGGCATGCAAACATTGAACTATAAAATCCCCTTCCTTCTTGCTTTTCTTTTCCCTCCTTCGCTCACACAGTCCTACAACCCCTTAACCGCTTCAATATAATTACTCTTTTTTACTTGAGCCACTTCGGCTTACCCCATAAAGTCCTTCTCTCCGATCATTACCTCCATTTTCAACATTTTCAACAAGCCCCGCATCTCTATTTCCCAGCTCTGTTTGTCTGTCAGAACCCCGAAGGGAAATTCCACCATTATGTCTACAGGACGTGGGAGCTTCGCTACCCCGGCCCGGGCCCAATCCGCCACTCTCTCCCCTATACAATTGGTAGCCCTGGAGGCAGAACGGGTGATCTAGGGTATCGTCGGAGATGAGCACCGCGAAAACTTCGTCGTGGTTGGAGGAGCAGCTCTCCTTCCCCATGAGGTAGTACCATCACACAATGCCAACCAGGCACCACGAGAGATTCCTACGACCAGTCCTGGGGGCAGGCCAAGAACGGTAAGCTGTTTTCGGAGACGGTGGTCGGCATCCCAAGAGTCGTTCTTCTTGTCCTCACCGCTTCAGCGGTACCTCTACTCTCACTGCCCAGAATATCCAAAAAATATCCTTCCTCTTCCCGCCCCGTTGTGATTACCACGACACCAGGGGGCACAAGGTTTGTTCTAGCAACTTAAACTCAGCTTGTGCCCTTGCTTTCCTAAAGCCCTTCATCACACCCTTATCCACATATTTGCCTCTCCTACATCAACGGTCCTTTTATTCCTACATCACGAGGGATCCAAGAACGACAATTTCATTCCTCAACCCACCCGCGACCACGCCGCCAGGCCCGCTAGTTTGTTCTGGCAATTGAGAAGTTTCAAAGTGTCCTGGTTACTGACTTGGTCTTATTATATTCCTCAGATTCGTTCGTATACGGCTCCGCAATCCCCACTCTGTTTGGTGCCCCATGGGAACTATGCTCATCATCTCCGACAACTAGGTCTGCTTCCTCTGTTCTCGTCCCGCCCTACCCAACTCAACCCTAGAATGGCAGATCGCCGCCCTCCAGGTAGACCTCGATGAGGAGAGGCTCATAATTGACTACCCCAAGCACCAGATGGCACAACTAGAGCAAGATAAACCACGAGTCAATGATTTAAAGTCACCTTCGGTCCTGGCTTCCCTAAAATGTCTCACAACCCCCCCTGTGGACATGCTGTGCCGTGCACACAAACGGCACTCTCCCTCTCGCTTTGTCAACGATTCCTAAGAGAAAAAACTTCGCCATTATTCCTACCACAATTGCAATCCCATCAAGGGCTGGTGGTTTGTTCTAGCAATCGAGGGCTTTAAAGCATCTTGCTTACTGACTTGGTCTTATAAAATTCTCCAGCTTTCCCTACTATACGGCCCTGCCATACCAACTCTCCTGAGTAGCTTTAGAGCACTGATCATTGTTATGCTACACCCGTGGTAGCACCACCGCAAGGCCCGTCACGCCGTGCTAGACCCGAACCTTGAACAAAGAGTCACCGCTCCCAACTCTCAGAACGCCCGCACTCTCAAATAGCAGGTCACCACTGACGGTATAATAATCCCAGTAGGAGGATGTTGAATGTTGTACCATACCAGAAGTGCTAAGGAGTATAGGTAACGGGAAGCGCACATAGTATGGAGGAACACTGAAGTCTGGACGCGTGTGAGTTGGATGGATGGGCATGATGGGGGCTGGGCGGATGGCCTGGGTAGGATTGGTAGGAGGGGAGGATGGCCCAGAAAGCAGGTCTTCTTTTTAATTTGCCTTCTATACTCGGGAGCAAATTAGGGCCCGTTTACCTACAGACGTCCGTCTAAAAGCCTGCAACGATGCCGACCGTGAAGGGGGCTTGACAGTAGGGGAGAGAGCGGCAAAGTAGATAGCGTTTACCTAAAGTAGACAACGTAACTTTTTGACGGCCTAGCTACAAGAATCTCGGACCGTGGAAAATTGGTCAAACACTTTCGCTCCGCCCATCAGACAATGCCCGAGACGCCACCGCCCAGCACAACCACCATCACAAACCCAACCTCTAGAAAGAGACAGACAGTTGAAGGTATGTAAAGAAAACAGAATTGTTGCACGTTTAGCTAATACACTGTCTAGATAACTGAAAGCCCGTTTACCTAACTGACGTTCTTTGACGGTCGGCACTCCCTCTGGTTGCTAGACGGCCGTATAGGTAAACGGGCCCTTAAAGACTCGAACATGAGGGCACGACAACCATCGTTCCTCATCAACCATCACACTACCACTGCCAACCTCACCGCTACCGCTACCACTACCACAACTACAGCACCAAATTTTTCCAGTATTTTTTTCCTACATTTGTCTTGCCCTAAGGCCATCTTGCAGAATAAATATTTTCCTTATTTTTTTCTAGTATCATACTAGGTTGTTCTACTTTTCGCTTGATGATTGACGACGAGGACGACTTGTCACTAGCATTTCGAGTATTTAATTTGCGCCCGAGTAGATTCACTAAGCTAAAGGTTAATAATAATAATATAGGGTTTGAGGTTGATATTTTCAGATTATCACCAGAGGCCTTCCTCAAGCTCCTCAAGTTACGTGCTTCTCCTAATAGGCAATCAGACCGAGTAAGTGATCACATCACCCAACCCCCTTCAAGGGACGGCAGAACCAGGATCATAATGTTAAAAAATTCAAGACTTTATAGGTATATACTACACTACTGGCAAGAACATGCAGGCGCTAGCATGTTCAAATAAGACTTTTTACCCCCGCCCCGTCCCAAGATTCCAATAAAACGCCCTGCGTAGCTAGGACTAAACCTCCCACTTTGAGGCAATTGTGGTTTTTACTTGAGCCGCTTCTTATTTCAACGTAAAATCATCTGCTGGCTCTCCCCACTTAATACGGCAGTGCACTGCATCCATGAACTGCGTCAGCACGATGATTGCCCAGACCTTTATTCGGCCATCATGCATATAAGATGAGAACCTCTGCACGGGAGGGGTGGCTCCCAGCCCTATGCTGTATCACACATCACCCGCTATGATAAGCCCATAAGATAATAATAACCACATTGCTAAGAAAGGTAACGACGATCCAAAGCATCTTTCGATTACGATGGCATCATGCAGCGAATCCTCACAGGAGGGGAGGGCACCTGACGAGAGAAAAAGAGGACAACACGCCATGATAGTACGGTGCACAAAGCACAGTTACAATCCCAACAACTTGGACCAAAACCTGCCGGGTTTGGTGTAGAAGGCAGCTCAAGAGGGGGGGTGAATGAGTGAGTGAGTGAGTGAGAACCCTGCCAGCGAGCGAGCGAGCCGCCCTTCGCTGCGCACCGAACACACAGGAACCGGTGACATTTCATGACCGCTGCAACTACTGTAATTCACATCCCCACCAGTACAGTACACCCATCGCCGCATCCCCGCCCCGCACTTATGTACTTACCAGTGCTTATTTAACAAGCGGTCATCATCATCACCACCACTCACCCATTCACATCAAACCATAAAATAAAAATCAAGAGTGGGTAAAAAGAAAAAAGTTACACTTTATCCCACCCAATCACACCCCCTACCTACCTACAAGTACCTACCTACCTACCAAAAAGCGCCCTTTTTTCTTTTTCTTTTTTTCCTTCTTTCTTCTTTCTCCTCTCCCCTCTCGCCATGTGTCCCCATCCCCCACCAAGCAAATATTCCCACCCCGCTAACTGGTCAATTGGAGCGGGTTGGTTCCTGATAAAACCGTAATATTACGACAACCACAAATCTCTGATACCAGGGGGAAGGAAATACCGTACCGGTAAAAAAAAAAAAGCATTACGATAACAACGTTATTATATCATAACCTTAAGATTAAGGCTATGATTGATACAGTATACGCGACCCCCCGCCTATTTTTATCAAAGATTCAGCCCCGCACGTCATACCGGTAAGGGGTTCTTCGCTTTACACGATGGTCATCGTGAGATTTAGAATTATAGTTTACAAGTTGCCGTGATGCAGTGTTTCAGAGAGGGGGAAGGGAGAAGGGGTTGGTTGTGCTGTCTGCCTGCGCGTGTACCGTGGGATTACCGTGCTCGTTAGTATCATACTCGGGTACATACGTAGATGGGGGAGTTTCATGGTTTTTGGTGTGCGAACTTGCGTGCGAACTTGCGTGCGTGCGTACATGCATACTTGCGCGCGTGCTGGTCTAATCGATTGATTGAACTAACGAGAAGGGTATCGTATCATACAAGCAAAAAGCAGAGAGAAGAAGAAGAAAGAAAAGCGATGACGACGATGAGAGAGAGCGCTGCGAGGGATAATTGTTTGTCCGTCTGCCTTGTCTCGTCCGTTGCAAGCGGTGAACCCCGTGCGATGATGATACCGGGTTTTATTTTGTTTTGTTTTATCTTATTTTATCGAAGCCGAAAAGGGAACGATCGCGTGGATGGATGGATGGAGAAGTAGGACGGCATGGTCTCACTCACCGGAACGGAATGGCCGATGGATGGATGAATGGATGAATGAATGAATGAATGGTTACGAATCCGTGATATTTTATGACACATTTATTTTAATTTTATTTTTTATCGGTTTGCGATGCCGCTCCGTGATACGGTAAGTCGTCGTAAGCTGAGGAGTCTCTCTATCTTGCTTTGCGGGATGGGGATGGGGATGGGAATGGGAATGGATGATGTCCCGTGTGCCGGGTCCGGCCGAGGGTGAGGTGGAGGTTTGTATCATACGGGAGACGAACTGTATGTATTATAAGAGCTGTGATATAGCAGGGTAGGTAACTTATTATAGAAGTGTATGACGGTGGGAGGGGAGGTTTAACTGAGTTCTGACTTGGTTGTGTACGATCGTACTTGGAGGGCTTACTACAGCGCTCGCTCGCGCAATGGACTACGAGTTAGTTTCAGTGGTGAGTAAGGAACTCTTCCATCAAAGTCAATCTTTAACAAAGTGGGTTATTTCTTTGAAGATGGATGTATTCATAGCATGGTAATTCTGCAACGGGAAATATACACACAGAGTTGCCAAAAACGGGCCCACCTTCCATCGTTTTGGAGGAAGCTAGAGGTCATGATGGAACGGTTCCACTAGTTCTATTATTGTGGGACGGCCTATTCTACTGCGAGTAAGATTTCTTTCGTTCATTGCGAATATCATCATATTATGGAATCTTGGATGTTCTCGTGCGGATTTGGGGTTGTTTGAATGTCATGCCTGAATACGGTTATTGTTTTCAATACTTTCTACCGGTGCTTAGGTTGGAATTAAGGCCCCCTCTTCTCTTCTCCCTACAGTAGTTTACTTGACGGGATGGATAAAGCTCGTATCATGGATATACTCATGATGCATAGCAACCCGTGGGAGCAGAAAATGAATGGGCTGCCTGACTACCGGTACTGGAGCGATATGAAAAGGAAGAGAAAGTGTGATATCAGAACAGTCACATATTATTTTATTTTCGGCGTTTTTTGTGTGCCATGTTTAACTAACGCTTATGAAAAATGCAAGCAAGAGAGGCCGCAATAATCATAACTCAAGCAAATGATCCTCCTACATAAATTCCTCAAATCCATCGAGAAAAGGGGAAATAAATGAAAAATTGAAACGAATAGATGGTATATAATTATCATACTGAAAGGAAGAGAGATTGAGTGAGCAGGGAGAAGAAGCGATGAATAAATAGTCGCTGGAATGACGGGAAAGAAATTGAATAGGTGAAGTGGGTATCATATCACAAGGGGTTAACGAAGGAGAAAAAATACGCAAGTAAATAAATAACACGCCCTGGTGTGTTGTGTGGAAAATTGAATCGAATCAAAGCAAATAAACTCCCAAAGCGCCCAAATAAACGAAAGAAAACCCAGGAGGAAAAAGGAAATTATCGTCGAGATCGTGGTATGTATCGTATCACATCGCCAATCCGTTATCGTACCCCTCCGGAACCTTCATGTTCTGCATCACCACCACCATATTGTCCCTTCCCGCGCGTGCCAGCGCCCTCAATTGTCATGCTGAAACAGCTCGCTCACAACCCTCCGCACTGACACACCGCCAAACAACCACTCATTCGAATGCCGTCCGTACATTGTCACCGTGGGGCGTCGTTGAACCCCGCGCAGGCTCTCGGTGCTCCTGCGCTGGTAGTGCTGCTGCAGCACGTATGTTGGGGGTTGTGGGAGCGATTTCTTGCTCTGGTGGTGGTGCTGGTGCTGGTGCTGGGGGACGAAGGATTTGACCTTGTCGAGGGTTTTGTCGAGGAATTTTTGGGTGTGGCTGTCGGAGCTGGAGGAGGATGGGGAGGAGGAGAAGGAGGTTGTTGAGGTTGGAGAGCACGCCGGGGAGGAGGAGGAGGATGAGGTAGTGGTGGAGGAGAAGGTGTGGGATTTGGTGTTGAGGGGGGTTATCGATGACATTTTTCGGTTTTTCGGTTTTTCGGTTTTTCGGTTTTGGTTTTTCGGTTTGATCTTGGAGGTTTGGCCGTGGTGGTAGTAGACAGTAGTAGTAGTAGTAGGTGAAGGTGAAGATAGTAAGGTAGAGATGCCAATAGACCCTAGAAATAGCAAGTGTGTAGATGGAAGCAAGCACCGCTCGACAGTGATATTTGGAAGAAATTTCAAAGCAGTCGCTCACTCTTATATCATATCACCTGGTACATTCAATCTCCCACCCCTTGCCTGCCCCATCCATCCATCCCACCACGCTCGCCCACGACTCATTTGAGACCCTAACGATCTAACGACATCATGCACCTGCCAGTGCGCACCTGCTATCCTTCAGGACTCGTACAAACTGCGCACTCTCCCTGCTCGAATACTCGTTCCTTCACTCCCCTGCGCAGTACTGTACAGTACAGAGGCCTGCACCATATCCATTGGAACAGTTCCCTCCTGCCTACCTTTGCCAAGCCAGTCTCAATTGACACTGCGAGAAAAAAGGAAAAAGGAAAAAGGAAAAGACAGGAGGAAAAATAAAAAATACTTCGCTCCGGTTACACACACACACAACCACTCATACTCGAGTACTCATACTTGCGTCTGCACACGCATGCAACGCAAGGAATTTAACTTGGAGTCCTCAAGGACACAAAAGGGAACAAACAAACAAAAAGGTTTCACACAGGGACTGTGGATGGGCGGACGAACTTACTGTACTCGAGCACTGTACTATATTTGCAGTACACTGCATCCCCAACGGTAATAACACTCCGCCAGCAGTCGTGCCTGTAACTCGTGACTTGTGCTAACCTTTCGACAATATACACACCGGTATCTGCACCTTCGATGGAAACGAAGCAGAGGGAGAAAAAAGAGGAAAAAACATCCCCTCGGCAAAAGTGCCTTTTTTTTTCCCCCACCGAAAGCTCCCATGTTTTTGTTAGCCACGCGGTTGGAGGTCGCTTTGAAAAGTGCACAAAATCCATTTTCCTTTTTTTCTTCTTCTTCCTCTGCACTTTCACGATAAAAAACCGGCTGGGAGGCCTTTTTTGGCTATTAAATTGCTATTATACGGCCGTACTCGTCCAGGGCAAGAATGCAGTATTAGATGACAGGGATTCGCAAAATATATGGTAAAAAAATCCGTGCACACCTGAGCGTCCCTGATATCGAATCCTTTTTTGCCTGTGAGGAGCATCCCGCGACCGGGACCCTGACGGGGCCAAAATCCTGAGAATCTGTGTGCCTGTTTCTTCTCGAGTATTTGTTCCCTGGCGAAAGGTATCCGGAAAACAGGGATTCGCAAAATATATGGCAGAAAATCGCTGCCTATCAGAAACTCATCACTCGTAGTTCTAGATACTCCTTGCCTAGGGCAAGTATCTACAGAGGGTTATCTGGGACAGCAGGTTAGATTTTTGGTTATGATGTGAAAAAACTCTCCGATGTTTGTGTAATAAAGAGGGGACAGCGGGGCGTCCGGGTTGCTGTATCAGGGTCCGGGATTGCGGGGTGTGACTCTTCTTCACTCTCCAAGTTCGGTGTGGCATAGCCATGCCAACTCCCCATGCCAAAATGGCACTCGCAGAATAGCACTTTCGAGCCATCTCCAGAAACTCCTTCAGGACTACATAAAAGTCCATATCCCGAACCAGAGTAAGTGAGCAGAACCCACATCAGAACCACGGAGAAACCGCAGTAGCTGGGGAACCGGAGAAGTCAGGCTGGAAAGGGGGTGAAATACGTGACTGTTTATAAGTTACAACACAACACAACCCAGCCAAGATTCAGTTCCTGGTGGAGCAAAAAACGGTACACCTTTTTTTTTGCCCAGGGGTTGTACTGCCGATCTCGTACTGGCACTTTAGGGATGAGCACGAGCGAGGCGAAACCAAGTTCAACCGGTCAAAATTTGTCAAGTGCAACCATTGGGAGAGAGAAGAAGAAAAGAGCCAATCTTGGTTGTCTTCCTTTTTTGGAAGGGGGAAAGGAGGGAAAAAAGTCAGGCGAAGCCAGACACGGAATTCCGACAGCGGCCAGTGTAGTATAATTTATTTTGATTAACTATGACAGAGAACTTTATGATACTGGGATCCTGCTCTCTTTCTCTCTCTCTCTGTTGAAAGGGTGGCCTGGGGTCAATGAGAGCCTGTTCGCCTACGGTAGTCCAGTACCTTGTCAGGTATCAATCATACCAAGGATCTGAAGTTTTCAAGATCGAGCCCCCGCCTGTTGTACCGGTATTATACTATAGTTTCCAGGGGTAAGAAAGTATGGCGCCGCCAACGCGATGAGGAAGGAAGGGGGGAAGGAAAGAAGGAAGAAAGGCGAGGCTCAAGGGTCCACCTGTACCGTGGAGTACCATAACCCTACCAGGCAGTAGGAGGAGCTGCTACGTACGAGTACCAGTACATACATACCGGTATGATACTCCACAATACTGTAATGCTATTCTTGAGTGGGGGCTTAGGACACCGCAGACTACCCTACAGCAACACCATCTCACCCGAACGAATCTGTCGAAAAGGCCAGACACAAGCCAGGCGACACCATCCCCAAGAGACTTCCATGAACAGCAAGTACAAACTCGAGGTGTTTTTCCCATTTGTCGGAAGGCTCTCCCCGCTCATGTACCGTACTCGAGTATGTACCTTCCACCGCCTGGGCAGTGGGTTTTCCGATTTCTTCGATTGCGGCTCTTTCGTTGCGTTGCGTTGGGATTGGAGAAAGTTTTTTTTTTAATTTTCGTGTAGCATATCGCTATGCAACCGGTTCGGTTATGACAGTTGTGTTCATATGACAATACGGTAAATTGTGGAGTGGGTCTAGACTGGTTTAGGAATGGTCGCTTGGTTGGTTGGTTGGCGGATTTTACCCGTGTTGGGGGGTGGGCTACATTTGAGCCGCGCTAGGTGAAGCGCGAGGCAGACTTG
>Ga0307510_10006803_pt1 | contig 13641 bp, 11 predicted proteins | sample 12_EM_MG_FD_207224 | JGI IMG/M metagenome (GOLD analysis project Ga0307510, IMG submission 207224) | Populus trichocarpa ectomycorrhiza microbial communities from riparian zone in the Pacific Northwest, United States - 12_EM | ecosystem: Host-associated > Plants > Roots > Unclassified | place... | reverse complement strand
ATCATAGGTGCCAGAACCTTCCAGTTCCCGTCGTAAGCTCAACAGACGACGGGTAACCACCGATTCAGAGGGGGAGGACTATGAGGCATCGCCTCCTCGCCTGGAAACCAAGCCAAAGCGGAAACCCGCACCGAAAGCGAGGGGACACGTAGAAAAGGAAGAAGATACCTCCATACAAGATGAACGCAAACCGCCACCCACAAGGGCACGGGATCGCAACCAGCCTGGTGGATCAAAGCGTGCCAGAGACGAGGCTTTGTCTGCAGATGAACCAGAAGGGGAAGTCGATGTTGTGGCTGCTCCGGATGCAGAGGCATCCGCCACCGCTGCTAATTCCGCCGCCATCTCAGACGTCAACGAGGAATCGCCACCTGTTGCTCCTCCCCCGTTTAAGAAAAAACGACTTCCCCCCATCAAGAAGAACAAAACCGGGACGGTCCCTTCCACGAGTGGCACCTCAAGCCAATCAGCGACAGGCAAGCCCGTCCCCAAGCCCCACGAAACAAAGGGTGGCTCTGGTCTCGCACAGGAAAGCACCTTGGATCCATTATCAGCATTGAAGAGACCAAAACGAGTCAACAACCAGCAGGAGGTCAACCTCAATGATAGGAGTGTGTATGAATCACTTTTCAAACAAGTACGTCTCTGTCATGTGGCTTGTGTCTTGAGGTTCTCATGCAATTCCCAGTCTGGCGGCTCTACGCCACGTGCAGGTCTCAACCCGAAAGAGAAAGAAGAGCGACGAAGGGAGTTGGATAGAATGCGGGAGGAGGATCGCGCACGACGAGCAGCGGACCTTGTAAGTTCTCATTGCGTGTGACGTTTCCTACCCACGTTGTTCTCTAACATGGTATTGACAGGAACACGTCTTTGACCTGCGCGCTCAACACGACAAGATAACATCGTATGTGGAGCGCTTGCAAGCCCGGCGCAGTGCGGCACTTTGGCCCAACATTCTTGCCGTTGCCTTCCGGCAGGAACGTGAGCGGGATGAGCGTAGGCGAGAGCAAGAGCGAGCAAGGCAGGGGGAGTTTGCTATGAAGGAAAAAGAGACAGGGGGGGTTCCCGATGCGGGGTAGCTGGGAATCTGTGGGTTAATCTGGACTATGTCTCGCTTTTCCACAATGCGTTTTATCGGTATCCGGCAGGTCGTAGCTTTTGTGAGCGGGTCGTTCGTAGGATTTGCCTCGAGGCGATCCACTACACGAAATGAATCACTGTCACGGCCAACGATAGCAGACTCTTTTACACCTCCCTCCTTCCCAACAGACGGACAAACAGCCAAGATATGAAATTGTGCCAGGACATCATTTAGGTGGCGCCTCTATTCCCAGCGGGTACTTTCAACCGCTCCAATCGTGCCTCTTTCCGCGCTCCGTGCAACGAGGATGGCTTACGGGATTTAAATGCACTTAGCCCCCTCAAGTCAAGCGAGTCTTGTGTTTTGTGACTCCAGAGGACACACGCGGGAAGCGGTAATCTCGGAACCAACCATAAAGGTTGGTGGCATCACACACATTACAGAGGGTATAAATATGAAAGTGGGTCGTACGTCAAATAGGCGCCTAACCGATTTTTTTTCCATGACATCCCCTTCCCTTTTGTCCAACGTCAGCACCTCATCACTGTTGGAAGCGCTCATAGCAAGATTCGACAATGGCCTTTCCTTGGATGAAACCGGATCCGCAAAGTACGTCGCAGGGCTCCCTTCTCGACAAGACGCGAATCGCTGACGGGGTCCGTCCTCAGTGAGAGCAACGCGCCAATCAACGTGAATTACGTTAACTTTGTCGGACTGACGCGTGTCGCTAAACTTGCCACTCTGCAGGCCGAAGTTCGAAAACTAGCCGCACTCCTTCCTCGCGTACAAACAATTCTCGCCCGCCAGCAGAACGCCGAGCCCGCTATCAACCGTATCCCTATTGAAATTCTTGCCCACATCCTCAAACTAGCAAGTACCGCGGATGCGGAAACCCACCCGGCGCACTGTATCATCACCCTCTCTCTGGTGTGTTGTCACTGGCGTCAAACGGCCCTCGGATTTCCGGACCTATGGAGCACAATCCATCTCCGGGACGGTTCCATTCACGACTTCCAGCTCGCCACCCTTTGCTTGGAAAGGTCAAAGGATGCGCCCCTCAGCATCATCGTTTCGACGCTTTTCCGCGGAGAACAGATATCCAACTTCTTCTCGCCGTATTCGCCTCGAATCGAAAGCGTTTCAATCTGCGTTCCGTTCAAATGCTCGTCGTATGACGTTCCGCGCTTCCTCTTATCCACGTGTGGGTTCCTCGCCCCGAGGCTGAAATGCCTTCGTCTGTGTACCGCGATGTGGGGTTCTTACCACTCTCCTGTTCTTCCTCCAATCCTCGGCGGCGATATATCAAATGTGACACACCTCCACGTTGAATCGTTCTCGCCATATCCCGGGCACACCTTTGGTCGCCTCACTCACTTGGCGTTGAGCTCACAATCCCAATATGAAAGGCGAACTTCCATGACGGAATTCCTCGACCTCCTCGAAGCAAACCCTTTTCTAGAAGAGCTCCTGTTGGATGATGCCGGCCCCTCCACCCACACCGCAGACAGCCGTCCTCCCATTCGGATGCCCCATATGCGACTTTTGTGCTTTGTCGCAACTTTGACAGAGAGGGCGTTGGCATCGCGGGTGCTGTCGCACCTCCGACTTCCCAGCCAGTGTTCTATTCGGGTGCATCGGGACATGGACCCATCCCATCTAGACGAGCTTTTACCATCACCCTTCCCAGAAGATGTTGAGCATCTACCGACTTTCTCGGTCGTCGAGAAACTCTCACTCCGGGACGATACGAAAGGGTTTGGAGAGCCTTCCATCCGATATAGCGCCACCTCTCGTCATTCCGGTGTCTCCACGTCATATCGCCTGCGGGGTTCGGACGCCCATGATATGTGGCCAGAAGCCGCCCTCAATATCTTTCTTCGTTCCATTCCTTGCTCCCAGATACGGGTATTGTGCCTTAATCTAGAGAAAACAACACAATCATTCCACCCAAGCGGATGGCGTAGTCTATTCGGACGACTGACTGCTTTAAAGGAACTCTACCTTGCTAATATGGACGTCTCTAACGTTGTGGAAGGCCTAGTATCTCTCCATCAAGATACAGAGGACAAGGACATCCTGCCGGGATTAACCAAGGTTTGCCTCCTTCGCCCTAAAGCCTTGGATATCGACGCACTGCTCTCATGGACCGAAGAACGCATGACGCGGGAATACCCCGTCAATCACGAATTGATCATAGTTATGGATGCACACAAAATGTCCTTATTGAACCCCAAAATACCTGGGCATTTATCCAAGAACGTGCAAATTCATGCCGCAGCGTCCACGTCTGGTGACGTCCGTGATCATACCGTGACCTTCGAGGAGCCCTTTGACATGACCTGTTCACCCTTTGGGAGAGATATTTCTTGACTGCGCTGACCGGACACTCGTAATTGCATTTAGATGTACTGCATATAGTTTGCTAGAACCCTTATTTTCCTAGAGACAGTCGTAGTACTTACTTTTACTTAGCTTGTACATACCAGAGGCCATGGTGCCAATATTACTAGTATCACGTGACTACTGCGTGATCTATCAGCAAACGCGTTAACGCGACCCATCGAGTTCTCGGGTCGGGTCAAGCCAACCAATCGCCTTGCTTGAGTCATCCCCTACGGGCCTTTATTCTACAAAGCAAATCTCATGAAGTTTTTTATTGATGACCTTCCTGTGGGTCGACGGTGCACTTTTCTCAAACAACATCGAATAACATGCTTGGCAGATAGTCTTTCCTTATGACCGAATATATCCTGGTGCGTCGAACCTACCTTGAAAGCAATTTCTTCACACTCACCGTACCACAGAGCAATATGCGTACATGTGTGACTTGAAACGAACTTTAGATGCAACGGTGTGTACTTATAGCTATTCCTTGACCGCCATCGCTCATCCCTGTGTCATGACGTAGGGACATTGCGTACTTGAAATGCCCTCAGGGACAGGGAAGACCGTCTCCCTACTCTCCTTGATCGTCTCGTACCAGCAGGTATCTGCTCAGTCTCCTCGTGAGATAAACCCACAGACTTTCCTTGTTCCCCTAGTTCTTCCCCGTGAAACGCAAGCTCATCTACTGTTCCCGAACCGTCCCTGAGATCGAGAAGGCTCTTTCCGAATTGAAACGATTGATGGAATACCGAATATCAGTTGCGGAGACAGAACAACAGCGAGAGAAGGAAAAGGCTTTCACGGGCTTGGGTTTGACAAGTCGCAAGAATCTATGCATACACCCCGAGGTAGAAGGACTCTGCTAACGATTCGTGTCATTTATGCCATTCATGCCTTACATTTGAAGGTGTCCAAAGAGAAAAAGGGCAAGGTCGTGGACGCCCGATGTCGAGACCTCACGAATCCCGCCGCTGTGAACAAGGCAAAAGCGGAGCCGGGCTCCGTCGAAGTGTGTAATTTCCACGAGGTGGGTATCTCATTGGTTGCATTTCACCTCGGCTATCATTTATGGACGTGTTGGAAGAACATGAACGAAATTCCCAACGACCAGGTTCTGGCACCCGGCATCTGGACATTGGCAGATATCTTGCAACATGGGCGAGACAAGTCAACCTGCCCATATTTTACCATTCGACGTTCGGTTTGCTCGCGCCTTCTGTTCTCCACGACGAAGGGCTAATTCGTGTTTCAAAGATGCCATTCGTCGATGTCATCATTTACTCCTTCCACTACCTTCTCGATCCGAAGGTAGCAGAGCAAGTTTCAAAGGAGATGTCGAAAGACTCTATCGTCGTATTCGATGAAGCACACAACATAGGTGCATAGTATGATCATCATGGGCCATTCCTTCGTCTAAGGAGCCCACGATTCAGATAATGTGTGTATCGAGTCATTAAGTATCGATTTGACACGGCCGATGCTTGATGCGGCTGGTCGGAGCGTAGACAAGCTTGCAGACAAAATTGACGAGCGAGTCATTTCCGAATTCTCCATTCGCGGGCAGGTGATACTGATGGGAACTCCAGGATTAAGAAGACAGACGCGTCCAAGCTGCAAGATGAATATGCCAAGCTTGTGGAAGGGCTACAGGAGGCGGCAGCTGACGAGGACGCCTTCATGAGTAATCCAAGTTCGTACAGAACCCTATCCACGACGATGGTTCGGCTGAGTCGTAGTACAGTTCTCCCAGAAGATCTCCTCAAAGAAGCCGTTCCTGGGAATATCCGAAAAGCGGAACACTTCGTAGCTTTCCTCAAGCGGCTTGTTGAGTATCTCAAGGTTGGATCTTTCATTTTTCGTCCGAGGAAACTCACTCATCATATGCTGATCCCCCCACAGACCCGCATGCGCGTGTTGCATGTCGTCGCCGAGACGCCGTTATCGTTCCTCCAACATTTGAAGGACATCACTTATATTGAAAGGAGGCCGCTCCGGTATGCCAGCCTTTGGGCATAATTGGATGTCATCGCTAGACTACATGTCGCGATAATGCCCTTCATGAATAGGTTTTGTGCAGAACGATTACAATCTCTCGTCCGAACGCTCGAGCTCAGCCGATTAGACGAATATTCGTCACTACAAAAAGTCGCAAATTTCGCGACGCTGGTGTCGACGTACGAAAGAGGTATTAGCATTTCTACTGCTCAACACTTCTTTTTCGAAATGACTATATGGCTCTTAGGCTTCCTCCTAATTCTGGAGCCGTTCGAAACAGACAATGCTACAGTGCCAAACCCTGTCTTTCACTTTGTGTATGTACTTGATTCAGCAACCCATGCTGGTGGCCTGTTCTTAAGTGTGACACTAGCTGTATGGACCCTGCCATTGCCATCAAGCCCGTCTTCGAGCGTTTCAGCAGCGTCGTCATCACCTCTGGAACAATTTCACCGCTCGACATGTATCCTAAGATGCTACAATTTACCCCCGTAGTTCAAGAGACATATGCAATGACTTTGACACGCAATGCCTTCCTACCACTCGTGCGTCGCAACTCAATTGCTCCTCCCCCAATGGCATTTACTCGATCACGGGACAATAGGTCATAACCAGAGGCAGTGATCAAGTCGCCATCAGCTCTCGCTTTGAAGTACGAAACGACCCAGCCGTCGTTAGAAATTTTGGAACTATCTTGGTGGAATATAGCAAGATTGTGCCTGATGGCGTCGTTGCATTCTTCCCAAGCTATCTCTACATGGAGTCCATCGTCGCGGCCTGGAACGACATGGTACGCATTCGTGGACCTACCCACCTTCATTCCAATGTAACCAGTCGCTTCCAAAACAGGGCATTTTAAATGAAGTTTGGAAACATAAACTTATCTTCGTTGAAACGCCCGATGCCAATGAGACGAGCATCGCTCTTGAAAACTATCGCAGGGTACGTTTCGCCGTTGTCCCCCATACACATGCTTTATCCCAAGCCAGGCATGCGACAACGGCCGAGGTGCCGTTCTGTTGTCAGTTGCGAGAGGGAAAGTATCCGAAGGGATTGACTTTGACCATAACTATGGCCGAGCTGTGATCATGTTTGGGTATGTTGTCACATCGCGAAGAGATCCTCGCTCACTATTTTGAACTAGGGTTCCATACCAATACACAGAAAGTCGAATCTTAAAGGCGCGCTTGGAGTACCTCCGTGACGCTTATCGAATACGCGAGTCCGAATTCCTGGGCTTTGACGCGATCCGAAATGCTGCCCAGTGCGTCGGTCGTGCCCTACGGGGTAAGACCGACTGGGGCCTCATGGTGTTTGCGGATAAGGTTCGTCGGCGGATGTTGATCATCGTCACCGAGCTCATACCTCGTGATGATCTTAGCGCTTCGCACGTGCGGATAAGCGTGCAAAGCTGCCCCGGTGGATCAATCAGTACATCACCGAAACGGCGGCGAATCTCTCCACGGACATGGCTTTGACGCTGTCAAAACTCTTCATGCGTACCATCTCACAGAATGCGGGTGAGAACTTGACCGGGGTGTCGTTGTGGACGGTGGAGGATGTTGAGAAGGCGCAAGCGGCGCACCAGCAAGCCTTGGCGGAGCAAAGCGCCGCTGAGGCTCTTGGGCAATCACAACAAAACCTTGCGGGAGGACTGGTGGAGCCGATGGATGAGGATGATTTCTACGAGGAGGGCGGTTTCTCAGACCGGGTGCTAGGTGGGGTTGACCTGGATATATAATCGTACAGACGTCACGGTGCGAGAAATGATCTACGTATACGCTACAAGACAAAAAGGAAACGATTAGCTGAGGCATCACAGCAACTCTATCGTGACGATCGAGAGAAACATGAAGGACATTTGTTTGGCAACTGTCGGCGGTTGTAAGTAAGAGTGAAGGTTGGAAATGAAATGGGGATAAGAATTAATACCAGGCTTGGATTAACCACGCGCTCTGGTTGGCTGGAGTTGGCGATGATGAGTGCGGGACAGGACGCCCGGAATTAAATGGAGACGTACGTATAATATCTGCGACAGCAACAACGAGCGCGTCCAGATCGGGCAGCACAGTTGGAAGGATGCGCAGAACTATTATAGCATTCGGGATCTTGACAATCGACTTGTCGCTCCTCGGTCAGGATTAAATGACCGCAGGCGGAACTCTTTTTGAAGGTGAGATGTCGGTGGCACATCTGCGTAACTTTGTCTTAATCTGATTCGGGTGGAAAAAAGGGGGAGGAGCGACGACGAGGGCGGGCCTGGGCGTTGTCGGCGGAGGTAAGGGTCAGTCGTCGGTGGACGGGAAGACAAAGGGGGTTGGGGTTTTGGAAGTGCCAATGTAATGCAAAAGAACGACGACTTTTTGATCAAAATGGTCCGTTTAAGTTTGAGATCGACGACGAGAAATGGTTCATTTGACGGGTGCTGAATTGAAAAAAAACCCTGCGGTGCGGTACTGCGTCCACCGCGCGCGCTGAATGGAAGACTCACGTCAAAACACCCCGACGGTGCCCTCTTCACAAATTCGAAAAGAGGGGCTTGCTGACCCCACCCGGAGTATGTAATCGTTATGCACTGGGGTCACGATACCCCCCCAAGGTAATATTGCTCTTTCTTCCTCATATCTCCGCAGGCACACTGCGTGAATCCCTTGAGACGGAGAAAGAAAAAACGAAACCTAGGACGGGCTAGCTTGGAATATTCTTGGAATAACATCGATTGTAAGCGGTTTGCGGCTCACATCTGTAATGCATGTATGTAAGCGCTCGGCAGGACCCGTTCAGCGGTTCCAGGGCGCGGCACATACTTGCCTCGTTTGGGTAGTCGGTACTGTACTAAAGTGAAGTGCGAAGGGGTAGTTACGGAATGGACACGGATAGATCACCCCGAACCGGCAACTCATCGCCGGTATCTCGCAATATCAGGTGAAACAGACTTAGCATTCAAAAGCCGTGGTCGACGGTTGGACTTTGCTGGCAAGCCTTCTCGCCGCCTCCGAATCCGCGGGCGTAGGCGTATGTCGTTGGTGGTATGACGTGCCGCGTAGGGTGCGGTGTTGGTGGTGTTTTGGTGGTGGTACCATTGTGGTGTGTTGTACCCCCGATCTTTTTCCCAAATGCTGCGTGCCGTTGCTCCTTTCGTACATTGATCTTGTGGCGCAGGCTCTAGTGACAGCACCAGGCTTCGCGGGTCACACGCACCCTGGCCGTTCTTTCCCCCTTTATTCGTTTGCCGACGGCTTACCATTCCCTTTTCTTAAAAACAGACGGTACTTTATGTTGTTGTGTGGCATACGTGTACATGTAATTGTCCACCAACACGAGACTCGCCACGCCTTTGCCTAGCGGGAACCGAACGAGGCTGCGCAGTTTCTTTTGTACCAGCTCTTCGTTCATGCCGTATCTCCCCTCTGTTGGCAAATCCGGGGGCTTTTAATACCACATAGACTATCCCTTCCTGGCCTGGCGCACTCGGTGATGCCAACAGGGAAGCCATACGGTATATTGACGAAGCCCCGTGGGGTCACACGTTACGATACGGTTCTTTTGCTCAATTCGCCCACCCTTTTTTTTTTCTCTCCCCAAACGCCAAACGGCATCATCTTGGCGTTGGCATATTTTATTTCCTATCCTAGAAAGAGTCAAGACGATATATATGCCCACTGTGACTTGCGACATGACCTTTGGTCTGGGGTTGCACGGTTTGTCTCTTGTGGTTAATGCCTTTCGAGGCAAAGCGCGCACGGCGCCCCGTACGTGATGGTCCTGGGCCCTGGGGGACCAAACGAGCGGCCAACTATAACCCTTATTGGGAAACGATTACCCGGAAAGACTTGGTTTGTCCTCAGGGTGAACTTCCTCCGGATTCTACAAAGAACTTTTCCCAGGCCAGTGTAGATGCATGGGACCCCCTCTTGTGCACGTCATGGTGTCGTTCATTTTTGTTTTTGTGCTCCGCGAGGGTCGCAGGTTGTATGGCATAATTCCACACTGTCCGCTCATGTCGCGCGCACTCTCCCCACCGGGTTGAGAGCGACAATGGCTAGGACCGAATCGATGACCTTATGCTTCGTCCGAATCGGACTCTCGTGTCTAGCGACAGAATTCGATTGTGAAGGTCTCACGTTCGGACTCACGTTCGGACCACGCGCGGGTTTATCGCTCCCCCTGATGCTGCCTTGCCCTCAGAGAGCCGAGCCTCACCGTGAGCTCTTAAGGCGGTCCAGGGAGCTCAACCAATTTCCACGCGATATCACCTTACACCACTGCGGAACGAGGTTCTTCTATGGTAATTAATTATCAGCTCGAAAACGGAGACTGGCCGATTACGCGGGGTGTTTTGCATATCTAAAAAACGCCGTGCGTAATCACTGTCTTGCACTTAGTAGTCGCATCTAGTCAATGGTGCACTCATGGTATGTAACTAACAAGGAAGTAAAATCTATGCGAGGGATGCTATGACGTGGCTACTGCCGGTGGAGGCTCGGTGGCAGGCGCACCTATGCGGGACAAATCCTCGTTGATTACATCTTTGATGTTTCGTATAGGCTCTCCTTGAATCACCCTCTTCACTTCCTCCAGGTCGAGTGTTTCATGCTCAATGAGTGCAAGAGCGAGCTACGCGTGTGAGCTTCAGCAAGTGGTTCACAGGCAGAATAGACACCGAAGGAACCTACCCGGTGTAATTCCTGTTGTTTCGACCGCAGAAGAGTAAAGACTCTGGCTTGTCCGGCTTGAAGTAATCTGCAGGAAACATGCGACCATCAGCAAATGATAAAAAATAAATATCAGAGCAAGTGAACTCTGCCTCACCTCCGCACTTCATTTTCGATCTCCTCGCGTTTGCTCATGGAGATGCTCTCCTCTCGATCATTGAGATACACCGGGCCAATCTTATCCGAGTATCCCCAATTCTGCAAAAACGAGAGAGAAGGCGTCATGTTCGTCATTTTGATATATAGCTGGGCAGAATGGACTTACCTTCACCATCCGAGTTGCAGTGGCAGTTGCCTTCCGCAGATCGGATGACGCACCACTCGTGACATTTTCCGGACCGAAAATTAGTTCCTCGGCCACACGACCACCAAGTGCAACGTCTATATCAGCCAAAAACTCTTTTTGTGTGACCATTAGTCTATCGTCTTTCGGTAGTTGGGATGTCTGCTCGGTATCACTGATCAGCAGTTTTCGCAGGAAGGAGAAAATGTGAGACGTACGACTCCAAGTGCATGCCCACGTGGCATGCAGGTAACTTTGTGCAAAGGCATTGCTCCATCAGTGTAGAGAGCCGCGAGCGCATGACCACCTTCGTGGTATGCAGTAAGACGCTTGACTTTCTCATCGATGTACGAGCTGCGTCGTTCCGCCCCCATAACAATGCGATCCTACGCGCAAGTACACCTTCCGTCATGACCCCCTTTTGACGCGAAATACAGTACTAACCTTGGCCCATTCTAAATGCCTTAGATCAACTGCCTTACATTGTTCTTTGGATGCCTGAATAGCAGCTTGACTAGTGGCGACACATAAATAGTAAGGACGAGGATGATGTCTCCGAAACTTACTTGACCATGTTCTGCAGGTCGGCACCGGAGAAGCCTGGGGTCCCCCGTGCCAAAATCATTGGATCGACATCAGAACCAATGACGATTTCCTTCATGTGATGTACCAAGATTTGGGCGCGTCCGCGAATGTCAGGGAGTGGGACAGCGATATGTCTGTCAAACCGTCCTGGACGAACGAGAGCTCTTCGAGTACACGACACCAGTAAGGAGCCCGTCGCCAGCATACCGAACAGAGCACGTACTCATCGAGAGACTCGGGGAAATTAGTCGCAGCGATAACAATGACTCCTTCGTCCTGCACGAATCCATCCATCTCGACCAGGAGTTGATTAAGTGTTTGTTTCATATATTGCTGGTCACGTGCACTGCGCTTGCCACCTACGGCATCGAGCTCATCAATGAAAATAATTGCTGGTTGTTTCTTCCGTGCCGTCGCGAAGAGCTCGCGCACGCGTTTAGCACCGACACCAACGAACATCTCGTCAAACTCGGAGCTTCGTCATGTCGGGAAGGTGAAATAGATGCTAGAGGTGTTGGCACGCACCCTGACGCGAAAAGAAAAGGGACCCCAGCCTCGCCTGCCACAGCCCTCGCAAGCATGGTTTTGCCAGTCCCGGGTTCACCAGTAAGTAGCACGCCCTTCGGAAGCCTTCCACCGAGCTCGGCAAACTTTGACGGGTCCTTCAAAAACGCGACTACATCTTTGAGCTCCTCCTTTGCCTCATCGACACCGTGGACGTCGCTGAAGCGAACGGGTTTGCTAGATTCATGGGGTTCAAATTCGGACTGACGAGGTGCAGCCTTGACAAGCCCGGAATTCTCGACAAGGACGGAGAGTATGGTAAGTATGACTGCATATAGTTAGAGTAACTTTCGTGAAGGAAGGCGTAAAGGTATCTCACAAAAAGTGGCTATGCCAGCAAAGACCAAAAAGCGCGCAAAGCTTGGGACCCATGCACCTTTACCTACGACCGGGATGAGATAAGGGAAAACCGATTCTTTATGACTCACGTTCTTTGATTATGACATGGACAGGATTACCACTACCACCTTGGCCACCGCTCAGGGCTGCGAGAAGCTTCGTCATTTCCGGAGACAGCTGAACAGGGGAGCCTGGTCCAGGAGTAGAGGGAGATGATAACTCGAGGGTCGCTCCCGAAACGACTGAAGAGGCGATTTGTTGACTACGGGACACAGCTTGGGGTGATGTAGAGGTTACAGCTTCTGGTGCGGAAGCTGATGGGACTTCGGACGGATCGGCTTGTGGTGTGGGAGATGACGTAGTGGTTAGAGGATGAGCAGCAAGGAGAGACTCGCGCCTGCGCACTGCAGGGTTGATCGATGCCTCCTTGTTCGATTTGAGAAGAGCCTGGAGATAATGCTCGAAAGCCTTGTCCGAATGAAGGAGCGGGGAGGTAGAATCCTACAAGTTAGCGGGATCCACAAGTCAGCGAGGACGTCCATATATACTCCGAAGGGAACGTACAAATTCACACATCCTCTCCCACCGGTTTATTATGAGCTCGTACCCAGGCTGAATATTGGTCTCGGAGAGGGCCTGGAAGAGGGCGAGCTGTTTTTCGACGTCATTAGGGTGCGCGTTTGCGTCTGCTTCTATCTTAGCCACGTGAGCTACTGCGTGGGGCGAAGGGGTCGGAGAAGGTTTTGAGGAGAATATTGAGCCGAAGGAGATGGTACGGGACGTGACGAATACGAGCTGAAGTGGGCGATTCGGAAACGAGGGACGAAAGTTGTGAGAAAGGGAAGATAAAGTGTCAAACCGGTGTCGGAAAGGACTTGTGTGCAGAGCTCTGAACTGACATCGCGCCACCGAGGGCGCGGTGAACAGCCTGAGCCTCGTCAAAGTGGTCATCATGCAAAGGACGGGAAATGCGGAATGACGAAGCGCCCGCCGCGTACCCTTGGCCACGTGAGCGGAGTCATCATGTCCTCCTCCGTCAGTGACCCTCAGGCTCTGTCCGTCCGGGCATCCCTCACTTTGCTCTCCCACACCTGCGCTCTCTCCATCGCAGCCCTCGATGCAGAGCGAGATGTGCAGGAGCTTCCACTTTCCACACTGCGCGCCGATTTGATCTCCATACTCTCTGTGATCTATTCAAACACAACAAAACTCTCCATCGCGCTCAATCCAGCCAAGCCCACCTACTCTGCCGCTCTCACCCCCCTGAAGGACCTCACAACTTACTCGTCCACGCTCGCGTCAAATGCCTCCTCATTTCTTCCCAGCGTCCACGGCCGCGCCCTCACCACGGAAGTGCATTCCACCGCGAAGGGCGTGTTCACGGCGCTCCAAGAGCTCGCCCACGCACACCTCTCCCTCCTCGCCGATCACGCGAGCAAAGACGACGACGCAGTTGCCGTTTCCAAGCCGTCTTCTCAAAATGGAAACGACACCTATCTCGCCAAGACGGCCGTCGTTCACGAGCTCATCACGCAAGCAAAGGCAGAAAAGCACCCGCGGGGCCTCTCCAAAACCAATCTGATCGCCGTCCGCAAACGCTGGCGCGAACACTCCGAGATTATAGCCGACGCGGTAGAAACGCTTGAAGCCGAGGGATCACCCTCCGATGGCGACGACGAGGATGAGGACTTTGA